>LWDU01037358.1_pt1 | contig 62834 bp, 58 predicted proteins | sample 727161 | NCBI WGS metagenome assembly LWDU01 (sample SAMN04566230, study PRJNA314399) | hydrothermal vent metagenome | isolation source: deep sea hydrothermal plume seawater | place: Mexico: Gulf of California, Guaymas Basin | collected 2004-07-11
AACAGATAGGTGCCGCGGGGTGGAGCAGTCCGGTAGCTCGTCAGGCTCATAACCTGAAGGTCGTTGGTTCAAATCCAACCCCCGCAACCACCGCTGTAACACCCACGCCACATCCCCCAACAGCCCAACGCCCCCCTCACACAGCGGGGCTGTCCGTGTGCCCGAACCGCAGTCATGGCGACGGAAGGTAGCGCTCGGAGAACTGCCTTTATGCGCGGTCGAACGGGGCTGGATGAAGGTTCCGCTTGCTCCTCCATCGCAACACCATAGGTTGACGCGCGAGAGGAGAGGCTCATGTCCATGAACCGTTTGTGTGCGCTCACCGGTGCCGAATTCCCCCTGTTTGCCTTCAGCCATTGCCGCGACGTGGTGGCCGCGGTGAGCAGGGCAGGCGGCTTTGGCGTGCTTGGCGCGACCCGCTTCACCCCCGAGCAACTCGAGGAGGAACTGGCCTGGATCGACGCTCATGTCGATGGTGCCCCCTATGGGGTCGACGTTCTGGTGCCCGAAGTGGTGGACCCACGCGTCCGGGAGCTGGCGGACAATCGAAGCCGCGCCAAGGCGATCGATCCCTCCTATCAGGGGTTTGTCAACTCGGTTCTCGGCGCGCATGACATTGTGCCCGAAGCCCAAATGCCGATCCTCGCCGAGCGGATGGGGATCACCCCTGAAAACGGCCTTGCGCTGATGGAGGTCGCCTTCCGTCATCCCATCCGGCTCATCGCCAATGCGCTCGGAGTGGCTCCGGCATCGATGATCGCGGAGGGAAGGCAGCGCGGCGTGCCCGTGGCTGCGCTTGTCGGGGCGAAGGAGCATGCCATCCGCCAGGCCGAGGCCGGCGTCGATATCATCGTCGCGCAAGGGACCGAAGCAGGCGGGCATTGTGGCGAGGTGTCGACGCTCGTCTTGGTCCCCGAAGTGGTCCGCGCGCTGGAGAAAGCCGGACATGATATCCCCGTGCTGGCCGCGGGCGGGATCATGACCGGGGGACAGATGGCCGGGATGATGGCGGCCGGAGCTCAAGGTGCATGGACCGGGTCGGTATGGCTCGCAACGCCCGAAGCCGAGACCAGCGAGGCATTTCGTGAGAAGATGGTTGCCGCGCGCAGTCGTGACACGGTGCGTTCTCGCAGCCGGACCGGGAAGCCCGCGCGGCAATTGAACACGCCTTGGCACGAGGCCTGGGATGCGCCCGACGGACCGGGAAGCCTGCCGATGCCGCTGATGGGCATGGTGTCGGAGCCGGCCTTCGCGCGGATCGAACGCGAGGCAGCGGCGGGCAATGCGAAGGCGCGCGAGCTGGTGAGCTATTTCGTCGGGCAGGGTGTCGGCCTGGTGGATCAGGTGCGATCAAGCCGACAGGTCGTACAAGATTTTCGCGAGGAGTTCATCGACGCAGTCACCGGGCTGGCGAGCATAGCGGGTATCGAGTGACTTGACCGTGCGGTCCCGCGACCGCAAGCCGGGCGGCATGTGGCTCGATCAACCGCGCAATCCCAAAGCCCCGCTGGCGGGCCTGAAGGTCCTCGAACTGGCCCGCGTGCTAGCCGGGCCATGGGCCGGACAAATCCTTGCCGATCTCGGCGCGGATGTGATCAAGATCGAAAGCCCCGCTGGCGATGGCACTCGCCTATGGGGGCCGCCATGGGTCGAGCGCGAGGAGGGCGATCGCGAAGCGGCCTATTATCACGCCGCCAACCGCGGCAAACGCAGCGTTATCGCCGATTTCAAGAATGCAGACGACCTCCGGCGCGTCCGCGAATTGGCTGCTGGCGCGGATGTGGTGCTGGAGAATTTCAAGACCGGCACGCTGGCGCGGTTCGGGCTCGACTTTGCGAGTCTTGAAGCGCTCAATCCGCGCCTCGTCTATTGTTCGATAACCGGCTTCGGCCAGACGGGGCCGCGCGCGAGCGAGGCGGGCTACGATTTCGTCATCCAGGCGATGAGCGGTTTCATGGCGCTCACCGGCGAGCCTGCAGGCCAGCCGATGAAAATGGGGATCTCGATTTCGGACCTGACCTGCGGCCTCTATTCGGTGATCGGGATCCAGGCCGCACTTGCCATGCGAGAGCGGACTGGCCGCGGGCAGCATGTCGACATGGCGCTGCTGGATTGCTCGGTCGGCCTGCTGGCCAGCCAGGCAACGCATTACCTTACTACGGGCGAAAACCCGCCGCGAATGGGTAACGAACACGCGCAGGTGAGCGCTTATGGCGTCTTTCCCGTAGCCGATGGCGAAGTTGTGCTGGCGCCGGCGAATGACGGCCTGTTTCGCAAGTTGCTTGCTTTGCTTGGTCGCGAGGACCTGCTGGGCGAGGAGAAGTTCGGATCCAACGAGGCACGCCTTGCCAACCGCGCCGAGCTCGATGCGATGATCGCAGCCGAGACCCGCAAATGGCAATTGGACGAATTGCTTGCAGACTGCGCCGAGGACGGAATTCCGGCAGGTCGGGTCAACGCGATCGACGCAGTCTTTGAGGATCCGCAGGTCAGGGCGCGAGGAATGCGTATCGATCTCGACGGCATCCCCGGCGTGCGCAGTCCTTTTACCTTCTCCGAGGGTGAACTGGCCCTCGATCACCCGAGCCCGCGCAAGGGCGAGCACGGCTGAATCAGGGCGCTAGGCGGAGGACCCTCTTGGGTTCTGCCAGTCCTAGCCGAGGGCGGCTTTGAGGTCCTCGACCAGATCGGTGCGCTCCCACGGGAAGGACTCGCCGGCTGCCTGACGCCCGAAATGGCCATAGGCCGCGCTCTTGCGGTAGATCGGCTTATTGAGGCCGAGGTGCATGCGGATACCACGCGGTGTCAGCCCGCCCAGCTTGTCGATCCCGCGAATTGCATCTTCGAGCGCTTCGTCGCTCACGCCTTCCGCGCTGGTCCCATGCGTATCGACATAGAGCGACAGCGGCTTGGAGACACCGATCGCGTAGGAAAGCTGGATCGTGCAGCGGCGCGCGAGGCCGGCCGCGACGATGTTCTTGGCCAAATAGCGCGTGATATAGGCTGCGGACCGGTCGACCTTGGTCGGGTCCTTGCCGCTGAACGCGCCACCGCCATGGGGGGCGGCGCCGCCATAGGTGTCGACGATGATCTTGCGACCGGTCAGGCCGGCATCACCGTCGGGACCCCCGATCTCGAAGGCCCCGGTGGGGTTGATATGCCACTCGGTGTCGGCGGTCAGCCAGCCTGCAGGCAGGATTTCGCCGACTACCTGTTTCACATAGGCCTTGAGTTCGGCCTCCTTCGTCCCCTCGTGATAGCCCTTGGCGTGCTGGGTCGAGACGACGATCGCCGTGCAGGCGACCGGCTTGCCGTTTTCATAGCGCAGCGTGACCTGGCTCTTGGCGTCGGGCTCGAGGAAGGGCGCCGTGCCGTTCTTGCGGTCCTTGGCCAGGCGTTGCAGGATCTTGTGGCTGTAATCGAGCGTCGCGGGCATGAGGTCGGGCGTCTCGTCGCAGGCGAATCCGAACATGATGCCCTGGTCACCGGCGCCTTCATCCTTGTTGCCGCTGGCATCCACGCCCTGCGCAATTTCGGCGGACTGGCCATGCAGATGATTTTCGAAGGTTAGCGTCTGCCAATGGAAGCCGTCCTGCTCGTAGCCGATCTCGCGCACCGTGCGGCGGACGGCCTTCTCGATTTCTTCCTTCGCGCCCGGCGCCCAGCCGGCGTTTTCCGCCCAGTCGGGATTGTTGGCGTCATACATCGGGGCGCAACGGATCTCGCCCGAGAGGATAACACGCTGCGTGGTCGTCATGGTCTCGCAAGCCACGCGTGCTTCGGCGTCCTTGGCCAGCATCAGATCGACGATCGCATCCGAAATCTGGTCGGAAACCTTGTCGGGATGGCCTTCCGAAACGCTTTCGGAAGTGAACAGATAACTGGTGCGCATGAAGGAGCAAATCCCGATATAAAGAAATCTTTATGTGTTCTGCGCGGGGTAGCCTCCTGCGCGACGCATGGCAACCAGCGATAGTGCAAGCAGTGCGATACCCCAGGCGAGTGTCAGCCAGTGCCCGGCACGCGCGAACCAACTCGGTGCGTGCGGCTGAGGGACGATGGTGTCGATGCGGTCGGCGCGGTTCCTGCCGATATGTTCGCGGACGATCCCGCGCGCATCGATAACGGCGCTGATCCCGGTGGTGGTCGAACGCAGTACCGGTAAGCCTTCTTCCGCAGCGCGCATCCGCGCCTGTGCCAGATGTTGCGGTGGCCCCCACGTCCCGAACCAGCCGTCGTTGGAGGGATTGAAGATATAGTCGGGACGGTTGCTGCGGTCCGCCACCTCGCCCGAGAAGACGATCTCGTAACAGATCTGCATGCCCGCCTTGCCATAGGCGCCGAGATCGTAGCTAAGCGGCCCGGGGCCGGGGATGAAATCCAGCGTTCCGGCAACCAGCCGCGAAAGCCCGAGCGGTTCGAGCCAGCTTCGCAGCGGCAGGTATTCGCCATAGGGGACGAGATGTGCCTTGGCATAACGTTCGCCCAGCCGACCGTCGGGGTCAATCGAGGTTATGGCATTGTAGGCGGCCACGGCTTTCTCGCGGCCCTCGACCATCTCGATCTCGAGATCGACCACCCCTGTCAGCAGTAGGCTGTCCTCGCCGATGACGCGGCCGATGCGGGTGCGGGCAAAGGCCGGATCGCCGCCCGCAGTCATTTGCGTGTAATAGCGCTGCGGATAGCCATCGCGCAGATAGTCCGGGATGCCGCTTTCGGGCCACAGGACGAGGCGTTGCCGGTCGGGCTGGAGCGGGGCGCTCAGCCGCGCAATCCGTTGGAACTGTTCCTCGAACCGTGACGCATCATTGATCTCGTCTTGGCTGAGATTGGGCTGCACGAGCGTGAGCGGAATGCGGCCCTGCGCGCCTTGCGCCGCAGGAAAATAGACGAGACCCGTCAGCGCTGCAGCGGCGGCACCCAGCACCAGCCAGCGGCGCGACATGGCAAGCCAGCCCAGCAGCACGGCAAGGCAGACCACTATCCCCGACAAGGCATAGCTGCCGGTGTAGGGCAGCGCGAGTGCGAGCCCCTGCCGATCCCACGGGCCCAGCATCATCATCGAAAAGGGACCCCAGGCATAGCCGCTGAAGACCCAGCTGCGCAGCCATTCGGCTGCAATCCAGAGGCCGCCGAACGCGAGTGCGAACGGGGCGAGCCCACCGCGCCGCGCGATTTTCCAGGCGAGCGCGGTCGCCAGTGCTGGCCAGATCGCGAGATAGAGCGACAGCAGCGGAACTGCCGCCCAGCCGAGCGCCGCGGGCATTTCGGCCTGGTAGGTGAAGGCGGTGGCGATCCAGTTGTTGGTGACGGTGAAATGCGCCACCCCGAACAGCCACCCGGCCAGCAGCGCCCCGCGCCATGTGTCGGAGCGCCACGCGAGCCATCCGAAAGTCGCCATTGCAGCCAGCCCGAGCGGCCAGAGATGGAAGGGCTGGAAGCCAAATGCCGATAGCGCGCCCAGCACGAGCGCGGCGAATTTCGGGTGGGAGCGGGCCAAGCCGGGGAGTTTCTCCATCGGCTTGCCCCTTAGATCGTCAGGTCAGCAGTGCAAGCGCGATCAGCCGACCGCGCTTACCTCGCTATCGTCGTCCTGCTTGCGGCGCCGGCGACGCGGTGCGGGTTCCGCCGCTTCTTCGCCGTCATTGGCACCGATCGAGGGCGGCAGCACCGCGGCATCGATCTCGCCTTCGCTGCCATTGGCATCGCCGGCCGGCTTCTTCGCCTTGCGCGGTGCGCGGCGCTTCTTCGGCGCCTCGTCCTCGTCATCGCGGCGCGTGAACGGATTGTCCGACGGCTCGAACTCGCTGTTTTCGCTATCGTCGCCGTCATCATCGCGGCGCGGTTTGCGGGCCCGCGGCTTGCGGCCGCCATCGTCCTGCTCGTCGCGGCGGTTGCGCGAACGCCGAGCATTGCGGCGATCGTCGCCATCCTCGTCCTCGTCGTCATCGTCGGAGGAATTGCCCCCGCGATCGTCCTGGCGCTTGGCTTTGGCTTCTTCCTGCCGCGCCTTGTTGTCGGCGATCACGCGGAAATAGTGGTCGGCGAACTGCAGGTAATATTCGGCCTGCACCCGGTCGCCATTGTGCTGGGCGTCCTGCGCAAGCTTCTTGTACTTGTCGAGCAGTTGCGGGGCGTTGCCACGCGCACGGCTGTCGATCCGGTTTGCCGAATTGGCTCCGCCCTGATTGCGGTTACCGCGTCCGCGACGACGGTTGTTGCGATTGTTGTTCAAGGGTAGCTGGTCCTTATTCGTTGCGCGGCGGGCACCTCCTGACGGTGCACCAAGAGCCGCGTGACCCCTTGCGCGACTGCGCTTGTCGCAGCTCGCGTGCCCCGGCCTGTGCATGGTATGCGTAGCCGAAGCTGCGCACCAGAACTGCAATGTCGGAGCTGGAACCGGTGGGGAGGCGTTAGCCGCGCACCACTGGCCTATGGCCAGAGGTAAAGGGTCGAATCGGCTTTGCCAAGTCTTTTATCTCAGGACCAGCGCGCGCGGCCTTCCCGCAAGATCGCGATGCAGCGTCACGGCGAAGCCCGCGGCCTCGGCCAGCCCGGCAACGGCGCGATCCTGGCTTGCCCCGATCTCGAGCACGGCAGCACCGCCCGGGGAGAGCAGGCCGCCCAATTGCGGGATGATCGCCCGGTAATCGTCGAGGCCTTCGGGCCCGGCAAACAGCGCGCTGGCGGGTTCGAACCGGCGCACATCGGGATCGAGCGCGGCATCCAGTTCGACATAGGGCGGGTTGCAGAGCACGAGATCGAACCGGTCGAAATCCGCTGCCCAGCCCGCATCGTGCCAGCTCGCATGGCGGAAACTCGCGCACGCGCGCAATCCCAATCTTTCGGCATTCACCTCGGCAACGGCCAGGGCATCGGCTGAAGCGTCGATACCGATGCCATCGGCACCGCGACATTCGGACAGGAAGGCCAGCAGCAGCGCGCCGGATCCTGTTCCCATGTCGAGGACCCTCCGCGCATCGGGCGCGCATTCGAGTGCGGCGGACAGGATGGTTTCGCTGTCGCCACGCGGGATCAGCGTGGCCGGGGTCACCTTGAAGGTCAGCCCGTAGAACTCCTGCTCGCCCAGGATATGCGCCACCGGTTCACGCGCGGCGCGGCGCTCGACCAGTCCGGCGAAGCCATCGGGCACGCCATCACGCATGTGGCGCAGCAGCAGGTCCGAACGGCTCGCGCCGAGCGCATGCGCCATCAGCAGTTCGGCATCGAGCCGCGCAGTGTCGCTGGTCACGGCAAGGCGCTCCGCTGCGGCGCGGAGGGCTTCGGCGACCGTCATTCGGCCATCGCGGCGAGCCGCTTGGCCTCGTCCTCGGCGATCAGCGCATCGACCAGTTCGCCAAGGCCGGGGCCGGCGATGATCTGTGGCAATTTCTGCAGGGTCAGCCCGATCCGGTGGTCGGTCACGCGCCCCTGCGGGAAATTATAGGTCCGGATCCGTTCCGACCGGTCGCCCGATCCGACCATGGCCTTGCGCGCCTCGGCCTCCGCGCCCTGCGTGGCTTCGCGCTGGGCATCGTAGAGCCGTGTGCGCAGCACCTGCATCGCCTTCTCGCGGTTCTTGTGCTGGCTGCGCCCGTCCTGGCAGGTGACCACCGTATTGGTCGGCAAATGAGTGATGCGGATCGCCGAATCGGTGGTGTTGACGTGCTGACCGCCCGCACCGCTGGCGCGATAGGTGTCGATCTTGAGATCGCCGGGATCGATCTGGACATCGACTTCGTCGGGTTCGGCGAGAACGGCGACGGTCGCGGCGCTGGTGTGGATCCGCCCGCCGCTTTCGGTTTCGGGCACGCGCTGTACCCGGTGGACCCCGCTTTCGAACTTGAGCTTGGCGAATACGCCGGTGCCGGTGACATTCGCGACGATTTCCTTGAAGCCGCCGACTTCCGACGCGCTCATGCTGACCGGCTCGACCTTCCAGCCCTGCTCGGCGGCATAGCGTTCGTACATGCGGTAGAGATCGCCCGCGAACAGCGCCGCTTCGTCACCCCCTGTGCCGGCGCGGATTTCAAGCATGGCGGGCTTGCTGTCGGCGCTGTCTTTGGGAAGCATGGCAATGGCCAGCTGGCGCTCGGCTTCGGGCAGGCGTTCGCGAATTGCGGCCAGTTCCTCTTCGGCCATCGCCTTCATTTCCGGATCGGCGAGCATCTCTTCAAGATCGACAAGTTCGGCCCGCATGGCCTGCACCTCGGCGGCAACCTTCGCCACCGGCTCGAGCTCGGCATAGTCGCGGCTCGCCTGGACGAAGGCATCGCCTTCGAGCTGGCCCGAGGCCATACGCGCTTCGAGTTCGGCGAAGCGATGGGCGATCTGGTCGAGACGTTCGGCGGGAATGGTCATGCGTGTTCGGGGGCGGATGAGCGGCAAAGTTGACAAAGGTGACAGTGTGTCAACTTCGATTTTTCAGCCCAACCCTCTCTTTCTCAATGATAAATTTGCGAAATTGCCAAGGTGACACAATGGCGGCGCGCGGCGGAGGCCGGTTCGACGGCTTTCGCCCGGTGCTGTAGCCGAGGACGCAGCAGGTAGGAAAGATGTTCGGCGAGAACCGAGATCATGCCAGGCTTCGCCGTCACTCTGCGAAAACGCGCCGGGTCGGACCGCTCCCACCGGTCTCGGATCAGGCGCGGGGCGACGTGCGGGATCGCGCGAGCAACTCCTCGATGCGCGCCTGCCAGTCGTCCGACCCGCGCACGCGGCTTGCCAAGCCTCCATCATCCGAAGAGAACAGCGACACGATCGTTTCGGCGCCCGATTTGACGGCCTTGTCGAAGCGCTTGCGCGGCGAGCCGGTGGCCATCAGTTCGGCCGAGTGGCCGGCCTTGCGGATGGTGCTGATCAGCGCCTGGGCCGACGCCATCTGCGCATCGTCTTCAAGCACGACGATTACATCGGCGTCGGGTTCGCCCTTGTCCCCCACCAGCATCGCCAGCCGCTCGATTCCCGCTGCCCAGCCGACAGCGGGCGTCGGCGCACCGCCGAGGCTTTGCATCAGCCCGTCATAGCGCCCGCCGCCCAGGATCGTGCTCTGGCTGCCGAGCTTGCCCGCCGCCTCGCTCCCCTCGTCGGGAATGAATTCGAAGGCGGTGTGGCGGTAATAGTCGAGCCCGCGCACGAGGCTTTCGGCGCGCGTCCATTTCACGCCTGCCGCATCCAGCCCGCTCGTGACTGCGTCGAAAAACGCCTTGGCCTCATCGGTCAGGAAATCGTCGATCTTCGGCGCATCGGCGACGAAACGCTGGTCGCGGCGATCCTTGCTGTCGAGGATGCGCAGCGGATTCTTTTCGAGCCGTTCCTGCGAATCCTCGCTGAGCTCGTCTTTCACCGCGCGGAAATAGTCGATCAGCGCGGCGCGCCAGGCTTCGCGGCTGTCGCCATCGCCCAGCGTGTTGAGGTGCAGCGTCACCCCGGTGATGCCCAGTTCCCTGAGCAAATGGTCGGCCATCGCGAGCAGTTCGACATCGGCCTGCGGCTCACCCGCGCCGAGGATCTCGGCGTCGATCTGGTGGAACTGGCGATAACGCCCCTTCTGCGGGCGCTCGTAGCGGAACAGCGGACCGTGCGTCGCCACCTTGAGCGGGGCGTGCTGCTGCCATCCGTTCGAGAGGAAGGCACGCGCGATGCCGGCAGTGAATTCGGGGCGCAGCGTCAGGCTTTCGCCCCCGCGATCGTCGAAGGAATACATTTCCTTACTGACCACGTCGGTGGTCTCGCCGATGGCGCGGCTGAACACTTCGGTCTTCTCGAACACGGGCATTTCGACGCGACGGAAGCGGTAGAGCCTGCGCACGCGTTCGAAGGTCTCGACGACGAAAGCGAAGGCTTCCGCATCGGTGCCGAAGATGTCCTGGGTGCCACGAATGGCCTGGGGTGTCTTTGCCATGGCGCGCGCTTAGGCGAGGAAGGCGGTTGCCGCAATATGACGGGGGCGCTATCGGCGCGCACAAGCCTTCCGCACGCGGAAGTCCATCCGACAACTGTAGAAGACACCTCATGCGCATCGACAAGATCCCGACTGGCGACAATCCGCCCGAAAGCCTCAATGTCATCATCGAGGTGCCGACCGGCGGCGAACCGGTGAAGTACGAATTCGACAAGGACAGCGGCGCGCTGTTCGTCGATCGCATCCTGCACACGCCGATGCGCTATCCGGCCAATTACGGTTTCGTTCCGCATACGCTCAGCCCCGATGGCGATCCGCTCGACGCGCTGGTGATTTCGCGCTCGCCCTTCATTCCCGGCTGCGTGGTGCGTGCGCGCCCGATCGGCGTGCTCAATCTCGAGGACGAGCACGGCGGCGACGAGAAGCTGATCTGCGTGCCCGTCGACACGACCTTCCCCTATTATTCGGACATCGCCGAAACGAAGGACCTGCCGAGCATCATCTTCCAGCAGATCGAGCACTTCTTCACCCACTACAAGGATCTCGAGAGCGAGAAGTGGGTGCGGATCGGCAATTGGGGCGACGCTGCCGAAGCGCGGCAGATCGTGGTCGAAAGCATCGAGCGCTACAAGAAGGGCTGAGCCAGCCTGCCAGCCTGCAGTCCCCGCGAACGGCGGGGGCTGCCTGAAGCGTCATTCGACCGGGCGTGAATGGTCGAGCAGGTCCTTTTCCTGCTCGCTGCCCGGCCGGCTGCGCTCTTCCTCCACCATTGCCGCGATCTCGTCGACCGGGCGGACATCCTCGTCGCTCTGGCTGGCGGCAGCGGTGCGTGCCGGGCGCGGCGCCGGTGCGCCTTGCGCTTCGGTCGTCACTTCGGCGGCGAAGGGCACGCTGGCCGAGCGCGGATCGAAGCGAAGGCGATAGATCGGCTCGGGCAGTCCGAACCCGGCACCCTCGAGCGCAGTCTTTACCGCGGGGATCGCCTCGCTCTGCGCCTTCCACCAGTCGGTTTCGCGCTGGTCGACCCATCCCAGGAAGCGGATCACCACGTTCGAATCGCCCACTTCGATGATCCGAGCCTCGGGCGGGGGATCGGGCAGCACGAAATCCAGCCCCGCCATCGTGTCGCGTCCCAATTGCCGCGCGGCGCGGGCATCGTCATCGGCATCGACGCCGAGATCGAAATGGAAGCGGCGCTGCGGGTTGCGGGTGAAGTTGAGGATGACCGCCTTGAACACCTGCCCGTTGGGAATGCGCAGATGGTTGCCGTCGAGCGTCATCAAGACGGTGGCGCGGCTGGTGAGGCGGATCACGCGGCCTTCGTACGTGTCGATCTGGACCCAGTCGTTGGCGCGGAACGGCTGGCGCAGCGAGAGCAGCAGCGAGGCGACGTAATTCTCGATCGTGTCGCGCATGGCGAAGCCCAGTGCGATCCCGATCAGCCCGGCGCCGCCCAGCACCGCGCCGAGCAGGGCCGTTGCGCCGATCATGTCGAGGGCGATCACGAGGCCGATAATGGTAAAGCCGAACCGGATCGCACTGGCGACCAGTTCGGCGAGGAAGCCATTGGGTGCGAGCCGGTTCCACACCCGGCCGAGCCCGGCAATGAGGTAGCCGATGAAGGCGATCGCCAGCCAGACGCCCAGAGCGGCGGCGATCAGCGGGAGCATGCGGACGAAATTGCTCCAGCGCTCGGCGAGGCTGGTGATGCCCGCGCTGTCCGCGGAAAGCGTCAGGTCGCGCTCGAGCCCGTTTTCCACCGTGACCACGCCCGCCACGCGATTGGCGATCGCTTCGGCGCGCGCGATGTCCTCGGCCTTGGGAACCGTGCCCGCGAGCGAGACCACGCCTTCCTGCACTTCGACCTCGACCGCCGCGAAGGCGGGCAATTCGGCAAAGATGCCATCGATCCGCTCGGCAATGCGGCGGTCGTCGCCCGCATCCTGCGTCGCGGCGATCGTCTGGACCGGGGTCGGGCTGGCGGTCGGTTCGGCTTCGGTGGGCAGGTCGAGTTGCGCCGCGAGCGGAATCGCCCAGAGAAGGGCGAGCAGGGCGGCGAGCAGCCTCACTCGCCCGCCACCGACATGCCGTCGATACGGAAGGTGGGGACATCGATCCCGCGTTCGAAGGCGAGGTCGTTGGCCGGGACCAATGCACGGAACATTTCGGGCAGCGTCCCGGCGATGGTGATCTCGGCGACCGGCCCCGCAAGTTCGCCATTGCGGATGCGCAATCCGCTGGCGCCGCGGCTGTAGTCGCCGGTGACAAGGTTGACCCCCTGGCCGAACAGGTCGGTCACGAACACGCCGTCCTCGATATCGGCAACCAGCTCGGCGACCGATTGTGCGCCCGCATGCATGAAGACATTGGCGGGGGCGATGCCGGGCGAACCGCCAGCGCCGCGGCTGGCATGACCCGTAAGGGCAAGGTCGAGCTGCGCGGCACTGGCGACATTGGTCATCCACCCGGTGACCGTGCCCTGCTCGACCAGCGCGCGCGGGCAGCTCGGCACGCCTTCGCCGTCGTAATGGCGCGAACGCAACCCGCGCAGCCGGTGCGGGTCTTCGGCGATGGTGATAGCCGTATCGAACAGCTGTTCATCTTCGCGGCCGAGCAGGAAGCTCGCCTTGCGGGCGATCGCGGGCGCCGACATTGCGCCGAGCAGATGGCCGAGGATGCCGCCGCCCACGCGCGGATCGAACACGACGGGCATCTTGCCCGAAGGCAGCGATCCGGAGCCGACCTTGCGCACCGCGCGTTCGCCCGCCTCGCGGCCGATCCCCTCGGGGGCGGGCAGATCGGCTAGGTGGCGCTGCGTGCGATAGGCGTAGTCGGTCTGTTTCTCGCTTCCTTCTCCCGCGACAACGCTGGCCGACAGCGTGTGCGAGCCTCCCGCATGCGCGCGGGCGAAACCCGAGGAGGTGACGAGGCCGAAGACCGATCGTGCTGCCGCCGCGCTGCCGCCGTTCGAATTGGTGACGCCCGCGACCGCGCGCGCGGCATCCTCGGTCGCCAGCGCCGCTGCGCGCAGGTCCGCGGGCCCCGGCTCGGCGCCGTCGTTCAGTTGCAGGTCGGGCGCCTCACCAGCGAACAATGCGTCCGCAGGCGCGAGACCGCCATAGGGATCTTCGGGGGCGAGCCGCGCCATCTCGACCGCGCGCTCGGCCAGCGCCCTGAGTCCCTCGGGCGCGAAATCGCTGGTCGAGATCGACGCCGAGCGCCGGCCGACGAAGACGCGCAGGCCGATCTCCTCGCTTTCGCTGCGCTCGACTTCCTCCAGCTTGCCGAGCCGGACGCTGACGCTTTCCGAGGCTGATGCGCGCGCGGCGGCATCGGCTGCGTCGGCGCCCATGGATCGGGCGAGGTCGACGAGATCGTGGCACCGCGCGAGTGCTGCGTCGGGGGTAATCACGAGCGGGTCCGGAAGAACAGGTTCATGCGCGCGGGTTAGGCCCCGCGCACGCGGCTGGCAACCGCGCGCCGCGTCAGGAAAAGATCAGCTTGAAGAAGGCAGTCAGAACGGCCGGAAGGCCGATCGCAAGGACCCACAGCAGGATCTGGTCGCGGCGGAAAGCGGGCTTGAGCGCGATGTCGGCTGCGTCGTCATCGGACAGATGCGACCAGCGACGTTCGAACCAGCGGCAGGCGGGAATGATCCCTGCGACCAGCACCACGAGCGCGAGATAGGGGACGATGGAGGACACGCCCTGCTTCATGGCGCCGACGGTCATGAAGATCTGCATGCCGGTGTAAACCAGGAGTGCCAGGGCGACATTGTCGCTCATCGCCTTGCGCCAGTCGCGCGGACGGGAGGCGGTGTGCGTACCGGCCAGTTCGGCCTCGTGGAGCGCCTTGTTCATCGCGCGTCTCTCCTGATTTCCTCAAACCCGAATCGCATTGTTTCAAAATTAACCCCTGCTGGCAAGCAATCGTGCGCATCCGGGCCGCGGGCGGCCATGCAGGAATCCTGCCAGTTGCAGGATAAGCCCGTCGAACGGGGTTCCCAGCGGCCCGCCGCATGCTATGTCGCAGGCATGGCCGATGACGTAATGAGCCCCGAACACGACGCGGTACACGATGCTGCACCGCCCATTCCACAGGGCGGGCTGGAAGTCGTTTCGATCGCCAAGAGCTATGACAAGCGGGCGGTCCTGACCGATATCTCGCTGAGCGTGGGCAAGGGAGAGGTGCTGGGCCTGCTCGGTCCGAACGGCGCGGGCAAGACCACCTGTTTCTATTCGATCATGGGGCTGGTGCGCCCCGATGCCGGTCGCATCCTGATGGATGGCGAGGATGTCACCAACCTGCCGATGTATCGCCGCGCGATCCTCGGCCTCGGCTATCTGCCGCAGGAAACGAGCATTTTCCGCGGGATGACGGTGGAACAGAACATCAATTGCGTGCTCGAAATGGTCGAGCCCGACAATGAGACGCGCGCCGCCGAACTCGAGCGCCTGCTTGACGAATTCGGCCTGACGCGGTTGCGCGCGAGCCCCGCCATGGCGCTTTCGGGCGGCGAGCGGCGGCGGTGCGAGATCGCCCGCGCGTTGGCGGCGAAACCTTCGATCATGCTGCTCGACGAACCTTTCGCGGGCATCGACCCGCTGTCGATCAGCGATATCCGCGATCTCGTGCGCGACCTCAAAACGCGCGGCATCGGCGTGCTGATCACCGATCATAACGTACGCGAGACGCTCGAAATCGTCGATCGCGCCTGCATCATCTACGGCGGGCAGGTGCTGTTCGCGGGGACGCCCGAGGCGCTGGTGGCGGATGAGAACGTCCGCCGCCTTTATCTTGGCGAGAGTTTCACGCTGTGATGCCGACAGCCCTGGGGAACTGACCAATGGCGCTGGGTCCGCGCCTCGATCTCCGGCAAACCCAATCGCTGGTGATGACGCCGCAATTGCAGCAGGCGATCAAGCTGCTGGCGTTGTCCAATCTCGAGATCGAGACTTTCGTAGGCGAAGCGCTCGAATCCAACCCGTTGCTCGAAATGGGCGAGGTGCGCCGCGAGGCAGGCGAGGACGCGCCCGCCGAACCGCAGGAACACGACAGCGCGCCAGATATGGATGGCGACAGCGCGCTCGACATTGCCGATCATGCGCTCGACCCCGAAGCCGCGCCGGGCGACATGGGCGACTGGAGCCGCGGCGACATCGGCAGCGCGGGCAGCGCGGAATTGCCCGATCTGGAAAACCGCTCATCATCCGGCCCCACGCTGGCGGACCATCTGACCGAGCAGGTGGGCGCGGTGGCGCATGACACGCGCGAAGCGTTGATCGCGCTGCGGATCATCGGCGATCTCGACGAGGCTGGCTATCTCCCGACCGGACTGCTGGTGATCGCTGAGGAACTGGGCGTGCCGCTGGCCGAGGTCGAGCGCGCGCTGGCGACCGTCCAATCGCTCGATCCCACCGGGGTCGGTGCGCGGTCGTTGTCCGAATGCCTCGCGCTGCAGGCGCGCGAGGCGGATCGCTACGATCCGTGCATGGCGCGGCTGATCGACAATCTCGACCTCGTGGCAAGCGGCGACATCGCTCGGCTCAAGCGCATGTGCGAGGTCGACGACGAGGATTTTGCGGACATGCTGGCCGAGCTGCGCGGCTACGATCCCAAGCCGGGGCTTGCTTTCGGCGGGGGAGCCGAGGGGGCGGTGGTACCCGATGTCCTCATCACGCCGAGCGATGCGGGCTGGGACATCCGGCTGAACGAGGCCAGCCTGCCACGGCTTGTGGTCAATCGCGAATATTATCTCGAGCTCAAGACCGGCGCGCGCGACAAGGCTTCGCAGAGCTGGCTGAATGAACAGTTGGGAGAGGCGGATTGGCTGATCCGTGCGCTCGACCAGCGGCAGAAGACCATTCTCAAGACCGCCGCCGAGATCGTGAAGCGGCAGGAAGGGTTCTTCCGCGAAGGCGTCACCGCCATGCGCCCGCTGACGCTGCGCGAGGTCGCCGAGCAGATCGAGATGCACGAAAGCACGGTCAGCCGCGTAACGAGCAATAAGTATCTTTCCTGTCCGCGCGGGACCTTCGAGCTGAAGTATTTCTTCTCCAGCGGGGTCGCCGCAGCCGATGGCGAGGGCGCATCTTCCGAGGCGATCAAGGCGCGCATCAAGGCGCTGTGCGATGGCGAAGATCCGAAAAAAGTGCTATCGGACCAGAAACTTGCCGACCTGCTCAATGCGGAAGGTTTCGATCTGGCGCGGCGCACGGTGGCGAAATATCGCGAGGCAATCGGGATCGGTTCGAGCGCGCAGCGGCGGCGGCAGAAGAAGCTCGCGGCGATCTAGCGGCAGCGCAGGTCGGCGCGAAAAAGTTAACGTTCTTCACTTCGCGTTAACCTTTTCCGTTCAGAAGTTGTGTGGTTAATACAGGGCAACACCTCTTTACGGGGCGTTACCGCCGCACTTAGGGGCCATACAGGGGAGTATCCCATGCGTGTACTGCTGATCGAAGACGAGCCGACGACGGCCAAGGCCATCGAGCTCATGCTCACGACCGAGGGCTTCAATGTCTACTCGACCGATCTGGGCGAGGAAGGGCTCGATCTGGGCAAGCTGTATGATTACGATATCATCCTGCTCGACCTCAATCTGCCCGACATGCATGGCTATGACGTGCTCAAGAAGCTGCGCGTCGCCAAAGTGCAGACCCCTGTGCTGATCCTTTCGGGCATTGCCGAGATGGACAGCAAGATCCGCAGCTTCGGCTTCGGTGCCGACGATTACGTGACCAAGCCCTTCCACCGCGAGGAACTGGTCGCGCGCATCCACGCCGTCGTCCGTCGCTCGAAGGGCCACAGCCAGTCGGTCATCCGCACCGGCAAGCTCGCGGTCAACCTCGATGCCAAGACCGTGGAGGTCGATGGCGCCCGGGTGCATCTGACCGGCAAGGAATATGCGATGCTCGAGCTGCTCAGCCTGCGCAAGGGCACGACGCTGACCAAGGAAATGTTCCTCAACCACCTCTATGGCGGGATGGACGAACCCGAGCTCAAGATCATCGACGTCTTCATCTGCAAGCTGCGCAAGAAGCTCAGCCATGCCTGCGGCGGCGAGAATTACATCGAGACGGTTTGGGGCCGCGGCTATGTGCTGCGCGATCCGAATGAAGAGGCCGAAGCGGCCTGATACCGGCTTTCCCGGACGGGACAGCGAGAAACGCCCGGAGCTTCGGCTACCGGGCGTTTTGCTTTGCAGGCGCTATGGTGCGCTGCTGCCCAGCCGTGCGAGGTCGAGCCCGCTGGGCTGCTGGTAAATCCGCAGGCCGAATTCGGGGAGGATCGCAAGCAGGTGGTCGAAAATGTCCGCCTGGATGCCCTCGTATTCCTCCCACTCGATCGTATCGGCGAAGCAATAGACTTCCAGCGGCAGCCCCTGCGGCCCCGGCGGCAATTGCCGGACCATCAGCGTGAAGTCCCCGCCTGCGACGCGCGGATGGCTTTGCAGATAGGCGATCACATAGGCGCGCAGCGTACCGATATTGGTGATCCGCCGCGCATTCACCGCGTCGTCGTCGCCGGCGAGCGCGTGCCCGTTCCAGTCGGCGATTTCCTGCTGCTTGCGCGCAAGATAGGCGTCGAGCAGGCGAAAGCGCTTGAGCCCGTCGACCTCGCCCTCGTCGAGGAAGCGGACCGAATTCTGGTCGAGCACCAGCGCGCGCTTGATGCGCCTGCCGCCGCTGTCGGTCATCCCGCGCCAGTTGCGGAAGCTGTCGGCAATCAGCTTGTGCGTGGGAATGGTGGTGATGGTCTTGTCGAAATTCTGCACCTTCACCGTGTGCAGCGCGATATCGACGACATCGCCATCGGCATCCATGCTCGGCATTTCGATCCAGTCGCCGACGCGCAGCATGTCGTTGCTGGTCAGCTGGACGCTGGCGACAAGGCTGAGGATGGTGTCCTTGAACACCAGCAGCAGCACCGCCGCCATCGCGCCGAGCCCCGATAGCAGCAGCAGAGGCGACTGTTCGATCAGTACCGCGATCATCAGGATCGCAGCACCGCAAAACACCGCGATCTTGACCACCTGGACATAGCCCTTGATCGGCCGGCTGCGGGCTTCGGGGCGGCGCGCATAGACCTCGTTGGCGTAATTGAGCGCCCAGCTGATTGCCATTGCCACCGACAGCACAATCAGCGCGCGCACCACGTTGACGACCACCGTCACCACCGCTTCTGGCAGATGCGGCACCAGCACGATCCCGCGCGAGATGATCAGCAGCGGGATTACCGTGGCCAGCCATGCCGCACCGCGATCGGGCGTGTCGGTGCGGTCGTCGAGATAGGGTGCGGCGAAGCGCAGCAGGACGCGTTTGAGCAGCCAGTTGACCGCGCCCGCGACCGCGACCAGCGCGGCGAGTGCGATAAGCGTCTGCAGCCACAGTGCGAGAGTGCCGTATTGGTCGAGATATTCGGTCATGCGCGCTGCCTAGCCGCAGCGGGGAGGGCGGCTCAACCCTTCGTGCGGGAAGAGAGTTTTTCTATCTCGTCGCACTTGGCGAATCGCAGTAGAGGCCGCGGGTATCAACAGCGAAAGGCCCGCCCCCGCAATGGAGGTGCTCGGTTTCGATCTGGGGCCCATCGTCCCCTTCATCCTCATCGGTTTTGCAGCACAGATGGTCGACGGCGCGCTGGGCATGGCCTTCGGCGTCATCACCAACACGCTGATGGTCGGCCTGCTCGGCGTGCCTCCCGCGCTGGCGTCGCAACGCGTCCATCTGGTCGAATGCTTCACCACCGCCACCTCCGGTATCAGCCATTTGCTGCACGGCAATATCGACCGCGCGCTGTTCTTCCGCCTGCTGGTGCCCGGGGTGATCGGCGGTCTCGTGGGGACCTATCTGATCACGTCGATCGATGGCGATACGATCAAGCCGTTCGTGCTGCTCTATCTAGCGGGTATCGGCATCTGGCTGCTGGTCCGCGGGCTGCTCTATCCGCCCAAGCTGCGCACCGCCAAGCATGTCGCCCCGCTCGGACTGTTCGGCGGTTTCCTCGATGCCGCGGGTGGCGGCGGCTGGGGCCCCGTGGTGACTTCGAACCTGCTCGTGCAGGGGGCCGAGCCACGCAAGGTCGTGGGCACGGTCAACTCGGTCGAGTTTTTCCTCACACTGAGCATTTCGGCGAGCTTCATCTACCATCTCGGCATATCGCATATCGCCGGGGCGACGCTGGGGCTGATCGTCGGCGGCATCGCTGCTGCGCCGTTCGGCGCAATGGCCGCGAAGCACTTCAGCCCCAAGCTGATGCTGGTGCTGGTGGGCATCGCGCTCAGCGTCACCAGTGCATATGGCATATGGACGGCGTGGGGGTAGGATTGTAGGCGCCCGCGCCATGAGCGCGTATAAAGAAGGCGATCCGACCACTCTCAACCGGCTCTACGGCCGCAGTCAGGGCAAGCCCCTGCGCGCGTCGCAGCAGGAACTGATCGACAAGCTGCTGCCGCAGATCGCCGTGCCCGACGAAGGGCCGGTGACCTCGCAGGCACTGTTCGGTTTTGATCGCCCGCTGCATTTCGAGATCGGCTTCGGCGGCGGCGAACACATGGCCGAACGCGCCGATCTGCTGCCCGACCATGGCTTCATCGGCGCCGAGCCATTCGTCAACGGCGTGGCGCAGGCGCTTACGCATGTCCGCGACCGCACGCTCGCCAATGTCCGCATCCATCACGGCGATGCGCTGGAAGTGCTGCGCCGCGTGCCCGATGGCGCGCTGACAATGGTCTATCTGCTGCATCCCGACCCCTGGCCCAAGGCCAAGCACGCCAAGCGGCGGATGATGAACGACGGGCCGGTGCGGATGATCGCCGACAAGCTCAAGCCCGGCGGCGAATTCCGCTTCGGGACCGACCACGCGGTCTATCTGCGGCATGCGCTGATGGTGATGCGCCGCTTTACCGATGAGTTCGAATGGGTCGTCGATGGCCCCACGAACTGGCAGAACCGTCCGTCGGGCTGGCCCGAAACGCGCTACGAACACAAGGCGCGCACGGTCTACGGCCACGAGGTCTGGTACTTCCGTTTCCGCCGCAAATAGAAAGGGCCGCCCGGTCTCCCGGACGGCCCCGCGTGCGGTTCAGACTTCGCGTCAGAAACGCAGGCCCAGCCCCGCCACTACCTGATCGGTGGTCGCATCGCCGATGTCGCCGCCGATGTCGTCGTAACGCGAACGACGGTATTCAATGCGACCCTCGAGCGCACCGGGCAGTTGCACCTGCAGGCCGCCGCCGAAGCGCAGCCCGCTGGCATTTTCGTCGAGCTCGTCGAGCGAACCCGCGCTGGTGAAGGCCTTGGTGTCGAGCGCAGTGTAGCCGACCTTGCCATAGGCGGCGATGCCGGGGGTCACGGCAAAGCCAGCGCGCGCGCCGATGTAATACTGGCCGTCGGCATCGAGCCCGTCGCGAGCGCCGCCGAAGCTATCGGGAAACTGCGTCGATCCGCTGCTGGTCGAGAGCTCGCCTTCGACGCCCACGAAGGCGCTGCCGAGCGACAGATCGTAACCCGCGGTAACGCCGTAGACGGCCGAATCGGCATCGGCCGAAACGCTGCCGTCGCCCGATTCGACATCGAGACCTTCGTAACCGGCCAGTGCGCCGACGTAGAAACCGCCCGGGGCGACGTTCTGCGCCTGCGCCATGCCGGGAACTGCGACCATGCCGGCTGCGATTGCAAATGCTGCGACTGTCTTCTTCATTATGTGTCCTTTCACGTGCGTTAGTCTGCACGTTGCCGCCCGTTGGCGCGCCAGCCGTTGCCGCGCGATGAACCGGGCGTCTCGGGACAGGGCCTTTTCGACGAGCGGTTTCGCCCTATCTGTGAATGCAACCGACAATTCGGCAGGAGTGAGGCATGGCGGACAAGAGCATTTTCATTCTCGGCGCATCGCGCGGGATCGGGCTGGGGCTGGTGCGCGAATTTCTCGCGCGGGGCTGGCACGTCGTGGCCAGCGAACGCAGCGAAAGCGAAGCGCTTCACGCGCTGGCCTGCGATCGCCTGCAGATCGTGACCTGCGACGTGACCGATCCCGAAAGCTACGAAAAGCTCGGCCTGGCGGACGCCGCTTTCGACATCCTGCTGGTCAATGCCGGCATCACCGGCGCGCGGCACCAGGATGCGACTCAGGCTACGGAAACCGAGATCGCCGAGGTCATGGCCACCAATGCTTTCGGTCCGGCGCGTGCGGCACGCACGCTGCTGCCGACGCTCAAGGATGGCGGCACGCTTGCTTTCATGTCCTCGCTATTGGGCTCGGTCGCCGACAGTTCGGGAGGGTTCGACCTCTATCGGACGAGCAAGGCATCGCTCAACATGCTCGCCAAGGGCATTGCCGAACAGCAGGCCGACCCGCGGGAGATCGCGGTGCTCGCGCTGCATCCTGGCTGGGTCCAGACCGACATGGGCGGGCCCAATGCGACGCTCACAATCGATGAGAGTGTGACCGGCCTTGCCGATGTCCTCGAAAGCTCCGGCGGCAAGGGCTTTCGCTATGTCGACTACGCCGGGGAAGACCTGCCGTTCTAGGCGAGGCAGGAGCCGAGCGTTGCAATCAGCGCATCGGTATCGGCATCCGTGTTGTAGAGATGCGGGGTCACGCGCAGCGAATTGCCCCGTAGCGACACATGCACCTGGGCCGCGGCCAGCCGCTCGGTCAGGCCTTCGGGTATGCCTTCGGGAAATTCCAGCGCGAGGAAATGGGGCGCGCGCGTGCCGATCGGGGCACTTGTCAACCCGAGGCCGTCCGCCGCATCGGCAATTGCCTGCGTGCGGGCAGCCAACGTCCGGGCGATCGCATCGACACCGAATTCCAGCAGGAAAGCACAGGCGGCGCTTGCCCCCATGAGCAGCGGCGGGTTGGATTTTTCGCCCATGTCGAAACGCCGCGCGCCGGGCTGGAAATCCTCGCGATAATCGACCAGCCGCGCAAAATCCTCCGATCCCGCGCGGTTGATCCAATTGTGCTCCAGCGGGGTGCCGCCGTGATGCTTGGGATCGACGTAGAGCATGCCGATCCCATAGGGACCCATCATCCACTTGTAGCAGGCGGCAACCGCGAAATCGGGCCTGACAGCGGCAAGGTCCAGCGGCGCCGCGCCGAGCGACTGGGTCAGGTCAAGAACAAGTGCTGCTCCGACCGCGCGACATCGCTCTCCTACCGCGACAAGGTCGACCACGCGCCCGTCGGCCCAGTGATTGTGCGGTAGCGCGGCGATGGCGGTGCGTTCGTCGATTGCCTCCAGCACCGCGCCGGTCCAATCGTCCTGGCTGGGGCGTTCGACCGCCAATACCTCGCCGCCTTCGCGCGCGGCAAGTTCGCGCCAGGCATAGACGTTGGAAGGAAACTGGTCGGCCAGCGTGACGATACGCTGGCCGCGTTGAAGCGGCAGGTTCGCGGCGGCAGTGGCCAGTGCGTAGCTGACCGACGGCACGATCGCGACGCACTCTGCCGATATTCCGGCCACTTCGGCCGCAGCGCTGCGGAAGTCTTCGGACAGCGTGAAGAAGTCCGCGGGACGAAAGCCCCACGGATGCTTCTTGAGCCCCGCGCCTTCGACCATCGCGGCGCTTACCGTGTCTGCCAACGGCGCCATATAGGCGCAATTGAGGTAGTGCACCGACTCCGGGATGGAGAAGCGATGCGCCTGCGAGGCGATCACGGTCTCAGCCAACCACGCCCGCGCTCGCCAGCACGGCCAACGTGAGCACGTCGGGCGCGATTGCCGTCATCGGCGCGATCTGCACGGGCTTTTCCGAGCCAATCATCAACGGACCGATCGTGGTCTCGCCGCCCAATTCGCGCAGCAGCTTGGCCGACAGATTGGCCGATTGCAGGCCGGGCAGGATCAGCACGTTCGCCGGGCCGGACAGACGGCTGAAGGGATACAGCGCCATGACCTTGGGGTTGAGCGCGGCATCGGGCGCCATTTCGCCCTCATATTCAAAGTTCACGCTGTCGTCGGCGTCGAGCAGTGCCACCGCGTCGCGGATGTTGCCCAGCCACTGGCCGGAAGGATTGCCGAAAGTCGAATAGGAGAGGAAGGCGACGCGCGGCTCGTGACCCATCCGGCGCGCAACGGCAGCGGTCTCGCGCGCGATATGCGCCAGTTCCGCGGCGGTCGGCCGTTCGTTCATCGTCGTATCGGCAAGGAAGGTGGTGTGGTTCTTGCCCACCATCATGTGGATGCCGAACGGGGTTGCCCCGGGCTTGGCGTCGAGCACCCGGCCGACTTCGCGCGCGGTCTGGCTGAAGGTCCGCGTCAGGCCGGTGATCATGCCTTCGCCGTGGCCCAGCGCGACCAGCAGCGCGGCGAAGACGTTGCGTTCCTGGTTGACCATGCGGGCGACGTCGCGCTCGGTATAACCGCGCCGCTGCAGCCGCTTGTAGAGATAGTCGACCATCGCCGGGATCTTGTCCGAGACGTTCGAGTTCTCGATGATCCAGTCGTCGGGATCGTCGACCGCGAGTTCGCGCAGCTTCTCCAGCACCTTTTCGGTCCGGCCGACGAGGATCGGTTCGCCATAACCGAACTCGCGATACTGGATCGCCGCGCGCAGCGCGACGTCCTCTTCCGCTTCGGCGAAGACCATCGGCTTGGGATTGGCGCGCGCCTTCTCGTAAATGTTGGTCAGCGCCGCGGTGGTCGGGTTGAGCCGTGCCTTGAGGCGGTGCTGGTATTCGTCGAAATCGGCGATCGGCGCCTGCGCGACGTCGCTTTCCATCGCTGCGCGTGCAACCGCGCTCGACACGACTTCCATCAGCCGCGGATCGAAGGGCGCGGGGATGATGTATTCCTCACCGAACTGATGCGTCACGCCATAGGCGGCGGCGACTTCCTCGGGCACGCGCTCTCGCGCGAGTTCGGCAATGGCGCGCGCTGCGGCGACCTTCATTTCTTCGTTGATCGCGGTGGCCTGCACATCGAGCGCGCCGCGGAAGATGAAGGGAAAGCCCAGCACGTTGTTGACCTGGTTGGGATAGTCGCTGCGCCCGGTGGCGATAATCGCGTCCGGGCGCACTGCCTTGGCCTCTTCGGGCATGATCTCGGGCACCGGATTGGCCATTGCGAAGATGATCGGCCGCTCGGCCATGTCCGCCACCCATTCGGGCTTGAGCGCGCCTGCTGCCGACAGGCCGAGGAAGATGTCCGCGCCCTTGAGCGCCTCTTCGAGCGTGGTGGCGGCGGTCTCGACCGCATGCGCGCTCTTCCACTGGTCGACATTGTCGCGGCCCGGTGTGATCGGCCCCGAGCGATCGCAGACGATGACATTGTCGTGCGGGACACCGATCGCCTTGATCAGCGCGGTGCAGGCCAGTGCGGAAGCACCCGCACCGTTGACCACCATCTTCACGTCCTTGAGATCGCGGCCGGTGAGGTGGCAGGCATTGATGAGGCCGGCGGCAGCGATGATCGCGGTGCCGTGCTGGTCGTCATGCATCACGGGGATGTTCATTCGCTCGCGCAGCGCCTGCTCGATGATGAAGCATTCGGGCGCGGCGATGTCTTCCAAATTGATGCCGCCGAAGCTGGGCTCCATCAGCGCGACCGCTTCGATGAACTTGTCCGGATCCTCGGTATCGAGTTCGATATCGATCGAATCGACATCGGCGAAGCGCTTGAACAGCACTGCCTTGCCTTCCATCACCGGCTTCGAATGGCGGTGCCGTTGGAAATCACCGCAACGAGATTGGACCGGGCGGTATAGCGCGCGGCATCCTTGGGATTGGCGGCAATGGCTTCGACGGGGGCCGCGACACCGGGCGAATAGGCCAGGCTGAGGTCGCGCTGGCTGCCCATCGGTTTGCTCGCGATGATCTCGATCTTACCCGGGCGGATCGTCTCGTGGTAGAACAGCGCTTCGCGGGTGGTGAATGCGGATTTCTCGTCGGCCATTGGGTCCCTCGTCTCGGTGCGTCTTGCCCCTAACCGCTCGGGCGGGGAAGTCATAGGGGAAAGGCAGCCCGTGCCGACTCCCGAATCGCGCCGGTCGTCGCTAGGTCCCGGGGCATGTCCGGCAAGCCTACCCCGATGATGCAGCAATATCTGGCGCTCAAGCGCGAGGCGGGCGATGCGCTGCTGTTCTACCGTATGGGCGATTTCTTCGAGCTGTTCTTCGACGACGCGAAAACCGCCGCGGGCGTGCTCGACATCGCGCTGACGACGCGCGGCGAGCACGGGGGAGAGCCGGTGCCGATGTGCGGCGTGCCGGTCCATTCGGCGGAAGGATATCTCGCACGATTGATTAAGGGTGGCTGCCGCGTGGCGATCGCCGAGCAGACCGAGACTCCCGAACAGGCGAAGGAGCGCGCACGGCGCGAGGGCACGCCGGTTTCCAAGTCGCTGGTCGCGCGCGATATCGTCCGTTTCGTCACCGCGGGGACGCTGACCGAGGAAGCGCTGCTCGAGCCGCGTCGCGCCAATCTCCTGGTCGCGCTCGCACCCATGCGCGATGGCGTCGGGCTGGCATCCTGCGACATCTCGACCGGCCGGATGGAGCTGGAAGACTGCACCGCCGATGCGCTCGACGCCGCGCTCGCCCGGCTGGGGGCGAGCGAGATCGTCGCCCCCGAAGACTGGGAGGGGGCCGCCGCGGAAACGATTGCGCGGCCGCGCGCCGATTTCCGCAGCGAGGATGGCGAGGCGCGCCTTAGGGCAATCCACGGGGTCGCGACGCTCGACGGGCTGGGGAGCTTCAGCCGCGCGATGCTGGCCGCCGCCGCCGGGCTGATTGCCTATCTCGATCATGCCGGGCGCGGCACGCTGCCCTTTCTGCTGCCGCCGGTCGCACGCGGCAGCGGGGCGCATCTGGCAATGGACGCGGCCACCCGTGCGAGCCTGGAAATCCTCGAAGCGCAGGGCGGCGGGCGTGCAGGCAGCCTGATCGCCTGCGTCGACCGCTGCGCGACCGGCGCGGGTGCACGCCAGCTGGCCGAAGACCTTTCCGCGCCGCTTGCCGACCGCATGGCGATCGAAGCCCGGCTCGCCAGCGTGCAGCACTTCCATGTGGACCCGCTCCTGCGTGCCGACCTGCGCGCGCTGCTGCGCCAGGCGCCCGATATCGGGCGCGCGCTGGGGCGGGTTGTCGCCGGGCGCGGCAGCCCGCGCGATCTCGGCCAGATTCGCGATGGCCTGACCGAAGCGCAGCGCGTGCGCGAGATGCTGTCGGCCAGCGCCGACTTGCCGGCGCTGCTGCGCGACACCGGCGCGGCGCTGGGCGGGCACGGGGCGCTGGTCGATCATCTCGCGCGGGCGCTGGTCCCGTCACCCCCGACCGAACGCGGGCAGGGCAATTTCATCGCTGCGGGCTACGACCACGCGCTCGATGCGCTGCGGGAGACCAGCGGCAATGCGCGCAAGGCCATCGCTGCGCTCGAGGCGCGATATCGCGAGGATACCGGTACGCCCTCGCTCAAGATCAAGCACAACAAGGTGCTTGGCTATTTCATCGAAGTGCCCGCCAAGCACGGCGACAAGCTTATGGCCCCGGACAGCGGCTTTACCCACCGGCAGACGATGGCGGGCGCGGTGCGCTTCAATTCGCTGGGCCTGCACGAGGAAGCCACGCGCATCGCCGAAGCCGGGGCGCATGCGCTGGCTGCCGAGGAAGCGCATTTCGAACAGCTCGTGGGGGAGGTCGTCGCCACGCGCGAAGCGATTGCCGCCACGGCTGCCGCGCTGGCGCGGATCGATGTCTGCGCGGCGCTTGCCGAGCGCGCGGTCGAGGGCGACTGGGCGCGTCCCGAAATGCGCGAGGAAGCCTGCCTCGAAATCACCGGCGGCCGCCATCCCGTGGTCGAGCAGGCGCTGACCAAGGCGGGCGAACGCTTCGTCGCCAACGACTGCCGGCTGGGCAGCGACGACCGGTTGTGGCTGATCGGCGGACCCAACATGGGCGGGAAATCGACCTTCCTGCGGCAGAACGCGCTGATCATGCTGCTGGCCCAGGCGGGCAGCTTCGTTCCCGCGACCAGTGCGACCATCGGGTTGGCCGACCGCCTGTTCAGCCGCGTCGGCGCCTCGGACAATCTGGCGCGTGGGCGTTCGACCTTCATGGTCGAGATGGTCGAGACCGCTGCGATCCTGAGCCAGGCCACCGAGCGCAGTTTCGTGATCCTCGACGAAGTCGGGCGCGGGACCAGTACCTATGACGGCATGGCGCTCGCATGGGCGGTGGTCGAGGCGGTGCATGAACAGCTTGCCTGCCGGTGCCTCTTCGCAACGCATTACCACGAGCTCAGCAGGCTGGCCGAAACCTGTGACAAGCTGAGCCTGCATCATGTTCGCGCGCGTGAATGGAAGGGCGATCTCGTGCTGCTGCACGAATTGGCCCGCGGCGCTGCCGATCGCAGTTACGGGCTTTCGGTCGCCAAGCTTGCCGGCGTGCCCGGCCCGGTGATCAAGCGCGCCAAGGCCGTGCTAGACCGGCTGGAGAAGGGACGCGAACAGACCGGCGGGCTTGGTGCGGGCCTTGGCGAATTGCCGCTTTTCGCAGCGACATTGCAGGCCGAGGAAGAGGAAGGCGACGCATTGCGCGAGGCGATCGAGGCGATCGATGTCGACGCGCTGTCGCCGCGCGAGGCGCTCGACACGCTCTACGCATTGCAGGCGAAGGCGCGCGCAACGGACACTTAACCCTGCGCGGCCTATGCTCCCACGCCATGGATGACGGCCTGCCTCCCGGATTGATCAAGAAGCTCACGCTCGTGGGGGTGTTCCTCGTTGCCGTCATGCTGCTGGTGGGTCGCGAAGAGGATCCGGGGGTGATCGGCCAGATCGGCGAAGACGGACCCGATGCTATCGTACAGGGCAGTGCGCCTTCACCGGAGGACGTTCGCCAACCTCCCGAACCGCGCGCAGAGCCGGTGCAAAGGCCGCAACAGGGCTCGCTGTCGTCCTGGTATGCCGAAAGCTTCGAATCGGGGCCCGCCACGCCGGAGCCCTTCGTGCCGCAGCCACAGGACGATAGCCACCTGATCAACGACGCGCGCCCCATCACTGATACCGGACGCGTCATCGCGATCGAGCCGCCCCCCGAAGCGCCGCCCGTCGAGATCGTCGAGTAACCATAGCGGAACCGGGGTGCGAAAAACCGGTTGAACCTTCATGGCCCAAGACGATCCGCCCGAAGACCCCGACAAATCGACCGAATGGGCCGAATTGCGAACCGATCTTGCGGAGGACCGCAACATCATGGCGCTCGAACGGACATTCGCGGGCTGGATGCGCACCGCTTTCGCCGCAATCGGTATCGGTCTGGGGTTCAAGGCGGTGTTCGGCGCCTTCGATCCGCCATGGCTGGCCAAGGCCATCGCCACCATGTTCATCCTGGCGGGTGGATGGTTGGCGATCACTGCACAGCGGCGCGCCTGCCACACGATGGAGAAGCTCGACGCGCACCAGTTCGAAGCGGTGTCCACTCCGAACTTTCGCGTTCTCGCCTATGCGGTTGCCGCCGGTTCGGTAATCCTCACCGCGGGGTTGTGGATCCTCAACAACGGCAACCTCGCGGATTAGGTGCCGTCGCCGCGCAGCCCGTCGGGCTTGGCTGACTTACCGTATTTGTCGACATTGTCATCGTGATTGGGCTCGCCGCGATAGGCGCCCATGTCGACCCGGCCCGAGCTTTCCATGTCGCGCATGTGATCGACCGTGTCCTGCGTCGAATCGTTCATCAGCCCGCTCTTGTTGTCGTCCTTGACGCTTTCGGTGGGCGAGCCGGTTTCGCGCGTCTGATGCTGCGCTTCCGCGCTCACTTCCTGGGCTTGATTGCGATGGTCGTCCTGCTCGTCATTATGCGTCTCGGGCGCGAGGCCCGACTGGCGCATCTCCTGGCTTTCAGCTTTGGCATTGCTCATTCGAATTCTCCTTTGGAGGAGAAACGGAACGCGGGGGGGTAGGGTTCCGTCGGTTGGTGCATGCAGCCCGGTACCGAAGCGGCCGACGCCCTACCGCACTCAGCAGATTACCTGGTCGGGACCGGCTGTTCGCCCGAATAGTCGTAGAAGCCACGACCGGTCTTGCGGCCCAGCCAGCCCGCCTCGACATATTTCACCAAGAGCGGTGCAGGGCGATACTTGGCGTCGCGGGTGGTCTTGTAGAGCACCATGATGATATCGAGACAGGTATCCAGCCCGACGAAATCGGCCAGTTGCAGCGGCCCCATCGGATGGTTGAGACCAAGGCGGCACCCCTTGTCGATATCCTCGATATCGGCGGTCGACTGGCCGAGCACGAAGATGGCTTCGTTGATCATCGGCAGCAGGATGCGGTTGACCACGAAACCCGGCTCGTCCTGCGACAGGACCACTTCCTTGCCCAGGCTCTCGGCGAAAGCGGTCGTGCGATCGGTGGTCGCCTGTGCGGTCGCGAGACCCGGGATCACCTCGATCAGCTTCATCACCGGAACCGGATTGAAGAAGTGCAGGCCGATGAAGCGCGCCGGATCGGGCGCATAATTGGCCATGCGGGTGATCGGGATCGAACTGGTGTTCGAAGCCATGATCGCGTCGGACGCCAGCATCTCGCCGGCCTTGCCGAAGATCGCCTGCTTGATCTCTTCCTTCTCGGTTGCGGCCTCGATGATGAGGCTCGCGTCCTTCATCGGCGCATAGTCGCCCACCGGTGTGATTCTCGCGAGCGTGGCCTCCGCGTCGGCGATCTCCAGCTTGCCCTTGCCGACCAGCTTGCCCAGCGCCTTGTCGATTGCCTTGTGCGCCTGCTCGGCGACATCGAGACTGACGTCGGCCAGCAACACGTCCATACCGTGCGCGGCGACGGTCTGCGCAATGCCCGAGCCCATTTGGCCCGCGCCGATGATGGCGACCGTTTTGTTCATCTGGGTATCCTTTCGCAAGTGCAGCAAGGCGTGTGCACTAGCGAAGGCGTGGCGCGCTGGCTAGCGCCCGCTTAGCGGTTTGCGCCGGGTACCCATTTGATATCGCTGCGCCCGCCATCGTTAGCCGTGCGAGCGAGCACAAAGAGATAGTCGGAGAGGCGGTTGATGTAAGCCAGCGCTTGCGGGTTGGTGCGCAATTGCTCGGCCATGGCGGTCATGGCGCGTTCGGCGCGACGGGTCGCGGCGCGGGCAACGTGCAGACGCGCAGAAGCCTCGCTTCCGCCCGGGAGGACAAAGCTGGTCAGCGGTTCGAGGTTTGCGTTGGCCGCGTCGATCGCCTGTTCGAGCCATTCGGTCTGGGCCGCAACCATGCGCAGGACCATCTCCGACGGCGCGAAATCGTCATCCTCTGTCGCGGGCGTCGCGAGATCCGCGCCCAGATCGAACAGGTCGTTCTGGATCCGGAAAAGCTGCTGTGCATGCTCGTTGTCGCCAAGGATCGCGGCGGCAAGCCCCAGCGCGCTGTTGGCTTCGTCGACCGCGCCGATCGCTACCATCCGCACGTCGTGCTTGGGCAGGCGCGATCCGTCGACAAGGCCGGTGGTGCCGGCATCGCCCGTGCGCGTGTAGATTTTGTTGAGCTTGACCAAACCCGCAGTTCCGCCCGGCCTCTAGCTGGCCAGCGCGAGGATGATCGCGACCACCACCACCGCCAGCGCCTGATACTTGATGCGCGCGAACATCATCTTGTTCTGCAGCAATTGCATGTCGGTCGCATCGGTCTGCTCACCGCTTTCCAGGTCGATCTTCGTGCTTTTCAGGAAGGCAACGATCCCGCGCACGAGCGAGGCGACCACAAGAACCATGAGGATGACGAGGAGAATGGTGAGGAATGTTGTCATAGCCCCGCTGATCTAGGCGCTCGCGAGCGAAATGCCAGACGGAAATCGGTGCAAGCGCAGTTGCTCGGCAAGCAACAGACCATCCTCTCCCGTGCTGCGCCGGTCGGCGAGCGAGGGGGAGCCACGACGCTTGGCCAGCTTTCGGCCGCTCTCGTCGAGCAGCAAGGCATGATGATGCCAGCGCGGCACCGGAAGGCCGAGCAGCGCCTGCAGCAGGCGATGAATGTGCGTGGCAGGAAACAGGTCCGCCCCTCGCGTCACCAGCGTCACCCCGTCGGCCGCATCATCGAGCGTGGCAGCCAGGTGGTAGCTCGCCGGAGCATCCTTGCGCACGATCACCACGTCGCCTGCCTCGCGCGGATCGGCCACCTGTTTTCCCGCCAGCGCGTCCTCCCAGACCAGGTCGTCCGTATCGGCCATTGCCCGATCGACATCGAGCCGCAGCGCGGCGGGCTTCGCGGGATCGAGGCGCGCGCCCTTGCACGTGCCCGGATAGATCGCGCCCTGCGATCCCAGTCGCGGCTCGAGCGCCTCGATCTCGGCCCGCGTACAGGTGCAGGGATAGAGATAGCCGCGTCGGAGCAACCCGCGCGCGGCTTCTTCGTAGCTTTCAAGCCGGGTCGATTGCGCGGGCACTTCTTCCCATTCGAGCCCGAGCCATTCGAGATCCCAACGGAAGGCGTCGGTCAGTTCGGGACGCGAGCGCGGGCCGTCGATATCCTCGATCCGCAGCAGGAAGCGGCCGCCGGCATCGCGCGCGAGATCATGCGCGAGAACGGCCGAATAGGCGTGGCCCAGATGCAATGGACCATTCGGGCTGGGAGCAAAGCGCGTAACGATCATCGCCCGCCTCATCCGCTACGCTCGCGCTGCTGGCAAGGGCGTGGATAGGCTGTGGATAGCCTGTCTGTAACAGTCTTGACGCTTGCCCGTGCAAGTGCATCTTCCATCCCAAGAGATCGGGGAGGAACGCGAGACGTGTTCAAGGCCGAACTGCTGGAACGGGCCGCAAGGTTCCGAAGTACCGAAGAAGATCCGACGCGCAATCTGCAGTCGTGCCCTTCGCTCGTCCTCAACGCCGACTACACCCCGCTGTCCTACTACCCGCTGAGCCTGTGGCCGTGGCAGACCGCGATCAAGGCGATCTTCCTCGACCGGGTCGATGTGATCGAGACCTACGACCGCGAGGTTCATTCTCCTTCGCTCGACATGAAGATCCCCAGCGTGATCGCGCTCAAGCAATATGTGAAGCCAAGCGAGTTTCCCGCCTTCACGCGGTTCAATGTCTTCCTGCGCGACCGGTTCAGTTGCCAGTTCTGCGGCGCGATGAACAATCTCACCTTCGACCACGTTGTGCCGCGCAGGCTGGGCGGGAAGACCACGTGGGAGAACATCGCCACGGCCTGCGCGCCCTGCAACATGAAGAAGGGCGGCCGCACCCCGAAACAGGCGGGGATGCAATTGTACAGCGAACCGATCCGTCCGACGCACTGGCAGTTGCAGCAGCACGGCAAGATGTTCCCGCCCAACTATCTCCACGAAACGTGGCGCGACTGGCTGTACTGGGACATCGAACTGGAAGCCTAGGCGCGCCCGGCCGCGACTCCCGCAACGGCCGCTATTCCTCCATGATCGCGGGTGCGTCGCCGATTTGCGGCCTCCACCGGGTTTCGGGCGGGAAGACCTGGTCGATGGTGCCTTCCTGCCAGGCGCCGTAGACCGGGTTGGGCACAAGGAACCAGCCATTGCCCCACAGGCGCGCATAATCGCCGCGCGCAACCATAGCGCGGCGCTTCTGGATCGCGCTTTCGTCCGCGTTGAAGACATCGGCGAAATCGCCGAGATTGTCGCCCGCCATAGCGATGACGCAATGCGTCTCCGCGATTCGCGCGCGGCGTCCGTCCTTGCGGCCGCCCATCGCATCGTCGCCGCGCAGGAACAGCGTTTCGCGATGGACCGCCGGGCCGACGCCGGCCGCTTCGAGCGCCGCGACCGTGCCTGCGGCCGAACCCGTATCGCGATTGGTGTTGAAGATAACGGTTATGCCTGCCTCGCGCAGGCGGCGTATGCCGGTCACCGCGCCGGGTACGGGCGGCGCTATACCCGCGCCCCCGCGTTCCCACTGGCCCCATTCTGCGGGATCGAAACCCTTGCCGCTGAGCGCCTGCCAATATTCGTAACCGGTGTTGAGCAGGACCGTCTCGTCGACATCGAAAACGGCCGCCAACGGCTTCTGTACGCCATCGTCGGATGTGCAGGACGGCGCGCCGATGCCGCCCTCGTAGCCGGGCAACCCCATCGGGACCGAACGCGGGGTGGCGCCTGCGCTAGCCACCGCCACTGCATAATCGGCGATTTGCCGCCAGGTCTGGATCGATGCGGCGGCCGCTTCGCCCGAACCGTAGAGCCAGCGCATCGTATCGGGCGCATCGCTGCTACCCGCGGCAGTTGCAGGAGCTGTGGTTGCCTCCGTGCCGACCGGAGCGCCGGTTGCGGTCGCGCATCCGGCAAGCACGAGGCTTCCGGTGGTAATGAGGGCAAGGCGAATCATGGGGTGGGCTCCGTTGGTCGAGTCGGTTGCGTTTCGGCAGTCCATAGCAGCGAAAGCAATCCCGAACCGCCCGCTTCGGAGGAAAGACTCGCTCGGGAGGCGTCAAATTGGGCTGGTCTTCGCCCCGCAGCCGCCCTAGGGCGCGCCTCGATTCCGTGCGCCCGGCTGCGCTGCAGGTGCACAAACCGTCGGATATTGTGCGCCGCAAAAAGAGATCCGCGCCGAGCATGCATTGTAAAGAAATTGAAATACAATGCCTTAGGCGCGCAATGCGAAAGGCCGTTGCGCTTTGTGCAATCTAGTTTGTCCTTTTCGCACTTGCACAAAACCGTGTCGTCGAACATATCGGACGTGCCTTTCAGGCATCCTCTCCCAAGACTTCCAAGCCCGGTTGGTTCGCCAGCCGGGCTTTTTTCTTGCCCGCTGGACCTTCGCGCAGGGCTCGCTCATTGCATCCGATGAGCCCGGTCCCCAATTGGGGCCGCACGACGCGAACAGGTAACGGGAACCCAGCTCAATGGCCGATGCGGACGCTGCAACCACACCAGACGACACCACTGTTAGGCTGCAGGTTGCAGCGGCGCGGCAGGAAGAAAGCGGACAAGGCATTGCGCGCATGCCGCGTTCCGCATTCCAGGCGCTGGGGATCACCGAGGGCGACCTGGTCGAGATCACCGGCAAGCGCGCGACCGCGGCGGTCGCCATGGCTGCCTACGACGAAGACCAGAGCCTCGATGTCATCCGGCTTGATGGGCTTCAGCGCGGCAATGCCGAAGTCGGGTCGGGCGAACATGTGCGCGTGGCGGTGGCCGAATCCCGGCCCGCGACCCGTGTCGTCTTCGCCCCCGCGCAGCGCGAAATGCGGCTGCAGGGTCCGGCACAGGCTCTCAAGCGCAACTTTTTCCGCAAGCCGCTGGTGGCGGGCGACCTCGTGGCGACCACCGGCCAGCAGCCGGTGCAGAACATGCCCCCCGAAGTACGCCGCATGTTCAACGCGCCCGCCTATGCGCTGACCCAGATCCGGCTGAGCGTCGTGTCGACCAGCCCCAAGGGCATCGTCCATATCGACGAGGATACCGAGGTCGAGCTGCGCGCCGAATTCGAGGCGCCGCGCGATGCGCGCGCGGTGGTCAATTACGACGATGTCGGCGGGATGGAGGAAACCATCCAGCAATTGCGCGAAATGGTCGAACTGCCGCTGCGCTACCCGGAGCTGTTCACCCGGCTGGGTGTTGATCCGCCCAAGGGCGTGCTGCTGCACGGACCGCCAGGCACCGGCAAGACGCGGCTCGCGCAGGCGGTCGCTAACGAAAGCGATGCCAATTTCTTCACCATCAACGGACCCGAGATCATGGGTTCGGGCTATGGCGATAGCGAAAAGGCGCTGCGCGAAGTGTTCGAACAGGCGAGCAAGGACGCGCCCGCCATCGTCTTTATCGACGAAATTGACTCGATCGCACCCAAGCGCGACCGCGTGCCCGGCGAGGCCGAAAAGCGCCTCGTCGCCCAATTGCTGACACTGATGGACGGGCTGGAGGCGCGTTCGAACCTCGTGGTCATCGCGGCCACCAACCGACCCGATGCCATCGACGAGGCGCTGCGCCGTCCGGGCCGCTTCGATCGCGAAATCGTGATCGGCGTCCCCGATGAGCAGGGGCGGCGCGAGATTCTCGGAATCCACACGCGCGGCATGCCCTTGGGCGACAGGGTCGATCTCGGCGAACTGGCACGCGCGACCTATGGCTTCGTCGGTGCCGATATCGCGGCGCTGGCGCGCGAGGCGGCGATCGATGCGGTGCGCCGCATCATGCCCAAGATCGACCTCGACGAGCGAACGATCCCGCCCGAAGTGCTCGACGAGCTCTATGTCGGGCGCGAGGATTTCCTCTCGGCCCTCAAGCGCATCCAGCCTTCGGCGATGCGCGAGGTCATGGTCCAGGTCCCCAAGGTCGGCTGGTCCGACATCGGCGGGGTGGGCGATTCGATCGGGAAACTCAAGGAAGGCATCGAACTGCCGATGAAGAACCCCGAGGCCTTCCACCGCCTCGGTATCCGACCGGCGAAGGGTTTCCTGCTCTATGGCCCCCCGGGCACGGGCAAGACGCTGCTTGCCAAGGCGGTGGCCAAGGAGGCGAAGGCCAATTTCATCTCGATGAAGAGCTCGGACCTGCTGTCGAAATGGTATGGCGAGAGCGAGCAGCAGATCGCGCGCATGTTCAAGCGTGCCCGCGCGGTTGCGCCCTGCGTCGTCTTCATCGACGAGATCGACAGCCTCGTTCCGGCCCGCGGCAGCGGGCAGGGCGAGCCGCAGGTCACCGGCCGCGTGGTCAACACGATCCTTGCCGAAATGGACGGGCTGGAAGAGCTCCAGTCGGTCGTGGTGATCGGTGCGACCAATCGCCCGACGCTGGTCGATCCGGCGCTGCTGCGCCCCGGCCGGTTCGACGAGCTGGTCTATGTCGGTACGCCCGACAAGGCTGGCCGCGAGCAGATCCTCGGCATCCATACCAAGGACATGCCAGTGGCAGCGGATGTCGATTTGGCCGTCGTGGCGGACAAGACCGCGCGCTTTACCGGGGCGGATCTCGAAGACGTGGTGCGTCGTGCGGGCCTTAATGCCCTGCACCGCGTAGGCAGCGAGGTGCAGGAGGTTTCCGCGACCGACTTCGCCGAAGCGCTCAAGGACAGCCGGGCGACGGTGACCCCGAAGATGGAAGCCGAATACAAGAAGATGCGCGGCGAATTGAAGAAGCGCGCGGCCGAAGTGCGGCCGATCGGCTTCCTCTACGAGGGCATGGTCGAAAGCACGCGCGACGAGAAGCACGGGCCCGAAACCACCGGCTAGGACCGCAGCCGCGCTCTCGATCCGCCGCTCATGCGGCAGGTCAGGGCGCGGCCGATTCCTCGGCCTTGGGGTGCCCGCCGGGAACCTCGAGACGATGCCTGATCAGCGCATCGGGCTGGTTCTGGCGCAACCAGGCGAGCATGTGTTCGCGCACCCCGCAGCGCAGCACCCACAGGTCGCCGATGGTTTCCGCGCTCATCGATAGGCGCAGTTCGACGCTCTCGGGATAGGCTTCGGTCATGAGCAGCTGCAGATTGCGCCCGTCCCACAATTCGTGCGCCTGCACGTAGCGTTCGAATTCGGCGCGGATCGGCTCGACGTCCGCGATCGGATCAAGATGCAGCATCACCGGACCGGTCAGGCGCTCGTCGATGCGCGACCAGTTCTCGAAACTCTCATCCAGAAAACGGATGGTCGGCACCACCAGCACGCGTTCGTCCCAGGTCCGGATGGTGACGAAGCTCATGCGGATTTCCTCGACCCGGCCAGCCTGGCCGTCGACCTTGACGAGATCGCCGATGCGTAGCGGCTGTGTGATCGCCATCTGCAGGCCGCCGATCAGCGACTTGAGCGCCGGCTGCGCGGCGGCACCCACTGCGAGGGCCGCCAGACCGGCCGATGCGAGCAGCGTGGTGCCGACGTCGCGCACACCGGGAATGTTCAGCATGATCAGCGAAACGGTGACGATGATGATTCCCACCTTCACCGTACGCGAAAGGATCGCGATCCGCGTCAGCCGCCCGCGCTGCGCGACCGGATCGCTTGCCTCGCTGATCTTCGCTTCGTAGCCGCGGGCCAGCCCGCGCACGATCGCATAGGCCACCCAGCCGATCACCGCGGGAACGAGGAAGCTCGCGAGCATGTCCCAGCCGCGTCCCACCAGCGCGTCGTTTTCTGCGGCGGCGGCGATGGCAAAGGCGATCGTCGCCCAGCGCAGCGGCTTGCGCACCGCTTCGACGACCATGTCGTCGATCGTGCTCTCCGAACTGCGTGCAAGCCGGCGCAGCAGCGCGAAAACCACCCAGTGCGCGACCAGCGCCAGCAGCACTGCGCTGCCCAGCACGATCAGCGTATGGATCACACCTTCATAGGAAATCGGCCAATTACGCGGGTCGTAGCGGTCCAGCATGCGCTAAGGCCTATGGTGATGTAGGCGCATGGGCAAGCCTAGTCACCCACCGGAAGCACGATGGTGACGGTCAGCCCGTCCGCATCGAAATCGCGCTCGAATGTGCCGCCGAATTGCCGCGCGGCGCTGGTCATCAGCAAGCTGCCGAAACCCTTTCGATCGGGCAGTTCGTCGAGCTCGGCTCCCGTCTCGCGCCATTCCAGCCGCACCGATCCGTCCTGTTCGGTCCAGGTGACATGCACGGTGCCTTCCTTGCGCCATGCGCCATATTTCACCGCATTGGTGGTCAATTCGTGCAGCACGAGCCCCAGCGGGGTGACGCGCTTGGCCGGCAGCATCACGTCGGGGCCTTCGATCTTCGCGGGATGCTTGCTCGACCGATAGGGCGCGAGCGAGGTTTCGACCAGCGCGCGCAGCGAGGCCACCGGCCGTTCAAGCTCGCCCTGGCTGACCTCATGCGCGGTCAGCAGCGCCCTGATCCGCTGCGCAATGCTGTCGGTTACCTCTTTCGCCTCGGGCTTGTCGCGCGCGCTCATCTGCACGATGGCGAGCACCACCGCGAACAGGTTCTTGACCCGGTGGTTGAGTTCGCGCGCCAGCAGGTCGGCACGGTCGCGCGCCTCGCTGACCACCGCTGCCTGCGCGGCTTCGGCCTCGGCCCGCGCTGCGCGCCCGACCAGCCGCGCACCGGCGAACATGGCCAGGATGAGCAGCACGAACAGCGCGCCCAGCAGCGGCAGTACGCGCGCCTCGGTGCGCGCGGCCTCGGTGCTGAGCTCGGCGAGGATTTCGTTCTCGATGTCCTGCATCTCGGCGATCGCGCGATTGAGGCGCTCCATCGTCTCGACGCCTTCGTCGGTCAGGATCGCGCGGCGTGCGTCGAGCAAGCGGCCATCCTCGAGCAATTGAACGCCGCCTGCCATCTCGTCGAACTTGGCACGCGCCAGCGCGTCGATCTGGTCGATCAGTTCGGTCTGGCGTGCGGTCGCATCGTCGCCGATCAGTTCGCGAATGCGCTCGAGCGCGGGATCGATCTGTTCGCGACCGGCCTGGTAGGGCGCGAGATAACGTCGGTCGAGCGTGATCAGATAGCCGCGCTGGCCCGTCTCGCCGCTGAGAGCCGAGCGGCTCACCTGGCGCAGCTCTTCGAGCACCTCTACCGTCCGCCGCACCTGTTCGCGCTGCGCGCGTTCAGCCTCCACCGTCTGGTAGACGAGGAACAGCGTGGCGAACATCGCGGCGGCGATCACGCCGAGCAGCGCGACATTCATCCACTTGGGGTCACGCGTGCGCGCGACGAATTCTTCGATCTCGGTCAGTGTGCCGCTCCCCAGCTGGTGCCCGTGCCGATCTCGACGCCCAGCGGGACGTCGAGTTCGACCGAAGGCGCGGCGGCGCCCGCCATCACCCGTTCGATCACTTCGGATGCCGCAGTTACATCACCCTCGGGCAATTCGAAGACCAGTTCGTCATGGACCTGCAGCAGCATCCGGACATGGCCCAGACCGGCGGCTTCGAGTGCGGGCATCATCCGCACCATGGCGCGCTTGATGATATCCGCGCTGGTCCCCTGGATCGGCGCATTGATCGCCGCACGCTCGCTGCCCTGGCGTTCGGCTTGGTTCTTCGAGGAGATGCGCGGGAACCACGTCTTGCGGCCGAAGAGCGTTTCCGAATATCCGCGTTCGCGGACCTGTTCGAGCGTGCGAACGATGTATTTCTGGATGCCCGGGAAGCGCTGGAAATAGGTGTCGATCATCGCCTGCGCCTCGTCGGCCTCGACGCCGAGCCGGCCCGCGAGCCCCCAGCGCGAGATGCCGTAGAGAATGGCGAAATTGATCGTCTTGGCGCGCCCGCGCGTATCGCGGTTGACCTCGCCGAACATTTCCTTCGCGGTGCGGGCGTGGATGTCTTCGCCGTGGGCGAAGGCTTCCTTCAGCGTAGGGACGTCGGCCATGTGCGCGGCCAGCCGCAGTTCGATCTGCGAATAGTCGGCGGCGAGCAGGACATTGCCGTCATCGGCGACAAAGGCCTCGCGGATTTGGCGGCCGATCTCGGTGCGGATCGGGATATTCTGCAGGTTCGGTTCGGTCGATGACAGGCGCCCGGTCTGCGCCCCGACCAGGCTGTAGCTGGTGTGCACGCGCCCGGTTTCGGGATTGATTGCCTGCTGCAGCGCGTCGGTATAGGTGCTCTTGAGCTTGGCTAGCTGGCGCCACTCGAGCACCTTGCCGGCGATTTCCGCACCCTCGCCCGAGAGGCGCTCGAGCACGCTCTGGTCGGTCGAATACTGTCCGCTCTTGCCCTTCTTGCCGCCTTTGTAGCCCAAAGTGTCGAACAGGACCTCGCCCAGCTGCTTGGGGCTGCCGACGGTGAATTCGGTGCCCGCAATGACGTGGATTTCCTTCTCCAGCCGCGCGGTCTCGGTGGCGAATTCTTCCGACAGCTTGGCCAGTCGCGTCCGGTCGACCTTGATGCCATGGCGTTCCATTTGCGCGACCACGGGCACCAGCGGGCGATCGACGCGCTCGTAGATGCGCGTTCCGCCCTCGGTGGCCAGTCGCGGCTTGAGCATCTTGTAAAGCCGCCAGGTTACATCCGCATCTTCCGCCGCATATTCGGTCGCCTTGTCGAGCGGGACCTCGCCGAAGGGGATCGCCTTCTTGCCCGTCCCGCAGAGTTCCTTGAACGTCAGGCAGGTGTGGCCGAGGTGGCGTTCGGCAAGTTCGTCCATGCCATGCCCGCCGCCGATGCCGTCGAGCTGGCGACCGGCATCGAGATCGAAGCTGATGATCATCGTGTCGTCGACGGGCGCGACGACAACGCCGTTGCGGGCGAGCACGTTGAGATCGTATTTGCCGTTGTGGAACACCTTGGTCACGGCATCGCTCGCCAGCATGGGGGCGAGCGCGGCCAGCGCGGCAGCCTTGTCCACCTGCGCCGGGCGTTCGGCGAACATGTCGCTGCCGCCATGTCCCAGCGGGATATAACAGGCATCGTTGGGACCGAGCGCAAGGCTGATGCCAACGAGATCGCATTGCATGCAATCGAGCGAACTGGTCTCGGTGTCGACGGCCACCAGCCGGGCATCCTGTGCCCGCGCGACCCAATGCTCCAGCCGCTCGATCGTCTGGACGCATTCATAGGCGCTGCGATCCACCGCGGGGTAATCGGGTGGCGGCTGGCGGTTGCCGTCGCTGGTGGCGGCTGCACCTGCGGTGTCCTGCTTCGCTGGGTTGAGATCGGTGGCGCGCGAAGGGCTGCCATTGCCCGCTTCGAGCCGCTTGAGCAGGCTGGTGAAGCCATGCTTGCCGAGGAAAGCGGCGAGCGGTTCGGGCGGGACCTCGTCGAGCTTCATGTCCTCGAGCGTGACGGGCAGGCTGCAATCTTCGCGCAGGGTCACCAGAACGCGGCTCAGCTCCGCATCCGCGCGGTGCTCGATCAGCCGTTCCTTGAGCTTGCTTTTCTTCATGCCGTCGGCCGCGTCGAGCGCCGCGGTCAGCCCGCCGTGTTCGGCAATTAGCTTGCTCGCGGTCTTGGGGCCAACCCCGAAGATGCCGGGGATGTTGTCGACCGAATCGCCCATGAGCGCGAGCACGTCACCGACTTTTTCGGGAGTGACCCCGAACTTTTCCTCGACCTCTTCGATGTAGATGCGGGCGTTCTTCATCGTGTCGAGCATGTCGATACGCGCGCCGTTCTCCTCGCCGACGAGCTGCATGAGGTCCTTGTCGGAAGACACGATGGTGACGTGCCAGCCCTGCTTTTGCGCCGCGCGCGCATAGGATGCGATCATGTCGTCCGCCTCGACATCGGGTTCCTCGATGCAGGGCAGGCTGAACGCACGCGTGGCATCGCGAATCAGCGGGAATTGCGGCACCAGGTCTTCGGGCGGGGGTGGACGATTGGCCTTGTACTGATCGTAGATCTCGTTGCGGAAGCTGTGGCTCGACTTGTCGAGAATCACTGCCAGATGGGTCGGGCCGTCGGCCTTGTGCAAATCGTCGGCAAGCTTCCACAGCATGGTCGTGTAACCGTAAACCGCGCCGACCGGCGTCCCTTCGGGATCGGTCAGCGGGGGGAGGCGGTGGTAGGCACGGAAGATGTAGGCCGAGCCGTCGACGAGGTAGAGATGCGGTGTTTCACCCATGGCGAAGCGGCTTAGCAACGGCTAGGCGGCTTGCCGAGCGCCTTTTTCCGCTGCTTCGCAAACCACGCAAATCTGCCGATTTGGACGCAAATGAGGCGAGAATGTGGCACTATTTGGGCGAATCTGCTTGCGGTGCCCCAATTCCGCCATTATTTAGACACTCAGAGGCCCCAATTGGGGGCTCGAGCTGAACGGGCGATTGTCCCGGTAAAGCATCCTAAACTCGCTGTTCAAGGATTTAGAACTATGCGCAAGATCGCTCTTTTCGCTGCTGCTTCGGCCGCTGCCCTGACCCTCGCTGCTTGCTCGGAAGCTACCCAGGACGCTGCTGAAGCGACCGGCGACGAAATGGCTGCAGACGCTGAAGCCAACATGGAAGCTGTTGAAGCGACCGCCGACGAAGCAATGGCTGACGTTGCTGCTGAAGCCGACGAAGCTACCGCTGAAGTCGAAGCAGCCGTCGAAGGCGAAACCGTCGAAGAAGCTGCTGCCGAGTAATCGCGCACGCTTCGCGAACGGTTTGCGTTCACGAAAAGAAAGGGCGGTGCCTCGCGGCGCCGCCCTTTTTCTATGCCGGAAGAGGGAAGCGTTTATTCGCCGCCATATTCCGCATTGGCCCAGTTGCGACCTTCGTCGAGTTGTCGACCGAAGCCCGAATAGAGCGCCTGGGTGATCGTCGAAATCCGCGCGTCGCGATTGGCACGTGCTTCGAGCTTCTGGCCGCGGCTGCCATTCTCGATCGCCATCGAGGGGCTCTGGCCGGTGACATAGATCGCCGCAGCAATCGCCCGCCCATCGGGCGTGTGGAAGATGCCGATGTCGCTGGCGGTGCGCGCGAGCGTTCCGGTCTTGTGTGCCAGATTGGCACTCAGCGGCAAGGCCGACCGCATGCGCCTTTTGCCGGTGGTGGTTTCTTCCATCGCGTCGAGCAGCACGCGGCGCGAATAATCGCTCAGCCACTTGCCCTGGTAGATACCCGCGAGCAGCTGGCCCATCGCGCGCGGCGTCGCACTGTCCTTGGTATCGACGCTCCACGCGGGATCGATCCGCCCGTCCTCGCGGATCAGCGTCGCGATATCGCGTGATAGCTGGAAGCCCTCGATACCGGCCTCCTGCATCCATTTGTTGACCGCGCGCGGACCGCCTACGGCATTCAGCAGCGCATCGGTACAATCGTTGCAGCTCTTGCTGATCATCAGGCTGAGGTGACGGTGGGCGGGCATGTAGGCGCCGCCCGGCCGCGGCAGCCGGAATTCGCTGGTCAGGCTCCACTTTCCGGCATCGACCCCGGCAAGGAAAGTTGCGGCAATCGCGACCTTGCTGGTGCTCGCCATGGGAAAGCGCTGGTCGGCCAGAACGCCGATTTCGCGTCCCGTCGCAAGATCGATCGCATAGACGCCGATGCGGCCGTTGGACCCGTCGGCAAGTTGCGCGATCTGCCGTTCGAGCGGAGTCGAATAGACCGCATCATAGCTCTGCGGCGTCCGCACCTCGGTGCCGAGCACCGTATCGAACTGCGATTCGAAACCCAGGTTCTGCGCCAGCGCGGGCGTGGCCAAAGCCATTGTCCCGATCGCCAGCAGTCTGCCAAAAAATCGTTTGCCCATGCCGACCCTGTACACGTGATGTGGTTAGACGAAGCTTAACGGCTATCCCCAGGGTCGGCACAAGCATGGCGCGACGAAAAGTGTTTCGAGCGCGACAGATTCGCCAAATGTGGCGGAACTAAAGCATTCCGGCCTATTCGGCCTTTGCGATTACCTGTTCGATCTTGTCGGTCGGTTCGCCGGTCACGGTCTTGTCGATCTCTCCCACCAGCCGTTTCTCAAGTTCGCCATGATAGTGGCGGCGCATTTCGCCCAGGGTCTTGGGATCGGCGATAACGAGCAGGTCGGAGATATCGCCCGCCACCGCCTTGGCGTTGAGCCATTCGGCCGCCGCGGCGCCGTGTGCAAGCTCGTCGAGATCGGTCCGGCCCAACGCCTGGCTGACCGAATCCTGGTGCTTTACGCCGGCACTGTAATTGGTGGCGTCGAGGTCGGGTCTGGTCGCATTTTCAAGCTTGGGTTCGAAGGGTTGCCCGGTGTTTCGCATGACGATGAAGTTCTCGCCATCGACGATCGCGACATGGGCGTTGTGGGGAAGGCGCATGGATGGGTCTCCTCGTTTCTTATCCGTTGGCGATTCCAACGTGTCAGACCCGAATGAGGTCCGGGCTTGAGCGATCGCATGTTTGTCTGCACAAATAGGTTGCATGGGAGAGACTGAAAGCGCGCAGGCGCTCGAACAGGGGTTGGCGAGCGCGCTCGCAAGGGTCGGCAGGCCGGCACCCGAAGGCGTGCACCGATTGACCGGCGGAGCCACGATGGAGAGCTGGCGATTGACCAGCGGGGACGAGGACTTGGTTCTCCGGCGCGCGCCGAGTCTCTCTTTCATGGAAGGGCGTCCCTTCGGCCACGACAGCGAGGCGGCGATCATCCGCGCCGCGCATGCTGCCGGGGTGACCGCTCCCGAGATAGTGGTCGAACTGGAACCGGACGATGGCATCGGCAGCGGCTTCGTCATGCGCGCGCTGCCCGGTACCCCCGATCCGCGCGCCATTCTCGAAATGGACCGGCCAGACGAACTGCTTTGCGAGATCGCGCGCGATCTGGCAAAGATCCATTCGCTGTCGCGCGCCGACCTGCCGGGCGATGTCCCCGAGATGAACTATGGCGAAGCGGTCGACGGGCTGGCGCAGCAGTTCGAGGACGCGGGTGCGGACCGGCCGATCATCGCGCTTGGCCTGCGCTGGTTGCGCGACAATCTCCCCGAACCCGTCGCTCCGGTGCTGAACCATGGCGACTATCGGCTCGGGAATTTGCTGGCTCAGGATTCGCGCCTCACCGGCGTGCTCGACTGGGAGTTGGCGCATTTCGGCGACCGGCACGAGGATCTGGCATTCGGCTGCATGGCGGTGTGGCGCTTCGCCCGGGTCGACCGACCCGCACTGGGCCTCGGTTCGCTCGAGGATTACGTCGCTGCCTATGAAGCCGAAAGCGGCGCAAGCGTCGACGCGACGCGGTTCCGCTTCTGGCTGGTCTATCGCACCGTCTGGTGGGCTCTGGGCTGCCTGCGGATGGCCGCCTTCTGGCGCAGCGGCGACGATCGCATGCTCGAACGCGTGGTTATTTCGCGGCGGACCAGCGAGCAGGAACTCGACCTGCTGCTCTTGCTCGAAGAGGATGCGCCCGAGGGTGAGCAGGCACGCGCGATGCCCCCGGTGGAGCCCGCGCCCGAACCGCTCGGAGAAGCCAGCGCGGGCGAGATCGCCACTGCGATCGGCGAATGGCTGGCTACGGTGAAGGACCGCATGGAGGGGCACGACCGCTTCCAGTTGGCGGTCGCGCGCAACGCGCTGGGCATGCTGGCGCGCAACGACGCGGCTGGCGGCGATGCGGAGGATGCCCTGCTCGCGCAGGACCTGCTCGAGGGTCGCGTCACGCTAGCGACGCCGGGACTGCTGGCGACACTGCGCCGTGCCGCGCTCGACAAGCTGGCCGCCGACGTGCCGAAATACCCGATGCTGGTGCGCGCGCGGGACAAATGGACGGGAGAGGATTGATGGATTTCGCGATACCGCAGGACCTCGAGGATTATTACGCCGAGCTCGAAGCCTTCATCGAGAACACGATCGAGCCGATGGTGGCGAAGGACGACAATATCCGCTTCTTCGACCATCGGCGCGAAGACGCGCGTACCGATTGGGAGCGCGGCGGCCTGCCCAGTCACGAATGGGAAGACCTGCTGCGCGAATGCCGCAAGGCGGCAGACGCAGCGGGACACTGGCGTTTCTCGGCGCCGAAGAAATATGGCGGCAGGGATGGCTCGAACCTGTGGATGGCCGTGATCCGCGACCGCTTTGCACAGCGCGGCCTCGGCCTGCACAATGATCTGCAGAACGAACATTCGATCGTCGGCAATTTCCCCTTCGTCGCGATGTTCGAGACCTTCGGCACCGAAGAGCAGAAGCAGGAGTTCATCACGGGCGGTTTCGAGGGTACGCGCCGCGTGGCCTTCGGCCTGACCGAGCCCGACCATGGATCGGATGCGACCTGGATGGAGACCAAGGCGGTCCGCGAAACGCGCGACGGGGTCGATGGCTGGCGCATCGACGGCGAGAAGATGTGGATCACCGGCATGCATGTCGCCACGCATTGCGCGATGTTCGCGCGCACCGGCGGGGAGAATGGCGATGCCAGCGGGATCACCTGTTTCCTCGTCCCCAATCCCACCCCCGGGCTCGAGATCGAGGAATGGATGTGGACCTTCAACATGCCCACCGATCACCCGCGGCTGTCGGTGAACAATGTCTGGGTGCCCGACGAGGCAATTCTGGGTGTCGAGGGACGCGGGCTCGCGCTGGCGCAAAGCTTCGTCCACCAGAACCGCATCCGCCAGGCGGCCTCATCGCTCGGCGCAGCGCAATATTGCGTCGAGCAGAGCGTCGAATATGCGCGCACCCGCAAGCCCTTCGGCGAGGAACTGGCGCGCAACCAGGCGATCCAGTTCCCGCTGGTCGAGCTCGCGACGCAATGCGAGATGTTGCGCCTGCTGATCTACAAGACCGCCTGGGACATGGACAACATGCCGCATGAAGAGATCGAGAAGACGATCTCCGACAAGGTGTCGATGTGCAATTACTGGGCGAACCGGCTGGTGTGCGAGGCCGCCGACCGGGCGATGCAGGTGCATGGCGGGATCGGCTATTCACGCCACAGGCCGTTCGAGCACATCTATCGCCACCACCGCCGCTACCGCATCACCGAGGGCGCGGAGGAAATCCAGATGCGCAAGGTCGGGGCCTATCTGTTCGGCTATCTCGGGCCGCGACGGGGCAAGTTCGCGCGTAGCTGACGGACCGCCTGTGGTCGTTGGTGGAATTGGCGCTTGACCCCTGGCCCCGCGCACGGCCTTGTGTGCGCGAGGAAAATTTGGGGACTGCCAATATGACCAAGAGTTTTCGGGTGCTGGCCACCGGCCTGCTTCTGTCCACCGCCAGCGCCGCGATCGCGCAGCAGGCACCGATCGTGCTGCCGGGCGCGCCGGGCGCGCAATCGCGCGTGATCGACGAGGACGAGGCCATCCGCCTGTCCGACACGCGCTATTCGCCGGCCGATGTGAAGTTCATGCAGGATATGATCGTTCATCACCTGCAGGCGGTGGAAATGGCGGCGCTCGTGAACGAGCGGACCAGCAATGACGCGGTGCGCTCCATCGCCGACCGGATCGACGGCTCGCAGGCCGACGAGGTCGCTTTCATGCGCGGCTGGCTCGAGGCGCGAGGCGAGCGTACGGGCGCGCAGCCGAAGTCGCATCACGCGGGGATGAACCATGCAGCGATGGATCATAGCGCGCATCACGCGATGATGGGGATGGCGTCGCCGACGCAGATGGAAGCGCTGGCCGAAGCGCAGGGGACCGAGTTCGACCGCCAGTTCCTGACGCTGATGATCCGCCACCACCAGGGCGCGATCGAGATGGTCGAGGAACTGCATCGCCAGCCGGGCAGCGCCTACGATCCGGTCATGTTCGAGTTCACCAACGACATCGTTGCCGACCAGGAAACCGAAATCGAGCGGATGAACGTGCTGTTGTCGCAATTGTCGAGCGATCCGCGCGTCGGCTTGGCCGCCGGTTTCCGCGACGCAGGCGAGGCAATCAGCAATCTGCGCAAGGTTGCCGCTCTGCCCAAGCCGACCGGATTCTTCGATCCGCAGAACCCCGCGCAGCTCCAGCCCGCGATCGAGGATGAGGACACCGCCGCCGATGAGGACGACAGCGCGGCCGGGCGTGGCGAGGAAGGCGAAGACGGCGAGGAGGAAGACCGTTTCGGCCAGCGTTCCTCGCTGCTGAGCTTCGCCAATACCGACATGGCCTTCTCGGGCGACCTGCTGGTCGCCGGCAGCTATCACGGCTTCAATGCCTATCGCCTCGGCGAGGACGGCATGCCGAACCTCGTCAGCTCGGTCGTCTGTCCCGGTGGGCAGGGCGACGTGTCGATCGTCGGCGACCTGCTGTTCATGAGCGTGCAGGACAGCCGCGCGCGCGTCGATTGCGGGCTGGGCGGGGTAGCCGAGCGCGTCAGCGATGAGCGGTTCCGCGGCCTGCGCATCTTCGACATCTCCGATATCGCCCGTCCGGTGCAGGTCGGCCAGGTGCAGACCTGCCGCGGCAGCCACACGCATTCGGTGGTGAGCGCGGACGACACGCGCATCGTGGTCTACAATTCGGGCACCTCCTACGTGCGTCCCAACGAGGAACTGGCAGGCTGTTTCGAAACCGGTGGCGACAACACCGCGCTGTTCAGCATCGACGTGATCGAGGTGCCATTGGCGAACCCCGCCGCATCGCGGATCACCTCGTCCGCGCGCGTCTTTGCCGAGGATGAACGGATTGCCGGCCTGTGGCTCGGCGGCGACCACGGCGAAGGCACGCAGGACACGAACATCACCGATCACTGCCACGACATCACCGTCTTCCCGGCCAAGGGGATCGCGGCCGGGGCATGTTCGGGCAACGGCATCGTGCTCGACATTTCCGATCCGCTGCAGCCCACGCGGATCGACGACGTGACCGAGACCGGTTTCGCCTATTGGCATTCGGCCACCTTCAACAACGATGGCACGAAGGTGCTGTTCACCGATGAATGGGGTGGGGGCGGACGCCCGCGTTGCCAGGCGGGTGACCCGATGGATTGGGGCGCCAACGCGATCTACGAACTCAAGGACGGCAAGCTCGAATTCAGCAGCCTCTACAAGATCCCCGCGCCGCAGACCGACAAGGAGAACTGCGTCGCGCACAACGGGTCAATCATCCCGGTGCCGGGACGCGATATCTTCGTCCAGGCGTGGTACCAAGGGGGCATTTCGGTGATCGATTTCACCGATGCGAAGAACCCTGTCGAAATCGCCTATTTCGACCGCGGGCCGGTGGACGAGGAGCAGTTGGTCACCGGTGGTCACTGGAGCGCCTATTGGTACAATGGCCGCATCTACGCGACCGAAATCACCCGCGGGCTCGACGTCTTCGCACTGGAGCCGAGCGAATTCCTCACGCCCGAGGAAATCGCCGCCGCCGAGGGTGCGCAATATCCCGACGGGCTGTTCAACCCGCAGACGCAGACGCAGGTGACCTGGCCCGACGATCTCGCCCGCGCGGCGGAAGACAGCCGCAAGGGTGGCTGATCGCCAAACGAGGCTGCGACCCGAACCGGCAGGGGGTGAGCGATGCGCGTACGGAACGTAACCAGCGTCATCGCGGTCGCGCTCCTGGCCCTGCTGGTGGTGGCGGCGCTCGTCTCGCTGCTCGATACCAATCGCGGTTCGGTGCGCATGCTCGACATGCTGCGCGAGCCCTCGATCTATCTCGCCGCAGGCCTCGCCATCGTGGGTATCGTGCTGGCGCGCGATCGCCGCTGGCTGGTCCTCGGGCTCGCCACTCTCGCCATCGGGATCAATCTCTTCCGGCTATGGCCCTATACCGTGCTTGCCACGCCACAGGTTCCGCTGCCCGACAAGGTGGACGGGATGAGTTGCGCCAGCGTGCTGTCCTTCAACGTCCTGCAGGACAATGCGCGCCATGCCGACACCGCTGCGCTGATCGAGCGGGTCGACCCCGATATCCTGCTGCTGATGGAAACCGATCGGCGCTGGGTGGAGGCGCTGGCGCCGCAACTGGCGGGCTATGGCTATCGGCTGGAGCGTCCGCTCGACAACACCTATGGCATGGTCTTCGCCACCCGGCTCGAGGTCGATCGCGCGGCCATGCCGATCGATGACGAGGCGCAGACGCCGACGCTCTATGCCACGCTGCGCATGGGTGATGGGGCGCGTTTCGAAGTGATCGGCCTGCACCCGCGCCCGCCACTGCCCGGCGAAAGCACTGCGACCCGCGACGAGAACATTGCCCGGGCGGGAGCTCTCACACCCGACGGCCTGTCGAACGTGCTGGCGATCGGCGACTTCAACGATGTTCCATGGTCGAAGACCACCTCGCGCTTCATTCGCGAGGGTGGCTATCGTGATCCGCGTGCCGGACGCGGCAGCTTCGCCACATTCCCGGCGGACTATGCCTGGATCGGCTGGCCGCTCGATCAGATATTCGTGAAGGACGGGGTCAAGGTCGACCGGCTCGAGATCGGGCCCGACATCGGCTCCGATCATCTCCCGCTGATCGCCCGTGTCTGCGTCGACCCAGCCTCGCGCGACGCCGATACTGCCCGCCGGTTCGCCCCGCGCTGATCCGCCGGCCGGCAAGGCTTTCGCACCGAACAAAGAAAAGGCCCGGCAGGATCGCTCCTGCCGGGCCCCATTCCTTGGGTAGGGTGGTGAGCTTAGAAGCCCATGCCGCCCATACCGCCCATGCCGCCCATGTCGGGCATCGCCGGAGCGGCAGCCTTGTCTTCGGGCTTCTCGACGATCGCGGCCTCGGTCGTGATCAGCAGGCCAGCCACCGAAGCGGCGTCCTGCAGCGCGGTGCGCACAACCTTGGTCGGGTCGATGACGCCGGCCTTCACCAGGTCTTCATAGGTGTCGGTCGCAGCGTTGAAGCCGAGCGAGGTGTCGTTGGCGTCGGTCAGCTTGCCGGCAACCACCGCACCGTCATGGCCGGCGTTGGTAGCGATCTGGCGAACCGGGGCCTGCAGCGCACGACGGATGATGTCGATGCCGCGGGTCTGGTCGTCATTGCTGCCTTCGAGGCCTTCGAGAGCCTTGGTCGCGTAGAGCAGCGCGGTACCGCCGCCCGGGACAATGCCTTCTTCGACAGCTGCGCGGGTTGCGTGCAGCGCGTCGTCGACGCGGTCCTTGCGCTCCTTCACTTCGACTTCGGTCGCACCGCCGACCTTGATCACGGCAACGCCGCCGGCGAGCTTCGCCAGACGTTCTTGCAGCTTTTCACGGTCGTAGTCGCTCGACGTGTTGTCGATCTGCGTACGGATCTCCGAAACGCGCGCCTTGATGTCGGCTTCCGAACCGGCACCGTCGACGATGGTGGTGTTGTCCTTGTCGATGGTGACGCGCTTGGCTTCACCGAGCATGCCCAGCGTGACGTTCTCGAGCTTGATGCCGAGATCTTCGCTGATCATTTCGCCCTGCGTCAGGATCGCGATGTCCTGCAGCATGGCCTTGCGGCGGTCGCCGAAGCCCGGAGCCTTGACCGCTGCGACCTTGAGGCCGCCGCGCAGCTTGTTGACCACGAGGGTCGCCAGCGCTTCGCCTTCGATGTCTTCCGCGATGATCAGCAGCGGGCGACCGCTCTGAACCGCCGCTTCGAGCACCGGCAGCATTGCCTGCAGGTTCGACAGCTTCTTTTCGTGGATCAGGATGTACGGGTTTTCGAGTTCGACCGTCATCTTGTCCGGGTTGGTGATGAAGTAGGGCGACAGGTAGCCGCGGTCGAACTGCATGCCTTCGACGGTTTCGAGCTTTCGTCGACGGTGATCACGCCTTCCTTGCCGACCTTTTCCATGGCTTCGGCGATCTTTTCGCCGACTTCACGGTCGCCATTGGCGGAGATCACGCCGACCTGGGCGATCTCTTCGCTGCCCGAGACGTCCTTCGAACGGCCCTTGAGGTCTTCAACGACCTTGGTCACGGCGAGATCGATGCCGCGCTTGAGGTCCATCGGGTTCATGCCCGCGGCGACCGACTTCATGCCTTCGGTCACGATCGACTGGGCAAGGACGGTTGCAGTGGTGGTGCCGTCACCGGCGGCGTCGTTCGCCTTCGATGCGACTTCCTTGATCATCTGCGCGCCCATGTTCTCGAACTTGTCCTTGAGTTCGATTTCCTTGGCGACGGTGACGCCGTCCTTGGTGATGCGCGGGGCGCCGAAGCTCTTGTCGATCACGACGTTGCGGCCCTTGGGGCCCAGCGTGACCTTGACGGCATTGGCGAGGGTATCGACGCCGCGCAGGATGCCTTCGCGCGCGTCGCGGCCGAACTTTACGTCCTTGGCTGCCATTGGTGTTTCTCCTGGAATTTACGTGTCTGGTGGAAAGCGTCAGGATCCGGCGATCAGCCGATGATCCCCATGATGTCGCTTTCCTTCATGATCAGCAGGTCTTCGCCATCGAGCTTGACCTCGGTGCCCGACCACTTGCCGAACAGCGTCGAGCGCGATGCGGTCGCCGCCTTCGTTGCGGGCGCCTTCACCGACCGCGACGATCTCGCCTTCGCTCGGCTTTTCCTTGGCGCTGTCGGGAATGATGATCCCGCCGGCGGTCTTTTCCTCGGCTTCGATGCGACGGACCAGTACGCGGTCGTGCAGCGGACGAAATGCCATGATGATGACCTCTCTTCTAAGAAGGTGAAACATGCGTTGGCACTCGCTCCTCGAGAGTGCCAGCGCGCGTCATTTGGGGACGGGGCCGAAACGAGTCAACGGGTCGTCCGACAAAAAATTGAACCGATCGATCGCTGCTGCGTTGGGGGTGGCACGGAGCGCGGCAGCACACCATGTGGCCGCGCTCAATCTTCCTGACAACGGCACGAGGGCCACTGTTGCATGACCACCGACCAGACCATTTCTGCGCTGACGATTCCCGAACAGATCTGGCTGTGGTTGCGGTTGCACATGATGGACATCGCCGGTGCCTTCGCGGTGCTGGTGATCGGCCTGCTGCTGGCGGGCATCATCTCGCGCTGGGTCGACCGGGCGATGACCCGTTCGTCGCGGTTCGAGCCGACGGTGGCCAACTTCCTGTCGAGCCTCGTCAAATACGCCTTGTGGGCGCTGGTCCTCGTCACCGTTCTGGGACAGTTCGGCGTACAGACCACCAGCATCCTTGCCGCGCTTGGAGGTATGGCGCTGGCCGTCGGCCTCGCCTTGCAGGGCACGCTCAGCAACGTCGCCTCGGGCGTGATGATCCTGGTGCAGAAGCCGTTCAAGGTGGGTGAGGCGATCAACGCGGGTTCGGTAACCGGCACGGTCCAGCAGATCGGCCTGTTCACGACCGAACTCAAGCAGTTCGACGGGCTGTTCGTGATGGTGCCCAATTCCGAATTGTGGAACCAGGCGATCGTCAATTATAACCGTCATCCGACGCGGCGGCTCGAACTGGTCGTGGGCATTGCCTATGGCGACAGCATGGCGCGCGCCAGGGAAGAGCTGCTCAAGCTGGCGCTTACCGACGACCGCGTGCTCGACGATCCCGAGCCGGTGACGTTCGTCAGCTCGCTCGACGACAGCTCGGTCGGGATCGGCATGCGCGTGTGGTGCAGCACGCCGGATTATCTCGGCCTGTCGTGGGACATGACCGAAGCGGTCAAGGCGCGCTTCGACGATGTCGGCATCTCGATCCCGTTCCCGCAGCGCGAGATCGTGCAGCGCGCGGCCTGAACTAGGTCTTGGCCTCGCGCCGGGTGAGGCCGAGCGCCTCGCGCCGGTGCCAGCGCCAGCCGAGCAGCGCCGCCGCCACTGTCAGCCCGGTGGCAAGCCCGATCCACACGCCCACGCCTTCGAGCGGGGTGTAGAAACCCAGTGCCAGCGCGGTGCCGATGCCGGGCACCCAATAGGCGAAGGCAGCGATCCACATCGGGATGCGCGTATCCTGCAATCCGCGCAGCGCGCCCGCGGCGACCGCCTGCATGCCGTCGAACAGCTGGAAGGCGGCGGCGATGACGATATATTGCAGTGCGAAGCCCACCAGCACCGCGTTCTTCGGGTCCCACGGATCGACATAGATCGCGATCAGCGGCTTGGGGATCGCAATCATCATCAGCGCGGTGAACGCCATGAAGCCCGTACCGACGACGATGGCGGTCCAACCCGCCCGCTTCATCCCGTCGGGATCGCGGGCGCCGTAGAAATAGCCGACCCGGATCGTCGCCGCCTGGGCCACGCCGAAGGGCACCTGGAAGGCCAGCGCGGCGATCTGCAGCGCGACCGTATGCGCGGCGAGCTGGCTGGCGCCGATATTGCCCATCAGGAAGGCGGCCGCGCCGAAGATGCCCGCCTCGGCGGTGATGGTCAGTGCGATCGGCGTGCCGATCCGGACGATATGCAGCAATCGCGGCCAGTCGGGCGACCACCAGCGTCCGAAGACGCGATAGCGGTGCAGCTTGGGGTCGAGCCTGATCGCCACGACATAGGCCGCTAGCGTGGTCAGCGTGGTGAGGATCGTCGCCACGGCGGCACCCTGCAGACCCAGTTCGGGGGCGCCGAGATTGCCGAAGATGAAGGCGTAATTGGCCAGCGCGTTGACGAAAATCCCGCCCGCGGTAATCGCAGTGGCGAAGATCGGCCGGTCGAGCGTCGAGACGAAGCTGCGCAGCACATTGTTGAACAGCATCGGAATGAGGCTGAGCACCAGCAGCGAATTGTATTCGATTGCCAAGGCGGTGATTTGCGCCTGCTGCCCGGTCACATGCATCAGCGGGCCGAGCAGCAGGCAAATGCCGATCCCCGCAACACCCGAAAAGACCGCCAGCCATAGCGCCATGCGGACCGAGCGGCGCACCGGACGCAGCGCGGGCGCGCGCTCGCCCAGTTCGGCCGCCGCGACCGGCGCGACCGCACCGGTGAGGCCGGATAGCGCCCACAGGACGAGGCCGAACAGCGCAATTGCGAGTGCGGAGGCGGCGAGCTGGTCCTCGCCCAGCCGGGCGATAAAGATGACGTCGATCGCATAGGTGAGCATCTGCAGCAGGTTCGCTGCCGCCAGCGGCCAACTCAGCCGCAGCGTCGCGCCCAGTTCGGCGCGCCAGCCGTCACCGCCCGGATCCGCAATCGGGGGCGTGGGCTCCATGGCGGTCTCGTGCGACATGCAGCCGGACCGGATAGGGGAGGGTGGTGGCGTAACCAACCCGCCATGTCGGCCGCGGCACCGTTTCGTGGCGTGGCGCGGCACGAAGGGCACACATGTCGCGTCACGGGGTGATCGGGCCAAAAGCAGTGTTGATGGGGCCCCGGGTGGGTGGCACTTTGATGGGGGCTGGGTGATAGGCCCCCCTTGGCGCGTGTCACGCAGGATAGGGATGCCAAAGGAGCACACCTCGATGAATGCCTGGTTCTTTCTCGCGCTGGCAATCACGCTGGAGGTCAGCGGGACCTTTCTCCTCAAGCTCTCGAACGGATTCGAGAAGTGGCAATGGGGCGCGCTGTCGATTGCCTGCTACTCGGCATGCTTCTGGGTGCTTGCGCCCGCGATGAAAGTGCTGCCGGTGGGTGTGGTCTATGCCATCTGGGCCGGCGTGGGCATTGTCGCTGCGGCGATTGTCGGCATTGCCGCCTTCGATGAGAGCTCGGTGCGATCCAGTATCTGTGCATCGCGATGGTAATGGTCGGTGCGGTCGGGTTGCGCATCACGGGCAATGCGTGAGCGCCTGCGTCCGGCGCTACGAAAAAGGGCGGCGCCTTGCGGCACCGCCCTTCGTCTGATCTCGCGAAACGAGATCGAAGCGTAAGCGCCCAAACGGGCAGTTGCTTACTTGAGTTCGACGGTACCGCCGGCTGCTTCGATCTTGCCCTTGATTTCTTCGGCTTCCGCCTTGTTGACGCCTTCCTTGAGCGGCTTGGGCGCGCCTTCGACGAGAGCCTTGGCTTCCGAGAGGCCCAGGCCGGTGATGGCGCGGACTTCCTTGATGACCTGGATCTTCTTGCCACCGTCGCCGGTCAGGACGACGTCGAATTCGTCCTTTTCTTCGGCTGCGGGGGCATCGCCACCGCCGGCGGGACCGGCAACGGCAACGGCAGCGGCGGCGCTCACGCCCCACTCTTCTTCAAGCGCCTTGGCAAGCTCAGCGGCTTCCATGACGGTCAGCTTCGACAGTTCTTCAACAAGCTTGGCGATATCGGCCATGATGTTTCACTCCAAATATAAGGCCGGGGTGTCCTGATGGACGAATGCCCCGATGAATATGTGTTCGTACGTCGAACCGGCTCTTACGCGGCTTCCTTGGCGCCATAGGCACCGAAAACGCGTGCGAGCTGCGACGTGGGTTCCTTGATCGTGCGGACAACCTTGGTTGCCGGCGCGTTGACGAGGCCCACGATCGTGCCACGAAGTTCGTCGAGGCTGGGCATCGCGGCGAGTGCCTTGACCCCTGCTTCGTCGAGCTTCTGCGCGCCCATCGAACCACCGACGATTTCGATCTTGTCGGTGGTCTTGGCGAACTCCACCACGGCCTTGGCCGCAGCAACCGGATCCTCGGAATAACCAAGGGCGGTCGGACCGGTCAGGTACTCGTCGAGACCTGCGTAGTCGGTGTCCTTCAGGGCGAGCTTGGCAAGACGGTTCTTCGCAACCTTGTAGGTCGCACCGGCTTCACGCATCTTCGAGCGCAGCTCGGTCGACTGCTCGACCGAGAGCCCCAGATTGCGGGTGACAACCACCACGCCGGACTGGGCGAAGACTTCGCTGAGCTGGGCAACCGCATCGGCTTTCTGCGAACGATCCATGCCATACTCCTTCACTATGGCCGCGACGGGTAGGCCCGCAGCGACCGGCTACGTTTGTCCATGCCGCACATGGCAACACGGGCGAGTCCGTTGATGGGGAAGGAGTGCGCCTGGCGGTGAAGCATCGGCGCGAAACGGCGATGACTGGCATCGCCGGAAAATCTCTGTTCCCCGCCTAGGCTGGAAATTAAGAAGACCCGATTGCCTTCACCAACTGTCTCGGACGGATGAACGGGCAAACCTGCAAGAAGCCTGCCGTTCGGAGGCGGGCCTCTAGGGATCTGGGCGATTCTGTCAAGCGATTCGCGTCAGGCGCAGTCGGCCGTGTCGCTGTTCGCGATAGGCGCGGGCCGCGTGGCAATGACATATTGCGCCGCGATCATCACCAGCGCGAGCCAGGCGGTTACGAAGCTGTCCAGACCGAGCATCGCCCATTTCAGCGCGTCGCTCGCAACGAAGATCGCCCCGATGCCCAGCGCGTAGTGCACGATCATGAGCGGCAGCATGGCGGCAATCGGGAAGAGGATGGCGAACAGCGCGTGCGGGGCCATCGTGCGGATCGACTGCTGCGGGCTGATGAATGTGCCGAGCGGCGCCGCGACGACGAAACGCACCACCAGCGGCATGAAAATCAGGCCGAAGACGAAGAAGCCTATGCCCATCGGCCCATCGGTCCAGACGAACAGGCTCAGCCATGCAAGCAGTGCCTGCAATGAAAGGACCAGTGCAAACAGGCTTGCAGCACGACCTTCGATGCGCGTGGCAAAGTCGCTCGCCCCACCCGAATGCAGCCAGCGGAAGAAGAAGTAGGCGGGCAGGGACAGCGCGATCACCTTGGCAAAGCCGAAATTCAGCCGCTGGGCGTTGTCGGCAGTGGCTTCTGCCGCATCGGGGCTGTCATACATCCCGATCCGCATTTCGACCACGTGCTGGACGAATTCGGCCACCAGCGGCACCGCGGCAACGAGGGGCAATGCTGCAGCAAATGCCAGGCTGCGCGCATGGACTGCTCGGAACTCGGTCAGAAAAGTGCTCATCGCTCGGGGTCCCCTTGGTCGGAATAATGCAGCAGGTCGCCCGGCTGGCAGTCGAGCTCGCGACAGATCGCCTCGAGCGTAGTGAAACGGATAGCCTTGGCCTTGCCAGTCTTAAGGATCGACAGATTGGCCAGCGTCAGGCCGATCCGGTCGGACAGTTCGGTCAAGGTCATGCCGCGCTCGCGCAGCAATTCATCGAGCCGCACCTCAATCGGCGGGGGGATGGTGGCTGCCATCAGACCGTCCCCTCGAGGTCTTGCCGCATTGCCGCGCCTTCGCGGAACACGTGGGCAAGCACGAACAGCAGGGGTACGGCCACCCAGCCGGTCAGCGACAATGACCAGCCGAAATATTCGCCGCTAGCCTCGCTCGCGCGGATCGATACCCAGCCGTAGACAAGGTCCGCGATGTTGATGGCGAGCAAGGCCCAGCCCATCATGCGCAGCCGAACGGCGTTGGCGGTGGTGAAGGCCATGCCCGCAGCGGCATCGCGGACCAGGGCGACCAGCCGGGTCAGCAACATGTGAACGGCGATGGCGGTCGGCGGGACGATGGACAGGACCGTATATAGGTACAGTCGCGTGGCCTCGCGCGATGCTTCGCCGCGGCCCGCCAGGATTTCGGCGCGCACTCCGCCTGCATCGGCAAGCAGCAGCGCGAAAAAGCCGGTCAGCACGATCGCCACGATCCAGTTGAGCCAGTTGGCCAGTTTGAGGCCGGTAATGATGGCGGAAAACATCGCTTCGCACTCCCTTATCGAATATCGATATATGGCCCATCAGATTTATCGTCAATCGATAATATCGAGACTCAATAAATCTTGGTTTGCAAACCGTTCGCAGTTTGAGGCATGCCATTGGTGGAAGAAGGGTCGCGTCCCGTGAAGGGCGCGGGCAGCACTGGCGCGGGTCGTAGGAGAACTTGAATGCAGCGCTTTGCGCTAGTGATGGCGGCTGTCTTGCTCGGAGCCTGTTCGGCTCAGGAGGCTGCCGTGCCGCTCGATAGCGAACCGCTTAACGGCGGGGCGTTGACGTCGGGCGATCGCGCCGCGCTGCATGCTCTCGACACCGCCTATGTGAAAGCTTGGCTCGATCCCGACGGCGCGACGCGGTCGGAAGCGCTGCTCTCGCTCTTTGCGCCCGACGTCGTGGTTTATCCGGGACGCGGACGGGCGCCGCTCAACGGAATCGAGGAATTGCGCGCGTACTGGTTCGCCGAGGATTTCTCGCCCACCGAGATCGAATATATCGAGCACGAGACGCTGGCGGTCGAAGGGTCGGTGGCGCTGGCGGCGATCACCGGCCACAGCAAGATCGCGTTCGTGTCGAACGGCAGGCGTATTGCGCAAGAGGGTCATTACATAATCCACGCGCGCCCCGACGATGCCGGCTACTGGCGGATCGACCGCATGATGTGGAGCGCACGGGCGCGCGAGTGATCCGTTGCCGCGCGTCCGCCAACCGCTACTCCGCGTTTGACAGCGGCCCTGGCAAACCCTACATGCCGCGGCGACCGCACGCTTCGAGCGAGTCCGATTCATGCGCGGGAATCGGGCACAGGATGGAAGCGGCGTTTCCATAATCGCGACGCTTGAGAAGCTGCAGCAAGCCACCGGACAGGTGTGCCCAGGCTGCGGCCTTTTCGCGTCTCGGCCATGGATCTCACGCGCATGAGACACGAATTTCCGGCGCTGTCCGCGCAGCCGCCGGCGCACACGAGAAGAGGTAACTACCCCTTATGGCTACCAAGGCGAAGGCTCCCAAGAAGACCCGTGGAGCAAATGCGCAGGGTACGGCGAAGCGCCGCATCCGCAAGATTTTCGGCGACATCCACGAAGTCGTCGACATGCCGAACCTGATCGAGGTGCAGCGCGAGAGCTACGAACAGTTCCTGCGCTCGAACAAGGAGATCGATTACGTCTCCGGCCTCGAAAAGACGCTGCGCTCGGTCTTCCCGATCCGCGACTTCGCCGGTACCGCCGAACTCGATTTCGTCCACTACGAACTCGAAGCGCCCAAATACGACATCGTCGAATGCCGCCAGCGCGGGATCACTTACGCTGCGCCGATGAAGGTCACGCTGCGCCTGATCGTGTTCGAGGTCGACCAGGAAACCGAAACCCGTTCGGTGCTCGATATCAAGGAGCAGGACGTCTACATGGGCGACATGCCCCTGATGACGGGCAACGGCACCTTCATCATCAACGGCACCGAACGCGTGATCGTGTCGCAGATGCACCGTTCCCCGGGTGTCCTGTTCGACCATGACCGCGGCAAGACGCACTCCTCGGGCAAGCTCCTCTTCGCGGCCCGCATCATTCCTTACCGCGGCAGCTGGCTCGATTTCGAATTCGACGCCAAGGACATCGTCAACGTGCGTATCGACCGCAAGCGCAAGCTGCCGGTCACCGCGCTGCTTTACGCCCTTGGCCTCGATAGCGAGGATATCCTCGCGCATTTCTACGACACCGTCACCTGGAAGCGTGCCACCGGCAAGCAGGGCGAAGGCTGGAACATTCCCTTCGTCGCCGAAAACTGGCGCGGACAGAAGCCGGCCTTCCCACTGGTCGACGCTGCCACCGGCGAGGAAGTGTTCCCCGCCGGCCAGAAGATCAGCCCGCGCGCAGCCAACAAGGCGGCCAAGGACGGTCTCGAAACGCTGCTGCTTCCGACCGAGGAAATCTTCGGCCGCTATGCGTCGCGTGACATGATCGACGAGAAGACCGGCCGCATCTACATCGAAGCGGGCGACGAGGTCTCGGCCGAGAACCTCGAAGTGCTCGATGCCGCCGGCATCGATGCGATGGAACTGCTCGACATCGACCATGTCAGCACCGGTCCCTGGATCCGCAACACGCTCAAGGTCGACAAGGCCGAGAACCGTGACGAGGGTCTCGAGGCGATCTACAAGGTCATGCGCCCGGGTGAGCCGCCGACCAAGGAAACCGCCGAAGCCCTGTTCGAGGGCCTGTTCTTCGATGGCGAGCGCTACGACCTTTCGGCAGTCGGCCGCGTCAAGCTCAACATGCGTCTCGAACTCGACGCCGAGGATACCGTTACCACGCTGCGCAAGGAAGACATCCTCGCGGTCGTCAAGGAACTGGTCGACCTCAAGGACGGCAAGGGCGACGTCGACGATATCGACAACCTCGGCAATCGCCGCGTCCGTTCGGTCGGCGAACTGCTCGAAAACCAGTATCGCGTCGGCCTGCTGCGCATGGAGCGCGCGGTCAAGGAGCGCATGAGCTCGGTCGACGTGTCGACCGTCATGCCCAACGACCTGATCAATGCGAAGCCGGCGGTTGCCGCGGTCCGCGAATTCTTCGGCTCCAGCCAGCTTTCGCAGTTCATGGACCAGACCAACCCGCTGTCGGAAGTCACCCACAAGCGCCGCGTTTCGGCGCTTGGCCCGGGTGGTCTCACCCGCGAACGCGCAGGCTTCGAAGTCCGCGACGTCCACCCGACGCACTACGGCCGTATCTGCCCGATCGAAACGCCCGAAGGCCCGAACATCGGTCTGATCAACTCGCTGTCGACCTTCGCTCGGGTGAACAAGTACGGCTTCATCGAAACGCCGTATCGCAAGGTCGTCGACGGCAAGGTCACCGACGAGGTGGTCTATCTTTCGGCGATGGAAGAGCAGAAGCACACCGTAGCGCAGGCTTCGGCCGACCTCACCGAGGATGGCTCCTTCGTCGAGGAACTGGTTTCGGCGCGTCACGACGGCGACAACCTGATGGCGCCGCGCGAAACCATCACGCTGATGGATGTCAGCCCGAAGCAGCTCGTTTCGGTCGCGGCATCGCTCATTCCGTTCCTGGAAAACGATGACGCCAACCGCGCGCTGATGGGCTCGAACATGCAGCGCCAGGCCGTGCCGCTGGTCAAGGCCGAAGCGCCCTGGGTCGGTACCGGCATGGAAGAGACCGTTGCGCGCGATTCGGGCGCGGCCATCGCGGCGACCCGCGGCGGCATCGTCGACCAGGTCGACGCGACGCGTATCGTCATCCGTGCGATCGGCGATGTCGAACCCGGCCAGTCAGGCGTCGACATCTACACGCTGCAGAAGTTCCAGCGTTCGAACCAGGACACCTGCATCAACCAGCGTCCGCTGGTGAAGGTCGGGGAAACGGTCGAGCCGGGCGACATCATCGCCGACGGTCCCTCGACTGATCTCGGCGAGCTCGCGCTGGGCCGCAACAGCCTCGTCGCCTTCATGCCCTGGAACGGCTACAACTACGAGGATAGTATCCTCATCTCCGAGCGCATCGTTAAGGACGACGTCTTCACCTCGATCCACATCGAGGAATTCGAAGTCATGGCGCGCGACACCAAGCTCGGGCCCGAGGACATCACCCGCGACATTCCCAATGTCGGCGAGGAAGCGCTGCGCAACCTCGACGAAGCGGGCATCGTCTACATCGGCGCCGAAGTGCACCCGGGCGACATCCTCTGCGGCAAGATCACGCCCAAGGGCGAAAGCCCGATGACGCCGGAAGAAAAGCTTCTGCGCGCCATCTTCGGCGAAAAGGCCAGCGACGTGCGCGACACCTCGCTCCGCCTGCCGCCGGGCGTTGCCGGGACTGTCGTCGAAGTGCGCGTGTTCAACCGTCACGGTATCGAGATCGACGACCGTACGCGCGCGATCCAGAACGAGGAAATCGAACGCCTCCGCAAGGACTCGAACGACGAACGCGCCATTCTCAACCGCGCGACCTACAACCGCCTGCGCGACATGCTGCTCGGCCAGACCGCTTCGGCAGCGCCCAAGGGCGTCAAGAAGGGCACCGAGATCACCGACGAGGTGCTCGAAAGCATCGACAAGCACGAGTGGTTCAAGTTCGCCGTTGCCGACGATGGTCGCCAGACCCAGCTCGAAGCGGTGAAGTCGCAGTATGACGAAGCCGTCAAGTTCATCGACGAGAAGTTCGAAGACCGTAAGGAAAAGCTCGAACGCGGCGACGAACTCGCCCCGGGCGTGCTCAAGATGGTCAAGGTCTTCGTCGCGGTGAAGCGCAAGCTGCAGCCGGGCGACAAGATGGCCGGCCGTCACGGCAACAAGGGCGTCATCAGCCGCATCCTGCCGGTCGAGGACATGCCGTTCCTCGAAGACGGGACCCCGGTCGATATCGTGCTGAACCCGCTGGGCGTGCCCTCGCGCATGAACGTCGGGCAGATCTTCGAAACGCACCTCGGCATGGCCGCGCGCAATCTGGGCCACCAGATCGGCGAACAGCTCGAGGAATGGAAGCGTGCCAACCCCGATGCGGCGCAGGACTACGCGCAGGCCAAGCCCCCCGAAGCGGTCATCGATCGCCTTAAGGAGGTTTATGGCGACGAGTATCACGACGCGATCGAGCAGCGCTCGACCGCGGAGATCGTCGAACTGGCGGGCAATCTGACCGCGGGCGTGCCGATGGGTACGCCGGTGTTCGACGGCGCGCGCGAAGGCGATGTCACGATCGAGCTCGAAAAGGCCGGGCTGCACAGCTCAGGCCAGTCGGTGCTGTTCGACGGGCGCACGGGTGAAGCCTTCGACCGCAAGGTCACCGTTGGCATCATCTACATGCTCAAGCTGCACCACCTCGTCGACGACAAGATCCACGCCCGTTCGATCGGCCCCTACAGCCTCGTCACCCAGCAGCCGCTGGGCGGTAAGGCGCAGTTCGGCGCTGGGCGCTCCAGGCCTACGGCGCCGCCTACACGCTGCAGGAAATCCTCACCGTGAAGTCGGACGATGTGATCGGTCGTACCAAGGTCTACGAAGCGATCGTCAAGGGCGACGACACCTTCGAGGCGGGCATTCCCGAGAGCTTCAACGTGCTCGTCAAGGAAATGCGCAGCCTGGGCCTCAATGTCGAACTCAAGTCGCTGGCCGACGACGAGGACGACGACGGTCTCGCGATCGCGGCGGAATAGGGGAGCGGTTTCGCTCCCCACCACCGCCCACAAGGAATTCACCCGCCAAGGGAATAAGTCATGAACGAACTGACCAAATTCACCAACCAGCTCGCGAAGCCCGAAACCTTCGACGAGATCC
>LWDU01034365.1_pt1 | contig 62777 bp, 66 predicted proteins | sample 727161 | NCBI WGS metagenome assembly LWDU01 (sample SAMN04566230, study PRJNA314399) | hydrothermal vent metagenome | isolation source: deep sea hydrothermal plume seawater | place: Mexico: Gulf of California, Guaymas Basin | collected 2004-07-11
GATTTGCTAATTTTTTTTTATTATTTTTTGATGGATATACCGCTATCGAACCTAATAAAACAAAAATAGAATATTTTTTAGCAGCTTCTTTTGTAGCTAAAAGTGTTGGATGCCTGGATTCTACTGATGCATTAGCTATCATTTCAAAGCCTCGGCCAATATATCCACAATTTTCTGGAAACAAAACTATATCTGCTTTATTTTTTTTTGCTTCCTTTATTCCATTTAAAATACTTTTAATATTTAAATCTATATCTGGAACAGAAGTCATTTGTATCAATGCTACTCGCATTTAATCAATTTCTTTACTTAAAACTTTATCTAATTCTCCATTATTTTCCATATTATATAAATCATCACATCCTCCTATATGTTGTTCTCCATAAAATATTTGTGGGACAGACATTCTTCCTCCTGACAATTCAATCATTTCCTCTTTTTTATCATATTGAGTGTGTATATTTATTTCTTCAAAATCTATATTCTTTTCCTTTAATAGCTTTTTAGCCATAGAACAATATCCACATAAATGTCCAGTATATATAACCATACGCCTCATATAATAACTCCTAGATGTAAGATCTAAAATAATATATAATTATATTATAAAAAACAAACTATTTAAATATTTGATAGAAAAAATATTCAAGCGAGCCATATTAAAACTAATAACTTATTTGAAAAAATTGCTTCGGAAATAGCAATAAGGCTACAAGAAACTAATCTATATTTTGAAAATACATTAGAATTAAACTCTAAAACGATAGATACAAGTATAAAAATTAAAGAAACCAAACTAATTAAAAATTTATATCGAACTGCTATTAATAATCCTAAGAATCAACATATACTTAACTTTATAAGTGATGAAGAATACCTTGCAATAAAGCATAATTCTATGGATTTAGTTTATAGTATCTTAGGTTTAAATACGATTAATGATCTGCCAGGGACTTTTAAACAAATATATAATTCTCTTAAGCCAAAAGGATTATTTATTGCTGCTTTCTGGGGGGATGGCACTTTATCTCCACTTTCAGAAAGCCTAGCTTATGCTGATGAAAAAATATTAGGAGGTCTATATTCAAGAGTCTTTCCATTTTGCGACATCAAAACATTAGGAAGCTTAATGCAAAGAGCTGGTTTTATTATGCCTATGGCAGACCAAGAAAAAATTATAAAAAAATATTCAAATCTTAAAAATTTGTTAGTTGATATAAAATCTTTTAATGATAAAAATATTTTAAGTGTGAGACCTAAAAATTTTACACGTAAATCTATATTTAAAGAAGCAGAAATGCAACTTATGAGGGCTAATAATAACCAGTCAAATTTTTCAATACCATTTAATATTATATATGTTATGGGATGGAAAGATTAAACTAAACTTTTATAAGCTGTTGCAGAATTACTAAAATTTCTTTGTCGGCATTCACTAAATCTATAATCTTTAATTCTTCATAAGAAAAAAATTTTGTTTCTTGTTTTTCTTTAGAAAAAATTTTTCCAGACCAATTTTTTAAAAGAAATATTGACATTAGCAAATGAAAAGTACTATAGGAATAACTAATAAAATTAAATGGTATTAAATCTTTATTATTAACTTTAATGCCTATTTCTTCAAACAACTCTCTTATAATAGCATTTTCTGGGGTTTCATAATTTTCTATTTTTCCTCCTGGTAATTCCCATAACCCAGGCATACTTTTATTTTTTGGTCGTTTTTGAAAAAAAATTTTATTATTTTTGATTAAAACTGCAGAAACTACTAATAATAAGGGTTTTTTACTCATAAAAAATATACCTATACTTTATTTATATACTTTGTATTAATATATATTATGAATAAAAAATATAATTTTCTCATATTTCAAATAATATTTTTCATCTTTTTAAAAACCACAATTGCATATTCATTAGAAGAAGGTATCTTATTTTGTAAAGGCGTTTATTGGTCAAATAATAAAGTAGAATATTCAGAATGGCATATTATTAAGGGCACACCAAAATATAAGATTAATTTTATAATTAACAATTTGATAAAAAAAGCAAAATTTTCCATACGAAAAGGAAACGGTGGAACTGTTATTGGAACAGGTGGGTGGGATAAAAAAACAGGAGAAAAAAGTTCGTTAACTATTTCTTATTCATTAACTAATAAAATATTTAAAATGCAAAGTCGTTATTCAGACACAAGAGTAGAAGGAATATGCATAGGGAAAATAAATTTATGATCTATAATCTGCATTGATTTTAATATAATCTTTAGTTAAATCACAAGTCCATATTGTAGACTTTTCTTTACCCATGCCCATATCTATATCAATAACTATATTGTTGTCTTTCATTTTTTTTGCAAGTACTTCTTCTTTATAAGCACTATGAAGAACTCCTTGATTTGTAATTTTTACTTTATTAATAGATATAGATATTTTATTCTGTATCAAAGGGCTTCCAGATTTCCCTATAGCCATTATTATTCTGCCCCAATTAGGATCTTCCCCCGCTATTGCTGTCTTGACCAAAGAAGAATTAGCTATTGCAAGACCAATATTTCTTGCCACTTTTTGAGATTTAACTGAATTAATATTTATAGTTATAAACTTACTAGCACCTTCACCGTCACATACGATTTGCTGAGCTAAACTTTGCAATACTTTATCTAACGCTATCCTAAAAGAACTTAACCTTTTATCTCCAATAAGTTTGATACTTTTAGTTAAAGATATCGAAGGAGTAGAAAATAAAAGACAGGTGTCAGAAGTTGAAGTGTCTCCATCAACAGTTATTGAATTAAAAGATTTTTCTACGGCCTCTTTTAATAAAATATTAAGAATTTTAACTGGCAAAGGCAAATCTGTAAAAACAAAGCCGAGCATTGTTCCCATATTTGGAAATATCATTCCTGAACCTTTTGCAATTCCTACTACACTAAATTTTTTTTCTTCAACCTTACATATAGATTTTGCCCCTTTAACAAAAGTGTCAGTTGTACATATAGATTCTGCTACTTCTTTCCAAGAAGACTCTTTCTGTTTAATTAATTTTGGAATGGCAGCAGTTATAATATTAGAATTTAAAAATTCTCCAATAACACCAGTAGAACACACATATACTTCCTTTTTTTTACATCCTGTGTGATTTACAATTGAGTTAACGGTATTTTTTACTGTTTCTATACCTTGATCTCCCGTATGAGCATTAGCATTACCAGAATTGACTATTAAAGCTCTAGCTTTTCCATTATTTTTTATTTTTTTACACCATATTACAGGCGCAGAAGGGGTTCGAGATCTTGTAACAACACATGCTACATTCGTTTCTTTAGTCATAGAAATCAAACTTAAATCAAGCTTATTCTTATATCTAATTCCAGAATGAATAGATGCAAGTCTAATACCTTTAATTTTAGGTAAATTTGGAAATAACTTTGGAGCTAAAGGAGATCTTTTTAACATCTTTGGTAAATCTACTATCTTTCTTTTAATTAATTTATAGTATAAAATAAGTAATTAATTTATAAACTAATGACAAATAAAAATGCACTAAAATTTAAAATAAATTTGAATTAATTATAAATATAGGAAGCTTTATATGCTAAATAACATAGCAAGAAAAATTTTTAGTACACCTAATGATAGATATTTAAAAAAAATAAATTTATTATTAGAGCAAGTAAATAAACTTGAATTGCAAATTGAAAAACTGACGGATGAAGAACTAAAAAATACTACTCTAAAACTTAAAGAATTATATTCTTCCCATAATAATTTAGATCAATTGTTACCAAAAGCCTTTGCTACCGTCAGAGAAGCAGCTAAAAGAGTTTTAGGTCAAAGGCATTATGATGTTCAGATAATTGGAGGCATAGTATTACATCAAGGAAAAATATCTGAGATGAAAACTGGAGAAGGAAAGACTTTAGTTGCCACTTTGCCTGCATACCTTAATGCAATTAAAGGACATGGTGTTCATATTGTGACAGTAAATGATTATCTAGCCAGCAGAGATAGCGAGTGGATGGGAAAAATTTATCAATTTTTAGGGTTATCCGTAGGATGTATTATTCCCGACCTTGAAGATGAAAAACGAAAAAAAGCTTATAACTGTGATATTACATATGCCACAAACAATGAATTAGGCTTTGATTTTTTAAGAGATAATATGAAATTCTCATTTGAACAAATGGTGCAACGCCCATCTAGTTATGCGATAGTCGATGAAGTTGATTCTATTTTAATTGATGAGGCAAGAACTCCTCTTATTATTTCTGGCCCTACTGAAGATAATTCAGAGCTATATAAAAAAATAAATACCATAATACCTTTATTAAAAGAAGAAGATATTGAAATTGATGAAAAAACGAAAAGTGTAGTGCTTACTGAAAAAGGAAATGAAAATATAGAGAAAATATTAAAAGACAAATTATTTTTAAAAGGAGAAAATTTATATGACCCAGAAAATATAGGTATGGTTCATCATATAAACCAAGCTGTTAGAGCTAATAAATTATTTGAAAAAGATAAGGACTATATTGTTAGCAATAATAAAGTAGTAATTATTGATGAATTCACAGGACGAATGATGGAAGGGAGAAGATACTCAGATGGTCTTCATCAGGCATTAGAAGCGAAAGAAAACGTTTCTATAAAAAATGAGAATCAAACTTTAGCATCCGTTACATTTCAAAATTATTTTAGAATGTATCCTAAATTAGCTGGCATGACCGGAACTGCGTTAACTGAAGCTAATGAATTTATGGAGATATATAATCTAGAAGTTATATCAGTTCCTACGGACAAAAATATGATAAGAATTGATAAAAATGATGAGGTTTATAGAACAGCTGAAGAAAAATGGGAAGCTGTTATAGAAAATATTAAGACGGCGAATGCTAAAAAACAGCCTGTATTAGTTGGTACCACTAGTATAGAAAAATCTGAAATGTTATCAAACTTATTAAAGAAACAAAAAATTAAACATAACGTTTTAAATGCAAGAAATCACGCAGAAGAGGCTAATATTATCGCCTTAGCAGGAGTTACAAGTGCTGTAACTATAGCAACAAATATGGCTGGAAGAGGAACAGATATTCAACTGGGCGGTAACAAAGATGTTATAGCTTTAATTAATCCTAGTAAATTAGATAAAATTCCAGAAAATAAAAAATTAGCCTTAGAAGCTGGTGGTTTATTAGTAATTGGTACAGAAAGACATGAAAGTAGGAGAACTGATAATCAATTAAGAGGAAGATCAGGAAGACAAGGAGACCCAGGAGAATCTAAATTTTTTCTCTCACTTGAAGATGATTTGATGCGAATATTTGGGTCAGAAAAATTAGACACTGTATTACTTAAATTAGGTCTAAAAAAAGGAGAAGCTATTATTCACAATTGGGTTAATAGAGCAATTCAAAAAGCACAAGAAAAAGTGGAAGGAAGAAACTTTGAAATTAGAAAAAATCTTCTACGTTTTGATGATGTAATGAACGACCAAAGAAAAGCAATATATGAACAAAGAAAAGAATTAATGCAAATCGAAAACATTTCTGAAACTTTGGAAAGCATGAGAAACGAAATTATTGATGATTTAGTAAACATAAGCATCCCGGAAAAAGCCTATACCGAGCAATGGGATTTAATCAGCTTAAATAATTCACTAAAAAAATATGGATTAGACCTTCCACTTAGTGAATGGGCTAAAAAAGATGGTGTTTCAGAAATAGAATTTAAGAATCTTATAAAAAAAGAAGCTGAAACTAAAATATCTAAAAAAATGGATGTATTTGGAATACAAAATATGCAAACCATTGAAAAGCAAATTATGCTTCAAGTGGTTGACCAAAACTGGAAAGAACATTTATTACAGTTAGATCATTTAAGACAAGGAATTGGCTTAAGAGCTTACGCTCAGAGAGATCCACTTAATGAGTATAAAAGTGAAGCCTTTAATTTATTTCAAGAAATGCTAGAAAGCATAAGAAATCAAGTTACTACTATCTTACTTAACATAGAAATTTCTTCAGAAATTCCTGAAAGAAAAGAAGAAAATATAACACTAATTAAAGAACCAATAGATAACAATAATAAAAAGACAAATACACCAATTATATCTAAAAAAATTGGCAGGAATGAAACGTGTCCATGTGGGTCAGGAAAAAAATATAAACATTGTCATGGCAACAGCTAAATTCATCATTATTTTTTAAATGTTACAATATAATTAATAGAGGTGTTATAAGATAACCTCCAACTTCTAATTGGATCCCATACCATTCCTCTTAAATCATACATATTTAGACCTGTGCTTTTAAAATAATTTTTAATTTCAATTGGTCTAATAAATTTTTTATAGTTATGAGTTCCCGATGGTATTATTTTTAAAATATCTTCAGCAAACTTAATAACTATCATTTTTGATAATATGCTTCTGTTTATTGTTGATATTATAATTATGCCATTTGGCTTAATAAGTTTAGATAACACTTCACAAAAATATGATACATTTTTTACATGTTCTAATAATTCTAATGCCAAAACAACATCATATTTTTTTTTATTTTTCAAAATTTCTTCAATATTAGAATGTTTATATTTAATATCTAAGCGCATTGCTTTAGCGTGAATTTTAGCTATATTTATCAGTTTTTTAGATTCATCAATAGAGGTAAGTTTAGCACCCATTCTTGACAAAGGTTCACTAGCTATACCTCCTCCACAGCCTATATCTAAAATTTTGAGATCTTCTAAGACATGCTTTTTTTTAGCTATTTTAAAATTTTTAATTACCGAATCTTTAATATATCTTGTTCTTGTCTCTGACATAGAATGTAAAAAAGACATACTTCCTTCTTCATTCCACCAATCATCGGCTAATTTAGAAAATTGTATAATTTCATCTTTATCAAGAGTGTCTATTGACATAATATATTAATATCTTTTATTTAATTTTTTTTAAAAACTATATTGCACCTTTTAATAAGTCAAAGTATGAATAAGTTTAATATAGATTTTAAAACAGATTAAACAATATAATATATTACTTTAGGGTAAAAATTTATGCAAAGAATTGTCCAAAAATTTGGTGGAACATCAGTCGGAAGCATTAATAAAATTAAAAATGCATGTGCCTTGATTGAAAAAGAGTTTAATAAAGGAAATCAAGTTGTAGTAGTTTCTTCTGCTATGTCAGGAGAAACAAATAAATTAGTAGCTTTAGCTGAAAATTTTGATGTTTCTCTTAATAAAAGAGAATATGATATGATTGTTTCAACTGGCGAACAAGTATCCATAGCATTAATCTCTATGGCTTTAAAAGACATAGGAATTACAGCTAGACCTTTGCTTGGATGGCAAGTACCTATAATATGCAGTAATGATTATACTAAAGCTAAAATAAATAAAATTGATAGTAAATTAATATTGAAAATTATTAAAAATAGAGAAATACCTATAATTGCTGGATTTCAAGGTGTTGATGAGAATAATAATATTGTTACATTAGGTAGAGGCGGTTCTGATACATCGGCAGTGGCAATTGCAGCTTCCATATCTGCTGATAGATGTGATATTTATACTGATGTGGATGGTGTATATACTTGTGACCCTAGAATGGTATCAAAAGCTAAAAAACTAGAAAAAATTAGCTATGAAGAAATGTTAGAATTTGCTTCGCTAGGTGCTAAAGTATTACAAACTCGTTCTATAGAAATGGCAATGAGACATAATGTAATAATTCAAGTATTATCAAGTCAAACAGGTGCAAAAGGAACATTTTTAACTAAAGAGGATAAAAAAATGGAAAATGAGTTAGTCAGCGGTATTGCTTATACCAAGGATGAGGCTAATATTACACTTATTAATATATTAGATAAGCCAGGTGTAGCAGCTAAAATATTTACTCCACTTAGTAAAAACAATATTAATGTAGATATGATTGTACAAACTGGCTCAGAAAATGGAAAAAATATAAATTTTACATATACGGTTACTAGAAAAGATTTGAATCAGGCTATTTTAATTATGGAAAAAAATAAAAAGAATATTAAATTTGAAAAAATAATTACTAATAATTCCCTTGCTAAGATATCTATCATAGGACTAGGGATGCGAACTCACACAGGTGTGGCTAATAAAATGTTTTCTGCTTTAGCTTCAGAAAATATAAATATTCATGTCATTTCTACATCAGAAATTAAAATCAGCGTACTAATAAATGAAGAACTTATTAAAAAAGCATTAAAAATACTTCATACCACATTTAGACTAGATAGTGATTAATATAATATTCAACTATAAAAGGTAAAAATTTGAGCAACAACATACAATTAATAGAAAATATTAATTTAGATGAATTCAAAAATAATTTAAAATTTGCTAGAGAAGATAAGGGTATTACTATTGAACAGGCTTCTAAGATTCTTAACATCCATATAAATGTACTTGAAAATATTGAAAACGGAGAATTTGATAAGCTATCAAATGATGTTTTTACTATGGGTCATATCAAAACTTATTTAAATTGGCTTGGGATAGACCCTAAGCTAATCAATACTGAACGTAAAAAATCTAACAACATTAATTTAAATAAAAAAAAACATAAAGTAATTTTACCTAATAATTTAAAAATTTCTAAGTTTTATATTTCTTTAATATCTCTAGTTTCTTTTTTTTTAATAATAATTATTTATAAAAATATAAATACTATAGAGTCAAAGACATACATCACTATTGATACAAAAAAAATTAAAGATGAAGTTTTAATTGATAAAATAGAAACTAAAGATAAAATTAAAACTGCAGAATTTGATAAAAAATCCGAAGCCATAAATGCACCTGACTCATTATTAGATAAAGAAATTGAAATAGAAGATATATCTCTCAACCTAAAAGAAAAAAGTATTAGCTTTATTTATATAAAAGCAATTTCAGAAAGCTGGGTAGAAATACAAAGATATAACACAGAGATATTTGTTAGTAAGGTTCTTAAAAAAGGGGAAGAGCTTAAATTACCTTATGAAAAAGATTTAATATTAGTAACTGGAAATGCAGGCGGTATTATAATACATATAAATGATAAAATAATAAATAATATTGGCTTGGTTGGCGAAGTTAAAAGAAATATATCTTTAAATTATGACGATTTAATTAAATTTTTAAGTGAATAAAAGGTTATAACTTTGAATATACGCTCTTATAGAAATATTAATAGAAGAAAAACAAAAACAATAATGGTGGGGAAAGTGCCAGTTGGAGGAGATAGCCCTATAAGTGTACAATCTATGACTAATACACTTACTACAGACATAAATGGAACAATTCACCAAATAAATAAAATTGCAGAGGCTGGAGCAGATATTGTAAGAGTATCTTGCCCAGATAAAGAATCTACACAGGCTTTAAGGAGTATAATAAAAAATGTTTCTATTCCAGTTATCGCAGACATCCATTTTCATTATAAAAGAGCAATAGAAGCAGCTGAAGCAGGTGCAGCATGTCTTAGAATAAACCCTGGTAATATTGGCTCAAATGAAAGAATAAATTCAGTTATTCAAGCAGCAAAAGACAATAACTGTTCAATAAGAATAGGAGTAAATGGAGGATCATTAGAAAAAAAAATATTGGAAAAATATAAATCTCCATGCCCAGAAGCATTAGTAGAAAGTGCGCTAAAGAATATAAGAATTCTAGAAGACGGTAATTTTACTAATTTTAAAATTAGTGTTAAAGCTTCTGATGTATTTCTTGCTGTATTATCATACGAACAATTATCTAAAATATCTGATTATCCTCTTCATATTGGAATTACTGAAGCTGGAAGTTTAAATTATGGAACTATTCAATCATCTATTGGTCTAGGAAGACTCCTTTGGTCCGGAATAGGTGATACAATCAGGGTGTCCTTGTCTGCGGATCCTATAGAAGAAGTTAAGGCAGGATTTCAAATACTTAAATCCTTAGGAATAAGAAATAAAGGAGTAACAATTATTTCTTGTCCTTCTTGTGCAAGACAAAACTTTGACGTTATTAATACCGTAAAAATCATAGAAGAAAAACTTTCTCATATTAAGGAAACAGTCTCTTTATCTATTATTGGGTGCGTAGTAAATGGTCCGGGAGAAGCAAAGGAAACCAATATAGGCGTAACTGGTGGAGGTAAGGATTTTCACCAAATTTATATAGATGGTAGTATTAGCCATAGAATGGAACAAAAAGATTTTATTAACCATGTAGTAGGTTTAGTAGAAGACTATGCAGCAAAAGTGAGAATATAAATGAATAGTAAATTACAATCTGTTAGAGGTACTCATGATCACCTTCCAGAAGCAATGTATAAATATAATAATATTATTACTAGAGCAGAAAATATTACTTCTCTATACGGTTTTAAGCCTATGGCAACTCCAATTTTTGAATTTTCAAATGTATTTAAAAAAACACTAGGGGAAAATTCTGATATTGTTACTAAAGAGATGTATACTTTTATCGATAAAGGTAATGAAGAAATAACATTACGACCAGAAGGCACTGCAGGAATAGTAAGAGCTATAATATCTAATAGTTTATCACAAGAAATGCCATTTAAAGCATTTTATCATGGCCCTATGTTTCGTTATGAAAGACCACAAAAAGGAAGATTAAGACAATTTCATCAAATAGGTATCGAGTTGTTGGGAACTGATAGTCAGCAAGCAGATATTGAAGTAATTGCATGTGCAAGTAAATTATTAAAAGAATTAAATATTGATAAATCGTCGACCTTACATATTAATAGCCTAGGTAATATTACGGAGCGAAAAAAATATATTGATGAACTAATTAAATATTTAAATGATTTCAAAAACAAATTATCTATAGATAGCAAAAAAAGATTTGAAAAAAACCCTCTAAGAATTTTGGATTCAAAATCTGAAGAAGATATAGAAATTATAAAGAATGCTCCAAAACTTATTAATTATTTAGATAAAGAATCTAAAAATAGTTTTAAGAAAGTTTTGGATGGATTAACGAATTTAAATATTGCTTATAAAATTAATCATAAATTAGTAAGGGGGTTAGATTATTATAATAATACCACCTTTGAGTTTATTACAGATAAATTAGGTTCACAAAGTGCTATTATTGCAGGTGGCAGATATGATAATTTAATGAAACAAATGGGTGGTCCTGATATACCTGGAATAGGATGGGCAGCAGGTGTTGAAAGGCTTGCTTTTCTATCAAATATTAAAATAACTACAAAAAACAATATTTCTATTATTCCTGTAGGAGAAGAAAATAATGCTTTATGCTTTAATCTAGCTGAAGAATTAAGAAATAAAAATATTTCCATATCTATGGGCTATAGTGGAAATTTAAAAAAAAGGCTTAAACAAGCTAATAAAATAACTTCAAATTATGCTGTAATTATTGGAGATGATGAGGTTAAAAATAATCATGCTATTATTCGTAATTTAGAAACTGGTCTTCAGCAAAACATACCACTTAATAACTTAGTAAAACATATAGAAAAAATATTGCTTTAATATGATACCGGTTTTAAAAAATAGACTTGAAGAAATAATTAATAAATATTCTGAGATTGAGTCAAAATTATTAGATAATGATATGAATATGGATATTAGATTAAATCTATCTAAAGAACACTCTGACCTGGTTCCAATTGTACTTGCTATTAATGAACTAAAGTCTTGTGAAGAAGAAATTGATGGAGTACGAGAAATACTTAATGATAAAGATACAGATTCATCTCTAAGGGAAGAAGCACTTAAAGAACTTGATAATCTTAAAAAATCTTTAGAAAGTTTTACCGAAAAAACACAAAAACTACTTATTCCTAAAGATCCAGATGATAATAGAAACGCTATAATTGAAATTAGAGCTGGGACAGGAGGCGATGAAGCAGCTCTTTTTGGAAGCAACTTATTAAAAATGTATTTAAGATATGCAGAATTACAAAAATGGAAAATTGAAATTTTATCATTATCAGAAAATGATATTGGGGGTTGTAAAGAAGCTTCTGCAAAAATTACGGGTAATAATGTTTTCGGAAGATTAAAATTTGAAAGTGGTGTTCATAGAGTACAAAGAATTCCTACAACAGAAACTCAAGGAAGAATTCATACCTCAGCCGCAACCGTAGCAATCCTTCCTGTAGTTGAAGAAGTAGATATTGCAATAAATAATAGTGACTTAAGAATTGATACGTATAGGGCACAGGGCGCTGGAGGACAACATGTAAATAAAACTGAAAGTGCTGTAAGAATAACACATATTCCTACCGGAACAGTAACTCAATGCCAAGATGGAAAATCTCAACATAAAAATAAAGCTAAAGCTTTAGAAATGTTAAGGTCAAAGCTCTATAATAATGAAAAAAAAATTAGAGATTCAGAAAGAAGCGAGAAAAGAAAATCTTTAGTAGGTTCTGGAGATAGATCAGAAAGAATTAGAACCTATAATTTTCCACAAGACAGAATTACTGATCATAGAATCCAATTATCTCTAAATAGGATAGATGAAATTCTATCAGGTTCTAGACTTAATGAAATTATAGATGTTTTATTGGCTCAAGAAGAAAGTGATAGACTTGCACATCTTACTGATTAAAATTAAAATTATGAATAACTAATGAAAATATCTAGTGCACTAATAGTAGGTAAAAACTTATTAAGTAAAGCAGGTATTCCTCAACCTCTAAGAGAATCAAAATTAATAATTTGTTATGCCCTAAGTATTAACATAGAAAATTCTTTGTTAGATATTGAAAAAAACCTTAATAAGCTTCAAATAAAAAGAGTACTATCCCTTTTTAATCGTCGAGCTCTAGGCGAACCTTTTGCATACTTAACTAAATCAGTATTATTTTTTGGTTTTGATTTTTACATAAATAATAAAGTTTTAATCCCTAGACCAGAAACAGAAGAATTAGTTGAAATAGTATTAAAAAAAATTTTAAATAAACATAAAAAATATAATATATTAGATATTGGGACTGGTTCTGGAGTCATTTTAGCAAGTTTATTAATGCACTTACCTAAATCGTATGGAATAGGAACAGATATTTCTATTAATGCTTTAAAAGTTTCTAAAACTAATTTAAATAATTTAAAATTAAATGATAGGTCTAGATTAATAAATACTAATTGGTCTGAAGGCATAAAAGATAATAGCTTTGATATAATAGTTTGTAACCCCCCTTATATTGCAGACCATCATATTAAAAACTTACAGAAAGAAGTAAAAAATTATGAACCATTGATAGCGATCAAAGGCGGAAAAAGTGGTTTAGAATCATTAATATCTCTTCTACCTTCAGCAAGAAGAGTAATCAAAAAAAAAGGTTTAATTGCATTTGAAGTAGGTTTTGACCAAGCCACAATAGCTAAAAAAATACTAAATAAAAATAAATTTATTGTACAAGAAATAGCAAAGGACTTATCTGGAATAGAAAGAATAGTAATTGTAAAACTAATTGAATCATAAAAAATTAAAAAATAACTTGGCATAAATTTTTATATGACTAGAATACAACTTTCTAGAGATGCACAAATAATATATTAGATGATCTTTTTAGAAACTAAATTCCTTAAATTTTTTTAAATTAATTAAATATTATTATATAATTAATTATAAATTTTTACGGAAATCAATAAATAAAAAAGGAAAATAATATGAGAGTATCAAATACTCCCAGAAGACATACTAGAAGTAGAAATAATTCAGGGAGAAGAAATAATACTTCTCCAAAAAATCGATATGAAAATAATAATGATAATAAAATAACAGGCAATGCAATTCAAGTTCATGAAAAGTACCAATCCTTGGCTAGAGATGCTATTAGTTCTGGTGATATAGTTAAAGCAGAATATTATTTTCAACATGCAGAACATTATCATAGAGTCCATAAATCTGTACTAAATACTCAATTAGATAAACAACAGAAAAGTGAAAAAAATATTGTTCATATTAATAAAGAAGAAGTTAAAGAGAATACTTTGAAAACAAATGATGAAGCAAAAAATAATACAGAAGAAATATCTAAACTTTTACTAAATGAAGAAACTAAAAAAAAGATAAAGGTTAAAAATCAAACAAATGATGAAGACTAATTAAATGTTTTTTTAAATTTAGATTATTTATAAACTATCCCAGATATCATCTAATCGATCTCGTGCCTTAATAAAAAAATCATAATTCTCATTCTTTAATTTTAAACCTTCTGGCATCCTTACCTTAAGAGGATTAACCTGTTTATTTCTAAATATTATTTCGTAATGTAAATGAGGGCCAGTTGACCTTCCTGTTGTCCCTACGTAGCCAATAATATCTCCTTGCTTTACTCTCCTTCCCTCTGTGAGATTTTTACCAAAACGTGCAAGATGTGCATAGGAAGTTTTATAATCAGAGTTATGACGAATACGTATATAATTTCCATAGCTTCCATTTTTCCTTGAAAATTCTATAATACCATCCCCTGCTGCAAATACAGGTGTATTTCTTGGTGCTGAAAAATCTACACCTTTATGCATTTTTGTATAACCTAAAATAGGATGTTTACGTTTACCAAAACCAGATGATATTCTAGCTCCATCAAGAGGTGTTTTCATTAATGCCTTTCGAGCACTGCTTGCATCAGCATCAAAATAATCAAAATAGCCTTTTTCATATTCGAATCTATATAATGATAATCTTTCTCCGCCTAAAAGTAATACAGACCTTAAAACTGGACCACTAGACACTATATCACCTGACTTATTATGTTGTATTTGATATAGCACTTCGAATGAGTCTCCAAATTTTATTTCTCTTTGAAAATCTACGTCAAAAGAATAGATCTTTACCACTTCCATTAGGACAGGTATTGGCATACCCGCATTTTTTGCAGAGATATATAAACTAGAATTAATTTCACCAGTAGTTTTATGAAAAGTTTTAATAGTAGGTTCTTTATATTTATTTATTAAAAAATCATTATTTTTTTTAAAGATCTCTATAGACCTAATTTTATCTATGTGTATAGCAATACCAATAATTTGTTTAGTATCACCCTTATTTAAATAAACTTTTATTTTTTGCCCTACATGAAGTTTTCTCGGATCAAACTCACTTTTTAATTTATTAATAAAACCAAAAATTTTACTTTCGGAAATTCCTATATTAGAAAAGGCATGGGATAAAGTATCTCCACTTTTAAAAGTAAATATTTTAACATTATTTTCAAAAGGTTTTATTAAACTTTTGTTTTTCCATTCAGAAGTTATTTTAATAGATTTTTTTCTTTTTTTAAGATTTGGTTTCACTAATTCTGCTAATTCAATTTTAGCATCTGTTACCGTTGATTTTTTTACTATATAATTATTGTTTTCTAATATTAATAAATAACCTCTCTTTCTAGATTTTTCAATGAAGAAGCCCTTCATTGGGCTTTTATCTCTTCCCAAAGCTACAATTATTGAACTACCAGATCTAACTATATTTGGATTCATTTTTTTACTTAAAACTTTCAAGGCTTGTCTTATAACTACCTTTTTTTCACCTAATGCTATTAACCTTGCTAATAAAGTATCTCCTTTCTCAATTTTTCCTTCAATTAAATTTGTTTCATAATATAAATTATTATTTTCTATATTTGATTCATCCGTCTTTTCAATTATTATTTTCTTTTTTATTAATTCTTTTTTTTGAGGTGTTATGTTTTTATTTTCAACGAACTTTAGACTAGCAACAACTCCTCTAGCTAATTTGATAGCTTGTTTTTTAGCTAAAAATTTCCCATGTTGTATTTTTATTATAACTACCGCTGATTTTTGATTAACTACAATAGCAAATGCTTTGATTCTTGTATCTTTAGAAAATATAATCTCCGACCTTGGAGTAATATTTATTGGATCATAAACTGTTGAGAAAGCGTCTACAGCCTCTCTAGCTTCCTTAAGACTCCATCCAGCATCTCTCAATTGACCCTGAATTGTATCCCTCTTAAGGACATTAGATTTATTTATATCTTCTTTTTGATCATAAGTCCTAAAAACTTTAAAACCATCCTTCCTCAATAAAATTAATTCTCCTGACATTGTTAATTTAATTTTTTCTAGAAAAACACCTTCTGTATTTGCAGTATAAAAAAGTTTTAGCTCATCATTAGGTCTAAGTTTACGCAAATCTTTTTCTGCAGATATAGCCTGAATAATATTATGTGTTTCATTAATATTAATTCTTGCATTAGATAACAATCTTGTTAAATTATCTCCTTTATTAACCTTTATTATATATATTCCTGGTTTAGGTCTAAATTCTTCAAAATTAATTATAGCCTGAACTCTATCATCTACTAAAATATCAGAAATTCTGGCTGTAGTTACTTTTTTTCTTTCTTTCCAAGATAAGACAGTAATATTTTTTTTTAACGGAACAGCAACAGCTACTAAAAAATTAGTGTTATTTTTAAAATAAAACTTAATTTCTTGCCCTATAGGTATTTTAGTTAAGTCTAATCTTCTTTTTAATGAATTTATAAATAACTTTGAATCTTGATTATTTATTTTAACCTGAGAAAATACTTTATAAAAAGTATCTCCAGTTTCAAGTTTCTTACTAATTATTGTGATAGTATCTTCAGCAAAAGATAATTCAGAAATAAAAAATAATATAAAAAATATAAATTTTATTAAATTTTGCAATTTGATACCTCAAAGATTATTTTTTATTTATAGAGTAACTATCTACATTATTTACTAAACGAATAAAAATTTAAAATAATTTAATTGTTATATTTTTAATTTCACGGACTAAAATAGTCCTCATTGGATCAGAATTAGCTGAATGTGCTCCTTCATCTACTATAATTAAATTTCCACTTTTCCAATTTTCAGCTATCTTATACGCATTTATAGGTGGACATAAAAGGTCATATCTACCTTGAATTATACTTCCTGGTATATTATTTAATTTAAATGCATTATGAATAAGCTCATTATCTTTTAAAAAAAAATTGTTTTTTATGTAATGCCACTCAAAATATGGGGTATTTGGATCATGAGCATTATTATTAAAGAATTTATCATTAAAAGAACTTGGTAAATTAATAATATTGCTATTTATTTGAGATAAAATTGTTTCATATAACGACCATACTAAAGCTGCAGAAGTAGATATTATTTTATTTTTGGATTCTAAGCGTTTACCATATGACCGGATTGGATTATGCTGCTCTTCTTCATCAAGTAACTTAGTCCATTGATACCATAATTCAGGCCTAAAGTATTTTGCAGCATTCTCAAATGCCCAAATAATATTTTTTATTGAACCCAAAAATACAGACCTTAAGATTAATCCACTTACATATTCACTATATTGCTCTGCATAAGCTAATCCTAATGTAGACCCCCAACTACCTCCTACAACTACCCATTTTTTAATATTAAACTTATTCCTTAATAATTCCATATCAGAAATTAGAGATTGTGTAGTATTATTAATTAAAGATCTCTTAGGTAATGACCTCCCTGCACCCCTTTGATCAAATAATATTACCCTACTATCTTTAAGATTAAATAATGATCTATGACTATTTTGGCATCCACTTCCAGGTCCACCATGCAAAAAAATAAAAGGCATTCCTTTAGGGTTTCCTAATTGCTCAACATATAATTTGTGCCCATCTCCGACCTCAAGAAAACTCTTTTCATAGGGTTTTGGAAATTCATTATCTTGTATCATTGACATTTTACATTTCCTTACTTGCATAAATATTAAAGTTCTTGTAAAAACTAATATGTTTTGAATTATACTTATTTTTATAATAAATAAAGTCAAATTAAGATATATTAGGATAACAAAATAATGAAAAAAGATATACATCCAGAATACCATGAAATTACTGTACTTATGACAGATGGTTCTGAATTTAAAACCCGTTCTACTTTTGGTAAACCTGGAGATAAACTAAAACTTGATATAGACTCAAAATCTCACCCTGCCTGGACTGGCGGCCCAGCCGTGATAAGAGATGATGTGGGACAAGTAGCAAAATTTAATAAACGTTTTGCTGGTCTAAAAATTTAAATATCTTTTAGTAACTTTTCACATGCTTTGAATATGTTAACAGGAATGGGTACTACTTTTTTCTGATCAACCCTATTTACATATACATGAACGAAATAACCTACTGCACAAGGCTCATCATCATCTTCTTTAAAAACTCCTACTTCATATCTAATACTTGATTTCCCAATTTTTTTAATGGCTATGCCTACATCTACTATTTCGGGATATTTTATTGATTTATAATATCTACACCTAGTTTCAGGAGTCACCCCAATAAAGTCTGAGTTTAAAGGATCAAAATGCGCTTCTGTTATTAAAAAATAATTTACTACAGTATCAAACATAGAATAATAAATATTATTATTTACATGACCGTATATATCATTATCTCCCCACCTACTAGAATAACTATGCCACCAAATATAATTTTTCCTAATTGGATTAATAGGAGGCCATTCATCAGCCATTTTTTTTTCCTAAAATATACACTTACTTAAAAAATTTTTTAGCTAAATCTAAAGCATTATATTTCTGAGTTTTTATTTTTTCTACTCTCTCTATTTCAATTTTTAATTCTTCAATATACTCTAATAATTCATCAACAGATAAAATGTCTAGATTCCCACCTAATTCTATATTATTTTTAGGTTTAATAAGCTCTTCTTCATCCATTTTTATTCCTAACAAATATATTTACTTCATATTTTATATAATTATTATTATAAATCTATTAATAAAAAAAGGATTTAATTATATGACAATACCAAAAGAAATGAATTGTATAGAAATCACTAAACCAGGAGGACCAGAAAACCTTGTATTAGTAAAAAGACAAACGCCAAAACTTTCTTTAGGAGAAGTGCTTATAAAGGTTAGCGCAGCTGGCGTAAACCGTCCAGATATAATGCAAAGACAAGGTCTTTATCCTCCTCCTCCAGGAGCAAGCGATATTCCAGGATTAGAAATTGCAGGTGAAATAGTAGAAATTAATGCTGATAATACTAGATTTAATATAGGCGATAAAGTGTGCGCATTAGTATCAGGAGGAGGATATTCATCCTATTGTAATGCTCCTATACAACAAACTCTTCCAATACCTAAAGGGTTATCATTTGTTCAAGCTGCAGCTATTCCAGAAACTTTTTTTACTGTATGGACAAATGTTTTTGATAGAGGAAACTTATCTAATAAAGACACCATTTTAATACATGGAGGCGCAAGTGGTATTGGTACCACTGCTATACAATTAGCTAAATCCTTTGGCGCTAAAGTTTATACTACAGTAGGCTCAGATGAAAAATGTATAAAAACAAAGGAATTAGGTGCAGAGCTATCAATTAATTATAAAAAGGAAGATTTTTTTGAAAAAATTAATAAATATACCAATAAAAAAGGTGTAAATATAATTTTAGACATGATAGGTGCAGAATACTTTGAAAAAAATTTAAATTTACTTTCAGTAAATGGAAAATTAATAATAATTGCCTTCCAAGGAGGTTTTGAAAAAAAATTAAATTTAATGCCTATTCTAAGAAAAAGGTTGATTGTAACTGGTTCAACTTTAAGACCACGTTCATCAGATGAAAAAGGGCTAATTGCTGAAAGTCTTTATAAAAATGTATGGCCATTAATAGAAAAAAACTTAGTAATGCCTCAAATTTATGGGACTTACAAATTAAAAGATGCTAATAAAGCACATACTTTGATGGAATCTAGCCAACATATAGGGAAAATAGTTCTAACTGTATAAATTATAAAGTAATATTAATATCAAATAAGGAGATAAATTATGACGCTGCCTTTAATGCCACAAGCAACTGCAGTATGGCTTATAGAAAACACTGCACTTTCGTTTCAACAAGTAGGAGACTTTTGTGGACTTCATGTATTAGAAGTACAAGGAATAGCAGATGAAGAAGCTGCCTATGGTATAAAAGCTAAGAATCCTATAACTAGTGGAGAACTTACTCCGGAGAATATAAAAGAATGTGAAGAAAATAGTAATAAAGCTCTAGTACTTGCTAAATCAAATATTTCTATATCATCAAAAAAGAAAAAAGCCCCGCGTTATACCCCTTTATCTAGAAGACAAGATAGACCAAATGCCATATCTTGGATTTTAAAATTTCACCCTGAAATGTCTGATGGTCAAATTTCTAAATTAATTGGTACTACCAAATTTACTATCACTCAAATTAGAGACAGAACCCACTGGAATATTTCAAATGTAGCTCCTAAAGATCCAGTAATGTTAGGTTTATGCAAACAAAATGAACTTGCTGCTACTATTACTAAAGCAAGAAGATCCTCAAGATGGAAAGCTATGCAAGAAAATATGGATGATAACAAAGATATAACTAATTCTGGCTTACAATATGGCTTAATAAAAAAAGAAGATCACATTGAGAAAGATATAACTATAATAGATAATGATGACGTAAGTAACTTATTTCAAAAAATAGCTTCTCCTGAAGAAAGTTAAAACGGATATAGATAACTTAAATGATGAACCATTCTAAGCTTATAAATATTAATTATGTTGGATACATATATATATGGTGCTGTAGAAAGAGTTTCACCTGAAGCTTCAATCCCAATTATAAATATAAATAAAACAAAATCTGTGGCCGGTGGAGCTGGAAATGTTTTAAATAATTTAAATTCCATGAATATTAAAACTTCATTCATATCTATAATAGGAAATGATGTAGCTGGGAAATGTCTAAAAAAATATATTGAAAACCTTAAAAACATAGAATATGCATTACTAATAGATAAAAATAGAAAAACTACAATTAAAACTAGATATATGGCTAATGGGCAGCAACTATTTAGAGCAGATGATGAAGCTCCATGTATTTTAGATAAAACTTTAAAAGAAAAAATATTTCAATATTTTAAACTTTTTATTAAACAAACAGATGTAATTATTTTATCCGATTATGGTAAAGGCTTATTTTTAGATAATATTTTTTGCCAGAAAATTATTAAATTTGCATCAAAGAAAAATAAAAAAATAATTGTTGATCCAAAAGGCAACAATTTTGAAAAATATCAAGGATCGTTTTTTATTACCCCAAACTCAAAAGAAGCATTTAAAGCCACAAAAATAAACCCAAGTAATAATAGTTTAGCAGAAAAATGTGGGGAAATTATTATTAATAATGGATGGTCTAAGAATGTCTTATTAACAAGAGGTTCAAACGGACTATCTATAATAAATAAGAATAAAAGTAATCATCTTAAGTCTAATACGGAGGAGATTTTTGATGTTACGGGAGCAGGTGATACAGTAATTGCATTATTTTCTGCTGCAATTGCAGCAGACAATAATGATATAGATTCTGCCTATTTTGCTAATCTTGGGGCTAGTTTAGTAGTAAAAAAATCAGGAACAGCTTCTTTAACTAGTAAAGAATTTATAAAATCATTTGCTTCAAAAAACCTACTTAAAATATCACATATTGATAATATTCAAGATACAATAGATAAATGGAAAATTGATAACCTAAAAATAGGATTTACAAATGGCTGCTTTGATCTAATTCACTCTGGCCACATAGATATGTTTATAAAAGCGTCAGAATCATGCGACCGCTTAATAGTTGCAATAAATTCTGACCAATCGATTAAAAGATTAAAAGGAAATCAAAGACCAATTTTAGATCTTGAAGCAAGACAAAAACTAATAGCCTCATTAGAAATGGTTGATGCTGTCATTAGTTTTGAAGAAGACACCCCATTACAATTAATAAAACACATTAATCCAGATATTTTATACAAAGGTGCAGACTATAAAATAGATGAAATTGTTGGTGCAGACTATATTAAGAAAAAAGGTGGGAAAACTATCAGAATAAAATTAACTAAGAATCAAAGTACTAGTAAATTAATATCTATGCTAAATGGAAATACTTAAATTCTATTTAATAGAAAGTTAGAAATTTATAATAATAATGGATAAAGCGCCAGGTCTTAAAATTATTATTCTTATATTTATTATATTCATAATATCTATAAGTATATATTTTCTATGGTATTCTAAAATAGAAAAATTAACTACTCAACAATTGAACTCTATACAAAATACATTACTTCAAAAAAATATAGAATTAACTTGGGAAAAAATTTATAAATCTGGTTTTCCATACAGAGTAGAAAAAAAAATAAATAATATTAATATAAAATTTCAAAATACAAATATTACAACAAAAAATTTAAAAATTATATATCAACCATGGGATATAAAACATATTATATTTCAGATTCCAAATGAGATAAAAATACTCAATAATAATAATATTACTATTGCTAATTCTAATATACTAGCTTCTTTAATTATAGATAAATTTTTTAAAAAAAGAATATCTATAACATCTAACAATATTACTTTTCTATTAAACAAAAAAGTTTATGATTTTGGCAAATCAGAAATATATTTTAAAACTGATAATACAGCTAATCTAAAATATGCTATTTTAATAGATAAATTATCCTGGCCTCCAGTATTTATCAACAATAATACAATAAATAAATTATCTATTAATGGTGAAATTATAAAATATAAGAACATAGATATTAATAATTATTATAAATGGTTTTCTAACGAAGGCGGCATCAGAATTGAAACTTTTAAAATAAATATTGATGAAGCAGAGATAACTGGTAATGCATTTATAAGCTTAGATAAAAATTTAGATATTCAAAGCTCCGCATCACTAAACTCTAATAAGCTTAATAATATTTTTATTCTCTTAGAAAAAAATAATGTAATTTCTACAAATATACTAAAGACAGCGGATTTGATAATAAAAGCTATAGAAATGTCATCTGAAGCATTAAATAAAAAAGCGAATTATTCTATTAGTATTCAAAATGGCTATTTAAACCTTATGGGTATAAAATTATTAACAGTTCCTAATTTAAAAAATTATTTTTAAATTAATCCTGTTTTTCTGAAATAATTCCTTTACGAATATCTCTAGTCTTTGAAAATAATTCCTCTAAAGCATCCCCATCCTTCCATCTTATACTTTTCTGTAAGGCAGTTAAATCTTCAATAAACCTACCTAACATTTCTAAAACTGCATCACTATTATTTAAAAATACATCTCTCCACATAATTGGATCAGAAGCTGCAATTCTTGTGAAATCTCTAAAACCTCCTGCAGAATATTTTATAACTTCTGTTTTTAATTGATCTTCTAGTTCAGTAACTGTGCCAACTATAGAATAAGCCACTAAATGAGGAATATGTGAAGTTATAGCAAGAACCCTATCATGATATTCAGCATCCATAATTGCAACCTTCATACCTGCTTTATGCCATATAGATTTTACTGTTTCCATAGCTATTTTAGACGTGTTTTCAGTTGGGGTTAATATGCACCACCTTCCTTTAAAAAGATCTTCAAACCCTGCATCAGGACCAGAATTTTCCGTACCCGCAATAGGATGGCCAGGAATAAAATGTACATCACTAGGTAGCTCTGGCATAATAGAATCTATAATACCTTTTTTTGTAGACCCAACATCCGTAATAATTGCTCCACTTTTTAAAGCAGCAGAAAACTCTTTTACAAGACTTTTCATCGCTCCTACGGGCACACCTAATATAATTAAATCTGAATTTTCTACAGACTGTCTAATATCATCATAAATATGATCAACTATATTTAACCCTTCAATTTTCAAACGTGTTTCTTTTCTTCTGGAATATGCGCATATTTCTTTTGCAAGTGTTTTAGATTTAAATACTCTAGCTAAAGAAGAATTAATCAAACCAAAACCAATAAATGTTACTCTTTTAACAATAAAAATTTTATCCATTTAAAACTCCTTCGTCAAAAATAGCAAAAACTCCCATAATTTTTGGAGGTGTATTAATATTAAATTGAGTATTTTTTATACTTTTTATTTTATCCTCTGCTTCTTCACAAGAGCTTACTTTAGTTGAAAAAATAATTATAGCTTTATTATTTCCTATAATTTTTACAGCAACAATAATATAATCGTTTAAAAATAATAATTTAGAATATGCTTTTACATTTTTTGATTCTATTTCTAAAATATATAAAACAATATTATAATTAAAATACTCTATATTCTGCTTACCTAAAATTAATGTTTGAGGGATTCCATGATCACTCTCTGAAATACTTCCAATTACATTTATCCCCTCAAAATTAGAAAATTTAACCCACCAATCATTGTCTTTATTTGGAAATGGTAAAACTGTAATTTGTGACTTATTTTCATTTACACTTTTTAAAGCATCTAAAGCTGTTTTTGTTTTTGTTTTTTTTATACCTAATCCAAAATGCTTATTAACTATTCTATCTATATCACCACAGTAACTAAGAGTTAACCCACCTTGCATTTCAATATATGCAGATATCAAGTTTCTCCATATGTTTATTAATGCCTTTTCACCTAAATTCCCTCTATGTCTTTTAAGAAGCCTAACTAATATTTCATGTTCTCTTGCAGGTCTATAAATTACTAAGCTCTGCTTATTTTCCTTCTTCTTTTCTCCAACTACTTGTTCAACTATTTCTGCCCTCTCCATTATTAAATCATGTATTTTATTATCTATTTTATCTATTTTTTTTCTTATATTATGGAGTGTATCAATAGATCCAGAAACATTACTTGTTTTATATTTATTTATAGACTTTTTAAAAGACATAAGTTTATTCCAAATTAATTTAATAATATTAATAAATTATATATATATTATTAATATGAAAAAAACCATTGGCATGACATAATTGTAATTACTAAATATATATATATACCTTCAAATATATAAATAATAATATATTTAAAAAAAATAATAACAAAAATAAAGAGAAAAAAAATTAATAATTTAAATAATAAAAAAATAATCCAAAAAACTTTTGGTCCAATTAAGTTAAATCTTGAAGGTGGCCAAATATTAAGCCATACAACCATAGCGTATAATACTTGGGGGACATTAAATAAAAAAAAATCTAATGCTATACTCGTATGTCACGCGCTAACAGGTGACCAATTTGTTACAGGAACTAATCCTATTACTAATAGAAATGGATGGTGGGAAAATATAGTGGGCCCAAATAAAATATTAGATACCAATAAATATTTTATAATATGTTCTAATGTTCTAGGTGGATGCATGGGAACTACAGGGCCTTCGTCTATAAATGAACAAAAAAATGTTCAATATGCAATGAACTTTCCTGTTTTTACGATCAAAGATATGGTAAATTTACAGCTTGCATTAATAGATAATTTAGAAATTGAACAATTATTTTCTGTTATTGGAGGATCTCTGGGTGGTATGCAAGTCTTAGAATGGGCTGCTAGTTATCCAGAAAGAATCTATTCTGCTATTCCCATCGCAACGTCCTATCGTCATTCAGCACAAAATATTGCTTTTAATGAGGTAGGCAGACAAGCAATTATGAATGACCCAAATTGGCAACTAGGCAATTACTATAATGAAAAACAAAAACCAAGACATGGTCTATCTGTTGCTAGAATGATTGCTCATATAACTTATTTATCTGAAGGAGCCTTTCAAAAAAAATTTGGGAGAGATATGCAGAGTAAAGTTTTATCATGGGGCTTTGATGCAGACTTTCAAGTTGAGAGTTATTTAAGGCATCAAGGAACTTCATTTGTTGACCGTTTTGATGCTAACAGCTATCTATATATTACAAGAGCTATGGATTATTTCGACCTTACAGGTCCTTATAACGGAGAATTATCTTCTGCTTTTAAAAATACTAAATGTAAATTTCTTATAATATCTTTTACAAGTGATTGGCTTTTTCCTAGTTCAGAAAGTTTAACTATAGTAAAGGCATTAAATAAAACTGCAGCAGATATTAGTTTTATAGAGGTAAACTCAGATAAAGGTCATGATAGTTTTCTTTTAGAAGTAACAGACTTCTATCAAATACTTACTGGTTTTATTTCTGGTGCAGCTAGAAAAAAGGGGCTATAAAATTAGTTTAATGGTAAATAAATTAAATCAAGACTTAATCTCTTCTCTTATAGCTAATAATTCTAAGGTCTTGGATATTGGTTGTGGAAATGGTGATCTTCTGCTTCATTTAGAAAAAACAAAGAATATTAATGGGCAGGGTATAGAAATAAGTCCAAAAGGAGTTCAAGAATCTGTTTCTAAAGGGTTATCTGTGATTCAAGGAGATGCAGATATTGATTTAATAAACTTTCCTAATAATGCTTTTGACATAGTAATTTTAAGTCATACCCTCCAAGCTACTCACAAACCTAAAGAAGTATTAACAGAAATGCTCAGAATAGGAAAAAAATGTATTATTTCTATACCTAATTTTGGTTATTGGAAATATAGGTTTCAAATGCTATTTCTTGGCATTATGCCTATCACAAAAACATTATCTGAACCTTGGTATTCAACACCAAATATTCATCTATGCACTATAAAAGACTTTATAAACTTGTGTGAAATATTAAATATATCTATAAATAGTACCTTTAGAAATACAACTTATAGTATAAAGAAAATTAATAAACCTAATAGGTATATAAATAATTTATTATCTATAGAAGGAATATTTGTATTATCAAATAACATAAAATGAACTTAAAATATTTATCTTTTAGGTTTAAAATATTTCTCAATAATCATCGCTATACTCTTCATTAAATTCTCCTGAAATTTAGAACGTGTTAATTTATTTAAGTCATCATTATTAGATATAAAACCCATTTCAATTAATACAGAAGGAATATCAGGAGCCTTAAGTACTGCAAATCCTGCTTGTCTATGAGGACGGCGTAAAAGATTAAATCCATTTTTTTTTAATTCATTCACAAATAATTCTGCAAAATCTATGGAACTATTTTTAGTTTCACGCCTGCTAAGATCAATTAATATATCTGATACGGCTTTATCTAAATCTTCTAAATCCAAACCTCCAATTAAATCTGATTTATTTTCTCTATCTGCTAATGCTTGGGATAATTTATCAGATGCCTTTTCAGATAATGAATAAATACTTGTGCCATTAGTATTCTTATTTTTAGTTGAGTCAGCATGTATTGAAATGAAAAGATCTGCAGATTTACTTCTAGCAAATTTTACTCTATTTTTTAACCTTATATAACGGTCAGAACTTCTCGTTAAAAAAACTTTAAAAGATTTTTTTTCAAGCTTTTCCTTTAAAATTTTTGCTGCCATTAAAGTAAGATTTTTTTCTTTAATTTTATTTCTAATTGCTCCTGGATCTGCTCCTCCATGCCCAGCATCAATCACAATTATTTTAGTATTTAAGTTAGTCTTAATAAAATTAATTAAATCAATAGTTAAATCAATAATTAATATATTATTACCATTTTTCTTTAAAATAGCATTATTTTTACTATATTTAACAATAGGTACTTTAAGATCAAAAACTAACCTAGATACATTATCATTTTTAGAAGCCCTAATTCTTTTAATATAATTAAAATTAGAATTATTTTTAGAAAAATTATTAATATTTTTAATATCAATAACTAATCTAGAAGGATTTTCTAAAATAAAAACGTTCGATGAAAAACTATTATTACTTGTAAGGACTAAACGGACTGTATTATTTGTTTCATAAACATGTATATCTATATTTTCTGCATTTAAATAATTAGAAAAAATAAAGTATAATAAAAAAATAATGTTGAAGATTATCAATTTAATAACTTTTGAAATATTAATCATCTAATTACCTTAAATATAAATATTCATATTTATTTTAATAAGCTATTTTACAAAACATGCACATTGATATACACATATACTATAAACATAAAAAACGATGTAGAAAAAAATTATAAATTTAAAACAATTACAAATAAACTTTTAAAGAATTATCTTTTAGGACAGCATAATGATTTCACAAGAAGAATATAAACAGAAGCAGAATTATCTTTCAGAAGTCAAAACAGATAAATCATATTATGCTATTTTTTTAAAAAAATTAGATCTGCAAACTTTTAAGAGCAGATTATTAATGGATGCTAATAGTAAATTTTATATATTAATAAATAAGTTTTTATTAGCTTGGAGTTATAGAATCAATGACAAAGCGTATGTTAATAGACGCCGAATACTTAGAAGCAACTCGAGTAGTAGTTACTAATGATAACGAAATTGAAGATTTTGACCATGAAACCACAACAAAAAAGCAAAATAGAGGCAACTTATATTTAGCCAAAATTGCACGGGTTGAACCTTCTCTTCAAGCAGCTTTTGTTGACTATGGTAACGAAAAACATGGTTTTCTTGCATTTAGTGAGATACACCCTGATTATTTTCAGATTCCTATTGCAGATAAAGAAAAAATTATAAAGCAAGAAACATCTAGCCATGATGATAAATATAATATTGATAACAATGAAATAGATACAGAAATAGACAATACTAATGAATCTGAGAAAAAAACTTCTTCTAAAAAATTAAAATTTTATAACAAATATAGAATTCAAGAAGTAATAAAAAAAGGCCAAATTTTATTAGTACAGGTAACAAAAGAAGAGAGAGGTAAGAAAGGGGCCGCTTTAACCACTTTTATATCTTTAGCTGGAAGATATTGTGTTCTTATGAGTAATACTATTAGAAAAGGGGGCATAAGCAGAAGAATAACTCATAGTAATGATAGAAAAAAATTAAGATCAATAATAGAAAGCTTAAATATACCAGATAGTATGGCGGTCAAATTAAACGAGATTATAACTTTTTAACTAAAACTTGGGAAGCTATAAGATCAAACACATTAAAATCAGTAGCACCATCTCTAATACATGAAGAAAATAATATAATTAAAAGAGGTATTAGAGACCTATATACCGCAGAAATTACCGAAATTATTATTCAAGGATCTGCTGCATTTAAAGCTGCAAAAAATTATATGAAAACATTAATGCCAAGTAAGACTAAAATACTTATTGAATATTCTGATAAAACACCTTTATTACAAAAATATAATATAGATACAAAACTAGAAAAAATGCATAGCCCAATAGCTACTCTTAAAAGCGGAGGTTATATTGTAATAAACCAAACTGAAGCTTTAGTAGCTGTGGATGTAAACTCAGGAAAAGCAACAAAAGAAAGAAATATAGAAGAAACTGCATTGCAAACAAATAAAGAAGCTGCTGAGGAGTTAGCTATCCAATTAAGATTAAGGGACCTATCCGGATTAATTGTTATAGACTTTATTGATATGTTATTAAATAAAAACAATAGGATTATTGAAAATATATTGAAGCAAAGACTTCATTCTGATCGAGCTAAAATACAAGTAGGAAATATATCCTCTTTTGGACTCTTAGAAATGTCCAGACAAAGGTTAAGACCAAGTATTTACGAGGCTGAATTTATAACATGCCATCATTGTTTAGGTCATGGAAGAGTGAGATCATTAGAATCTCTAACCTTAAAGGCACTTCACCAGATTGAAGAAGAATCAACTAACTATAATGAAAAAATTTTATCTATAAATATTCCTGAAAAAACAGCTATTCATATACTTAATAATAAACGGAAAGAATTATCTAATATTGAGGAAAAAAGAAATATTACTATTAATATAATTCCTGATCCAAAACTTAAAAATGAAGAAGACCCATTAGAAAGAATAAAAAACATAAATAAAACTAATAACGATAACAAAGCTAATTATTATAATAAAAATAAAAAAGAAGCTAATAGTATAATAAATAGTAAAATCAAACGCCCTGTAACTAAAAATAAGTTAAAAAAACATCCAACCCAAAATAATCATAATCAAAAAAAATTAAACCAAAAAGAAAATATTGATATAGATACAAAAAAAATACCTAAGAAAAATACAAAAAAGAAAATAATAAATAAAACTGTTAATAAACCCTCTTCTGCTTCTAAGTTAGGATTTAAAAATACTGTAGGTAAAAATTCTTCTAATTCTGTGTCAGAAATTAAAAAGACTAGTGATACAAAACCTTCTAGGTTAACACCAATAAACAAAAAACAAAAAACAAAAATAGTCAAAACTAAAAGTAAAGGGCCTGCAAAAAAAGGTTGGTGGAATAAAGATGAATAATAATATTTAATTTTTATTTTTAACCCAATTATATATTCTTTTAGTGCCTTCAATAATGTCTTTATGGCTTCCACCATAAGAAAATCTTATATATTTGTTACCTAAATTATAATCAAAATCTTTACCAGGAGTCGAAGATACCCTTTGACACATCTAAGTATAAATAAAATGCTCCGTCAGCCGGAGCATATTTAGAAAAACCCAAATCTTCAAAAAAATTAATTAACATATCTCTATTTTTTTTATAAATTAATACATTTTTATTTAATACTTCATAATCTTCAAAGGCTTTAACAGCTATTAATTGAGAAAATGTTGGAGGACATAAAAATAAAGACATAGATAATCTTTCTATAGAATTTATTATGTTTTTAGGTGCTATAAGCCAACCTAATCTCCAACCAGTCATACTAAAATATTTTGAAAAAGAGTTTATTACTATTGCATTTTTATTATAACGAAGAATAGTTTCTGAAGGTTTACCATATTCCACTCCATGATAAATTTCATCAGATATAATGATTACTTTATTCTTTTTACACCAATTTGCTATATTCTTTAATGTATCACTCTTTAATTTGCTTCCAGTAGGATTTGCAGGAGAAGCAATTACTAAGCCTTTTATATTATCTTTAATATTTTCTAACTTCTGCAAAGTAGGTTGATAACTACTTTTATTTTCTCCTTCTAGGTATACTATATCTAAATTTAATGCCTTTAATGCATTTACATATGCCGGATAATAAGGCGTCATTATTGCAACTTTATCTCCAGGATCAAACAAGGCTAATAAAGCTAGAACAAATGCGCCTGAGGCACCTGCTGTAACCGCTACACAGTCTGGTTTTACTTCTTGACCATACCAATAATTATAATGAGTTGAAATTTTATCTCTTAATTCAGGAATACCTATAGATTCAGTATAACCAATTTTTTCTCTCTCTATTATAGTCTTAGCATATTTAAGAATATGCTTAGGTGTATTAAAGCCAGGCTCCCCTACATCCATATGAATGATATCTTTACCTTTAGATTTTAAATTATTAGCCCTAGCGAGCATATCAATTGCAAGAAATGGTGATATATTTGATCTCTTTGAGTTTATAACATTCATATAATTCTCACTTACTTAATAATTAATTATATATATAGTTTATTTTTATATATGATTTATATATATATACTTATTTAAAATAATTTATATATGAATATTTATGGAAAAAAAAATAACCTTACTATTTAAAAAATATTTCAAATTATATGGTAAAAATATATTTTTATTACTTTTACTCATATTTATTATAACAAATAACAGACTTCAAGCACAAAATTTAAATTTAATCCAAGATGCTGAAATAGAACTAACTATTAAAAAATGGATTGAACCAATATACAAAGTTGCAGGATTAAGTTCAGATGCAGTAAATATATATATCATAGATGATATTAATATAAATGCATTTGTTGCGGGAGGACAGAATATATTTATTAATACCGGCTTAATATTAAAAGCAAAGGAAGCAGATGCATTAATAGGCGTTTTAGCACATGAAATAGGGCATATAGCAGGTGGACATATAAGTAGAACCATAAATTCTATGAAAACTGCTCATAATACCGTTACAATAGCAACAATTATTACAGCAGGACTAATGGCGGCAAGTCGTGCAGCAGGTTTCAACACACCAGGAATTGGTAAATTAGTTACATTAGGTCCAACTATTGCTGAAAGAAATTTTTACAAAAATTCTAGACAAAATGAAAAATATGCTGATGCAGCAGCCCTAAAAGCCTTACCACTCACTAAACTATTAAAGGAACTAGGTAAACAAGAACTACTTCATGAAAATAGGCAAGATCCTTATTTAAGGTCACACCCTATTTCACAAGACCGTATATCTACAATAATGGAAGCAAGCAAAAATATAAAAAAAGAATTAACAAATCAATCAAATATAGATGAAATTCATTATAAAAGGATAGTTGCAAAAATTATTGCTTTCACAAATAGTCCTGGAAGAACGTTATTACTTTATCCTAAGCATAATGTAAGTATTGATGCAAAGTATGCAAGAGCAATTGCTTACCTCAGACTTCCTGATTTAGAAAAAGGCATTAAAGAAATAAATGATTTAATACATAAAAATAGTGAAGATCCATTTTTCCCAGAGCTATTAGGGCAAATGTTATTTGAGAATGGTCAAATATTTAATTCTATAAAGAACTTACAAAAATCTGCATACCTTCTTCCTAATAATCCTGTTATACTATTATCTTTAGCAAGATCTCAAATAGAGTATGGTAAAGAAAAAGAAAATAGCGATGCAATAGTTAATTTAAAAAACATTTTACAAATAATGCCAAAAAATATTGCTGCATGGAAACTATTATCTATAGCTGAAGCTAGAAATAATAATATAGGTTTAGCTCAATTAGCATCTGCTGAATCTTATTTTTTATTAGGAGAATTTAACTTAGCTATTCAATTTGCAAAAAAAGCAAGAATTTCTTTTAAAAACGGGAGTCCTAGTGATATAAGATCATTAGATATAATATTTTTTTCACGAGAAAAAATTAGCAAATTAAGACCTACTTAGATGTATAGAATAGATTATAAATAATTAGGATATAATTATGACTTTTATGATTAAAAAAAATGTATTGAGCTTAATAATAGTTATGTGTACATATTTTATTTTTATTTCTAATTCCTTTTCGAAAGAACAATTATCTAAAGAGGAACTTAATAAATTAATATATGAATACATTATGGAGAATCCTGAAGTTATTTTAGATTCTGTTGATAAATTAAGAAAAAAAATGGAAGAGAATGCAGAATTAGATGAAAGTTATTTAGAAGAAAATTTTTTGCAGCTCGCAAATAATCCTAATATACCCTACATGGGGTCAGAAAAACCAAAAGTTATCATCATTGAATTCTTTGATTATAATTGTGGTTATTGTAAAAAATCACTAGATGCCGTAACAGAGTTATTGAGAACTGAATATGACTTAAAAATATCCTTTAGGGATTATCCTATTCTTTCTCCATCTAGTAGGGTTGCAGCTAAAGCTGCTTTAGCTTCCAGAGAGCAAGGTAAATATTTTAAATTTCATTCTGCTCTAATGAGCGTGCAAGGTAATTTAAACAAAGATATGATATTCTCAATTGCAACTAATTTAAACATAGATATAGATAAATTAAAAAAAGATATGAAAAAAATTGAAGTAGAAGAAATAATTGAACAAAATGAATCTTTAGCAAGGAAATTAAATATTAGAGGGACCCCAACATTTATTATTGATGGTAAAATATATGCTGGAGCATTAGAATTAAACAAATTAAGAGAAATCATTAATAAAAGTTTAAGTGATAGCTAATAACATTATGAAAGAAAAGTATGTTTAACAATTTGGGAACATTAATAAGTACAAAATTATTTGGAAAATATATTGGACAAGATAATTTTGATAATATTTATTATGTAAACAAAAATATTAAAAAAAACAAAAGATGGGTTATATATTATAAAAATAACGATGCTTCTTCTATTCCTCCTGAATGGCAAGCATGGTTAACTAAGACTACTCATGAAATCCCTAATAGTAAAAATACTTTGCAATACAAATGGCAAATTCAACACGAACCTAATTTAACAGGACTGAATAATTTATATCAAAAATCTATTCAAAAATTAAAAAAAATAAATAAAAAATATTCAGCATGGAGTCCCCAAAAAAAAGGTAAGCAAATTGACTAATAAAGAAAAAAAAATTCTCCCAAAAGTTTGGAAAGGTTCAAATAATGAGATTATATCATGTACTGAAAAAATTAAATTATTGAATGAAAACATTATTGAAATCAAAAGAATGTCTGATGATGCGATAGAGGATGCAGTTTTAATGGGCGCTGACAAGAATCAAGTTATAGACACCATAATTAAATCTTTAAAAATAATAAGTTAATTTCTAAGTTGGAAATAGTACTTAAAATTATTATAATAAACACAATTTTCATTTTCTTTACTTATTTAGCTACTGCAGATAGTCACAAAAAAACAATTATAAAAATAATAGATAAAATATCTGGAAAATATTATATTCATGAAATTTCTAAAGACAAAATATTAATCTTTAGAAATTTAGATATATCTGCTAGTCAATGCGTTATAGACACTGAGGATAATAATAATTATGCGTCTTATATTCGTCTGAAAGAAAGAAGCAAAGATAAATATATATTCAAAGGATGGATTTTATCAAAAAATCTAAGCTTATCACAAGTTTCTCATCCAGTGTATACTATAAAATTATTAGAATGCTTATAAATATCAATATTAATAATTGTTCGATTTTGGATATAAACCTATATTAAGATCTCCAGAAGGTCCTATATTAAAAAAATTGGCCTCTACCAGAAGTGCTTTTTTTAAAATAATTAAAAATTTATCTTGATCAATTTCATAAGCACCAAAAGTTTTAAGATGCTCAGTAATAAACTGAGTATCCAAAACACTAAAATTTCCTACTTTTAGTCTATCTATTAAATGTAAAAGTGCAATCTTGCTAGCATCTTGTAACTTACTAAACATACTTTCCCCAAAAAATACCCCACCTATTGCAACGCCATATAAACCACCTACTAATTCATTATTAGAGTAACATTCTATACTATGGGCATAACCTTTATAATGTAACTCTATATAAACATCTCTTATACTAGGATTTATCCATGTATTTTTCCTATTTTTTGAGGGCTCTGCACAACCTTCAATAACCCCTATAAAATCAGTATTAATTTTTAAAAAATATGAATGTTTATTAAGTAATCTTTTAAGTTTTTTTCTAATCGTTACTTTATATGGATCAATTACTCCTCTGATTTTTGGCTTAACCCAAAATATATCTGAGCTATTACTATCTTCAGACATTGGAAACAAACCATGCCTATAGGCATCAAGAACATTGTTGTAATCAATTTTAGCATAATTTTTTTTTAAATTATTTCTCATATTTACGTAAGTAACCTTCCAACCATCTAATATCATATTGACCTGAAAGAAATGCTTTATTTTCAATAATTTCTTTATGTAGAGGTAATGTAGTTTTAACTCCTTCAATAACATATTCTTTTAGTGCTCTTTTTAACCTCATAATAGCCTCTTCTCTTGTTTTACCGTGAACAATTAATTTAGAAATCAAACTATCATAATTATGAGGCACTTTATACCCAGCGTATAGCGCAGAATCCACTCTTACTCCTAAGCCACCTGGTACATGGTAAGTATGAATTGTACCTGCATTAGGAATAAATGTTTTAGAATCTTCTGAATTTACTCTGCACTCTATTGAATGCCCTGTGAACTTAATATCTTTTTGTTTAATAGAAAGTCTTTTTCCTGCAGCTACATTAATTTGCTCTTTAACCAAATCAAAACCTGAAATCATTTCAGTAATAGGGTGTTCTACTTGTATCCTTGTATTCATCTCTATAAAAAAAAACTCTCCTTTTTCATATAACATCTCAAAAGTACCTGCACCCAAGTATCCTAATTTTTTTACAGCTTTAACTATTACTTTACTAATTTTATCTCTTTCAGCTTTTTTTAGCGCCGGTGATGGGGCCTCTTCTATAACTTTTTGATGTCTTCTTTGCAATGAGCAATCTCGTTCTCCAAAATGAACAACATTTCCAAAATTATCTGCAAATAATTGAAATTCTATATGTCTAGGGTTTGCTAAATAACGCTCTAAATAAACGGTATCATCTCCAAACCCAGACATAGCCTCAGATCTAGCTAAATTCCATGCTTCCTTTAATTCGCCGAGATTTTGGGCAACTTTCATGCCTTTACCGCCACCTCCGGATGCTGCCTTAATTAAAACAGGAAATCCAATTTCTTTTGAAATTTTCTTTAATTCAATAAAATTTTTTATAGCTCCGTCTGATCCAGGAACTAGGGGAATCCCTAACTTTTTCATAGCCGTTCTAGCTGAAACCTTATTACCCATTTCAGAAATATGTTCAGCTTTTGGCCCAATAAATATTAAGCCATGTTCATCTACAATTTCTGCAAATCTAGCATTTTCTGAAAGAAAACCATAACCAGGATGTATTGCATCCGCCCCACTTACCTCAGCTGCTGATAGAATAGCTGAAATACTTAAATAGCTTTTTGAAGCAGTAGGAGGACCTATGCAAACACTTTCATCAGCAAGTCTAACATGCATAGCATTTTCATCTATAGTAGAATGCACAGCTACTGTTTTTATTCCTAATTCATGACAAGCTCTAATGATCCTTAAAGCTATTTCTCCACGATTAGCAATTAATACTTTCTTAATCAATCTATAATACTTTACGTAATATCTATAACTGCAAGAATTTCATCATATTCTACAGGCGTTTCATTTTTAATAATAATTTGTTTTATCACACCTGAATAAGGAGACTTAACAGGATTCATAGTTTTCATAGCTTCTATTATAAATAATTGATCACCTTCTTTAACAGACTGGCCAACAGATATAAATGGTTTATCCTCAGGGGAAGAAGCTAAGTAAATAGTTCCTACCATAGGAGATTTAACTGTTCCAGGATGAGCAGAAATAACATCTTTATCTTCTACTTCTAATATTTTATTATCTATACCTTGAGTGATAATAGTTCCACCTGAAGATAAATTTCTAACAACCTTTACTGATAATCTTCCTTGAGTAATACTGATCTCAGATAAATTATTAGTATTTAAAAGCTCAGAGAGCTCTTTTATCAAAGGTTTATCTAAAGAAATTCTTCCCATCAAGTTCTCCTAAATATTTATTAATTTTTTTCTTCTATTAACTTAATAACAGAATACACTGCTAATTCGTATCCTAAATCCCCTAAACCACAAATAGATCCATCTGCCACCTTAGAAATATATGATTCATGCCTAAAATTTTCTCTTTTATATATATTTGACATATGCACCTCAATAATTGGTTTATTAAAGGATTTTAAAGCATCCATTAAAGCTATAGATGTATGGGAGTAGCCTCCTGCATTAATTATTATTCCAGAATATGACTTAGCCGCATTTTGAATAGTATCAATCAACTTACCTTCATAATTACTTTGCATACATTCAATGTCATATAAGTTTTTTTTGCCTAATTCAATAAGATTATCTTCTATATTTTTTAATTTTAAATTTCCATATATACTTGGTTCCCTATTTCCTAGTAAATTTAAATTAGGGCCATTGATAACTAAAATACTATTTAACTTATTCACAAATCAACCTTATAATACTATTTAAAAATATATTTCATCTATATTATGTTTATTGTTAAATAATATACATTATATATAAAAATAACCAAGAAATGATAATATATAAAAATGTCAAACAATAAAATAAATATACATATAAACGGTGAAGTAAGATTAATCAAAAACTCTCAATCAATTGAATCTTTCTTAAAAATTTTAAATCTAAATAAAAATAATATTGCAATTGAAGTTAATAGAGAAATAGTTAGTAAATCTAATTATAAAACTCATATTATAATGGATAACGATAGAATAGAAATAGTTAATTTTATTGGAGGAGGTAATAATATATCTAACAATAAAGACTTTTTAGAAATTGCGGATAAAAAATATCAATCTAGGCTAATAATTGGTAGCGGTAAGTTTAAAAACTTTGAAGAAAATTTAAAAGCAATTGATTCGTCTGGTGCAGAAATTATAACTGTAGCTATTAGAAGAACTAATATATCTAATCCAAATGAACCAAGAATTACAGACATAATAAACCCTAAGAAATATACATATTTACCTAATACAGCTGGTTGTTATAATGCTGAAGAAGCAATTAGAACTTTAAATCTAGCAAGAGAAGCTGGGGGCTGGAACCTAGTAAAACTAGAAGTTTTAGGAGATAAAAAAAGTCTTTACCCCAATATGATAGAAACAATTAAAGCTTCAAAAATCCTTGTTAAAGAAGGTTTTAAAGTAATGGTATACTGCTCCGATGACCCTATACTAGCCAAACAACTAGAAGATGATGGATGCGCTGCAATTATGCCTCTAGGATCTCCTATTGGATCAGGCCTAGGAATTCAAAACAAACTCAATTTAAAAATAATAATTGATAACAGCGCTATTCCTGTTATTGTTGATGCTGGATTAGGAACTGCCTCGGATGCATGTATAGCTATGGAATTAGGATGTGATGGAATTCTTATTAACTCCGCAATAGCCTTAGCAGATAACCCTATTCAAATGGGCGAGGCCATGAAACTTGCTGTTAAAGCAGGGAGAATAGCCTATTTATCCGGACGAATGAATAAAAGTGAACTTGCTATAGCTAGTTCTCCAAAAAAAGATTTTTAATATTTATGAAAGGAAATAAGAAACATGACTATAAATAAACAGGTATTAATGAAAACTAGACCAGTAGGAATGCCAAAACTAACTGATTTTCAGATTATCGAATCTAAAATGCCTGAAGTTAGGCACGGAGAAGTTCTAATAAAGATATTATGGTTATCCTTAGATCCATATATGAGAGGAAGAATGAGTAAAGCTAAAAGCTATGCCACATCCCTTAATGAAGGAGACGTAATAGTAGGTGGAGCTGTAGGTAAGGTAATTAATTCACAAACTCACGAATATAAAGAAGGTGATATAGTTGAAGGATTTACATTAGGATGGCAAGAATATGCTATTGTTACTCCGGCTTCTATTAGAAAAATAAATCCAGACCTTGCGCCAATTCAAACAGCTGTTGGTGTATTGGGCATGCCTGGCATGACAGCTTTCTTTGGTTTACTACATATTGGAAAACCTATTCCTGGTGATACAGTAGTCGTATCAGCAGCTTCTGGAGCTGTAGGTCAGCTTGTAGGCCAAATTGCAAAAATTGGAGGTTGTCATGTAGTAGGAATAGCAGGAGGAAAAGAAAAGTGCGATTATTTAACAAATACATTAAAATTTGATGCCGCAATAGATTATAAAAATGAAAATATTGATGAAATGTTAGATAAATATTGTCCAAATGGAGTGAATGTCTATTTTGATAATGTAGGAGGAAGAATTACTGACTCAGTTATTAATAAATTAGCTAACTATGCGAGAGTAGCTGTTTGCGGAGTAATATCACAATATAATTTAACTGCTCCAGAACCAGGACTTAGAACGCATAGAGCTATGTTGACAAACCAAGCAACAACCGAAGGTTTCTTGGTATTTCAGTTTGCACAAAAATATCATATAGGTTTAGAAAGAATGGCAAAATGGATAAAAGAAGGAAAGATAATTTATAAAGAAGATGTAGTTGAAGGCCTTGAAAAGGCCCCTGAAGCATTTATAGGCCTTATGAATGGAAAAAACTTTGGAAAACTTTTAGTAAAAGTTTCAGATTGATTATTTTTCTACAATTTTAGGTTTGTTAATTTTTAATGAAAGCTCCTTTAATTGATTATCATCAATATCAGAAGGAGCATTCATTAATAAATCTTGTGCTTGTTGATTCATTGGGAACATTATTACTTCTCTAATATTTGGTTCATTAGCTAACAACATTACTATTCTATCTATTCCTGGAGCTATGCCTCCATGAGGAGGTGCTCCAAATTTAAAAGCATTATATAAAGCGCCAAACCTATTTTTTAAATCTTCAACACTATATCCCGCTATACTAAATGCCTTCTCCATAATTTCAGTTTTATGATTTCTAATAGCCCCAGATGAGAGCTCTATACCATTACATATTATATCATACTGCCAAGCCAATATATTTAAAGGATCTTTGGTTTCAAGCGCTTCCATTCCTCCTTGTGGCATAGAAAAAGGATTGTGGCTAAATATTATAGAATCAGTTTTTTCATCCAACTCATACATAGGAAAATCTACAGTCCAGCAGAACTTAAAAATATTTTTTTCAATAATATCCATTTCTTCAGCTATTCTCATTCTAGCTTTTCCAGCGAAACTAGATGCTTCATTAACTTTATTACATACAAAAAAAACGGCATCTCTATCTTTTGCATTAGCATTATTTTTTATATTTTGAATTGCCTCTTGTGACAAGAATTTAGCTATAGGCCCCTTAGCTTCTCCTCCACTTAACAAAATATACCCTAATCCTGGTTGTCCTTGATCTTGTGCCCAAGAATTTAACTTATCAAAAAATGAACGAGGTCTTTCTGCCACATTAGGAGCAGCAATAGCTCTCACAACAGACCCTTTATCTATTTGTTCTTTAAAAGCTCTAAATGTTACACCTTCATGCAAAAAAGCTTGAGTTACGTCACATATTTCTAAAGGATTCCTTAAATCAGGCTTATCTGTTCCATATTTCAATATTGCATCTTTATATGTAATTCTTGGAAATGAATTAGAAGTAATCTCCCAATCAGAAAATTCTTTAAATACCCCTGTAAGCACGGGTTCAATAGCGTTAAAAACATCGTCTTGTGTAGCAAAAGCCATTTCCATATCTAATTGATAAAACTCTCCAGGACTTCTATCTGTACGGGCGTCTTCATCTCTAAAACAGGGTGCAATTTGAAAATAACGGTCAAAACCTGATGCCATTATTAATTGTTTAAACTGTTGAGGAGCTTGTGGTAAAGCATAAAATTTTCCTGGGTTTAAGCGTGAGGGGACTAAAAAATCTCTAGCCCCTTCAGGAGATGAAGCAGTTAAAATAGGTGTTTGGAATTCATTAAACCCGCTTTCTGTCATCCTTTTTCTTATAGATGAAATTATTTTAGATCGTAGTATCATATTACTTTGCATTTTAGATCTTCTTAAATCCAAAAATCTATTTTTAAGCCTAATTTCTTCTCCAAGGTCATGATCTCCCGACACTGGCATAGGAAGGATTTCAGAGGAAGATTCTATTTTATATTCCTTTACAGCTACTTCTATTTCTCCAGTAGCAAGCTTTTTATTGATTAATTCATCAGACCTCTTTACCACCTCACCAGAAATGGTTATTACACTTTCTAATCGTGTTTCCTCACATATTTTAAAGAAAGGGTTATCATTATCTATTACTAATTGAATTACTCCATAATGATCTCTTAAATCAATAAATAATAATCCACCATGGTCTCTTTTACGGTCAACCCAGCCAGATAATTTAACAACTTCACCTACATTTTTAGGTAATATTTCCCCACAATTATGTGAACGATAAAGATGCATATAATTATCCTTTATAAAATATAAAATATTATACACTAACTTTTAGACAAAATTTAGAAAATTTCAAACCAAAATATATTTAGTTTTGTTGATTACAAACAAATCTAATGCTATTCCTTTAAAATGACGCTTATAATCCAATCAGATGAGATATTAGATCTCTGTAATAAACTAAAATCAGAAAAATTTATATGCGTTGATACAGAATTTATACGAGAAAAATATTACCACCCAAAACTTTGTCTAATTCAAATAGGAGATTCAAAGGGGAATGGATGGGCAATAGACCCTTTAATAAAAAATATAAATTTACAGCCTCTTTACGAACTTTTTTTAAACGTAAAAATACTTAAAGTATTTCATTCACCAAGACAAGATTTTGAAATAATATTTAACATATTAAATAAAATACCTAAACCAATTTTTGATACACAATCTGCAGCTATGGCTTGCGGTTTTGGAGATTCAGCAAGTTATGAATCATTAGTAAATAATATAGTTAATATAAATTTAGATAAAAGTGCTAGATTTACTGATTGGCAGGTAAGACCGTTATCTAAAAAACAAATAGATTATGCTATATCTGATGTAACACACCTTTCAAAAATTTATACTTATTTATGTGAAGAAATGATTAAAAATAATCGTTTAGATTGGATTAAGGAAGAAATTCATAAATTCTTTGATTTAAGTATATATGTTACAGAGCCAGCTAATGCTTGGAAAAGAATTAAGTTTTTTAGCTCTAATAAAATTACTATGTCTGTTTTTAAAGAAATTGCCCAAATACGTGAAGAACTAGCAAAAAGTCTAAATGTTCCAAGAAATAAGATCATGAGAGATGATATAATAATTAAATTAGCCAAAAATCCTCCAAAAGATATAGCGGAACTTGATAAATTAAGAGGAATGAACCTAAAATATATGAATAGTTCACATAAAACTCTTATTTTAAAAAGTATAGAGACGGGAAAAAAGAATAATAATACAGATTGGTTAAATAATAATGTTAAAAACAACAATGTATCCAAAGCTGTTATAGATATATTAAAGATTATTTTATTAAGTTGTGCTGAAAAATATAATATTTCGCCTCTACTTATAGCTAATAGAGAAGATATCAAGCATATAGCTCAAGGTAAAAAAGATGTTAAAGCTTTAAAAGGCTGGAGATATGAAATATTCGGGTCTTCAGCCTTAAAATTAATTGAAGGAAGCTTAACTCTTACAGTTAAAGATGGCTCTGTAATAATAGAATAAATATAATATTACCTTAATAAGTTCCTGGATAAGCTCCTCCATCTAGAAGAAGATTCTGTCCAGTAATATATCCCGCATGACTACTACATAAAAATGCACATGCTGCACCGAATTCATCTGGTGTACCAAATCTACCTGAAGGATTTCCAGCTGCTCTAGCTGAACTAATTTCTTCTTCACTTTGACCTGTTTTCTGGGACATAAACTTAAAACCGCTTCTTAACCGATCTGTATCAAATGGCCCTGGTAAAATATTATTAATAGTAACATTATTTATAATTGTCTTACGAGCTATTCCCGCAACAAATCCTGTTAATCCACTTCTGGCACCATTAGAAAGGCCTAAAATATCAATAGGTGCCTTTACTGAACTTGAAGTAATATTAATTATTCTTCCAAATTTCCTATTTTGCATTCCATCTACATAGGACTTAATTAGTTCTATTGGAGTGAACATGTTTGCTATACACGCATTCATCCAATCATCCCTATCCCAATCTCTAAAATCACCTGGAGGAGGGCCACCAGCATTATTAACTAAAATGTCAGGTGCAGGACAAAGTTTTAAAAGTTTACTTTGCTCTTCTTTAGAAGTTATGTCTGCACAAAACTCTATGACTTGTACACCAAACTCATTTCTTATTTCGTTAGCAGTAGATGATAATACTTCTTGATCTCGACCATTAATAACCAAATCAACCCCTTCAGACGCTAAAGCTTTAGCACATCCTTTACCTAAACCTCTACTAGAAGCACATACAATCGCATTTTTTCCTTGAAGCCCCATATCCATATACATTTCTCCTAAAGTTGATTATAATTTAATAATATTTTTAATAAAAGGTATAGTAATTTTTTTTGTTTTTTCTATAGATTTAAAATCAATTTTAGAAACTAATTTAGGTATAGCTTCAAAAGATCTATCAATTCTTTTTATTAAATAATCAATAACATCCATTTCAACTAAAACACCTTTATCTAAAAATTGCTTAATTAATAAGTTTCTTAACAATTTGTCATCAGGAAAACTTATATTAATCTGAGGCATAGAAAGTAATCTTGATTTTAAATCCGGCAACTCAAAATTTAATTGAGATATAGAAAGCTCAGAGGTAATCATTAAATTATGTTTTTTTTCTATTAGCATATTGTAAAGATGAAATAATAATATTTCGGATTTCAACAACTCTATATTCTCAATTATAAGGCACTTTTTTTCTGAAAGTTTATCAATATTTCCATCTGAAATATCTGTCGCTTCTAAAATTTCTCCTTGGGATAATGTCTTTAAAACTTGAGCTAAATGACTCTTTCCAGAACCTAATGGGCCACAAACTATTAATCCAAATACGGTCCAATTAGGCCAAGTATCTAACCAAGCAACTGCTTCTTTATTTACCTCACTCACAAAATAATCACTTCTACCCATTGATGGAATAGACCTTAGATTCAATATTAACTGCTGCTGAACAGAACTATTCATTTAAGTATTACCCTATGATTTGTTTTCTAAAAATACGACACATAAAACTGCAGTTAAAGGAATAGCAATCAAAACACCCAAAAGTCCAAACGCAGCACCACCCGCTAAAAGAGCAAACATTCCTACTAAAGGATGTAACCCAACATTTTTTGAAATATATTTGGGGACTAAGATATAAGATTCAATAAATTGACCAACAACAAATATTCCCAATATATAGAATATTATTGAGAAAGTACTAAATTGTATTAGAGAAAATAATAATGTTATACTTAACCCTATAATTGTTCCTAAAAATGGAATAAATGATAAAATACCTATCATAAATCCTATACTTATTGCACCTTCAATCTTAAGGATAGATAAAAAACTAGAATAAAATATCATAAGTATTAAAGAAACAATAAATTGCCCCCTAAAGAAAGAAGACAAAACTATATCTATTTTTGGCAATTTATTATCTATAGTATTTTTATAATTTTTTGGAATATTATCTCTTACATATTTTATAATTTTTTCCCAATCATAAAGAATATAACAAGTGACAACAGGAGTAATTATAATTAATCCTAAAATATTTAATAAAGCCTTGCCCTTACCAAAGGAAACACTAAATATATTTATTAAAATTTCAATTAATTCATTGCTTTTAGTAGATAAAATGTTCTTAAAAGAATCTAAATAATTATCATTTAAAATATTATGAAATTTATCATCAATAAAATGTAGTAAATGTTCATAAATTAAAGGAAATTTTGAAATAATAATACTAAATTGTTCAATACACACTGGAATTAAAAATATAAACCCTCCAAAGAAAAAACATAAACTTATAAACAAAGCAATCAATACAGAAAATAAGTGAGCTAATCCTATACTTTCCAATTTTATTACTAAGGGATTAAGAATATAAGCTAGCAAAATACCTACAATAAATGGTAACAATATTGCAGATACTAACCATAAAAATGCCAAAAATAATAATATATATAAAAAAACAATATTATTTTTATTTAATAACAATAATCTTCTCCTTATAAATCTATCACTCTGCTAATAAAATAGAAGAGTCTTTTTTATAATTTTTGTGTTCCAGACCTAAAGGCTCTATAACTCTCTTATTAAGATCAATTAAACTTATATGATATCCATCATGGACACTTAATCTTTTCTGTATGTCAATTCTAGATTTATTAAAAACTTTAAATAAAGAAGATTCATTTTCTATATTTATACTAGCCTGAATTAATGCATTATTATAGGAGAGAGATAAAATATTATACTCTATGAGCTCATCTATATTATTTAGATTGTTAATTAATAGTCGCCAATTTTGAAAATCATTAAAACTAGCATTTAAATTCATAATTTTGACATCCATATTATCATGGAAAGAGATATTATAATTATTCAACAGTTTACTTATTTCGTTTAAGTTATAAAATACTGAAAATTCGGCTTTATAATTCATATTAGATAATATCTCATAATGAATTTTATACCCTGTGACAAAGTTCTTAATATCTATTTCTTTATTATCCTTTAAAATTGATTTAATTAAAATATAATCTTCATTATTTAATTTCCAAGAAAGTAACTTTTTTAAACCTAATAATATTGCTGCTTGTGTTGCATCGTATCTAGCTAACTTAATATCTTCAGAAATAATATCTATATTGATATTATCAACAGAGAAAAAATCGTTTGCATTGCCAGTATTATGAAATATTAATACACACAATAATATAATGAAACCGCATAGTAATTTTAAACTATATATAAAATATTTTATATTTTTAATCATCTTTAACCATTATAATTGCAAAACTATATATATCTAGTATCGTCTTATTAAAAATTTAAATATAGGATAAATATAAAATATGCAGAAATCAAAAAACAAAACAACTTCAAAAAATCTTACATATAAAGATGCAGGAGTAAATATTGAAGTTGGAAATAAGTTTGCCAAAGATATTAAGTCTATGGTAACTCAAACTAATAGATTAGGAGTTATGGGGTCAATAGGAGGCTTTGGAGGACTATTTAACCTCGCAGATTGCGGATATAAGAACCCTATACTTGTGGCAGCTACAGATGGAGTAGGCACAAAATTACTTATTGCAAAAGAAGTAAACAAACACGATACTATAGGAATTGATTTAGTAGCAATGAGTGTTAACGACATAGTAGTTCAAGGAGCAGAACCTCTTTTCTTTTTAGATTATTTTGCTACTAGCAATTTAAAATTAAATATAGCTAAACAGATAATAAAAGGAATAACTACTGGAGTAAAACTTGCAAATTGTGCCCTTATAGGCGGAGAAACGGCTGAATTACCTGATATATATACTAATAATAATTATGATTTAGCAGGATTTGCTGTAGGAGCTGTTGAAAAAAATAACCTCCTACCAAAAAATAGTCTAAAAGCTGGAGATACTATTATAGCTCTAAAAAGTTCTGGCATCCATTCAAATGGATTCTCATTAGTAAGAAAAATATTGAAGAAGAAGAATATTTCTTTAAATCAAAAAATTAAAGGTTTTTCCCAAAAATCTATTGGTGCACATTTACTTACACCAACAAAAATCTACGTGAAGTCTATACTTAATGAACATAAATTAGGTAATATAAAGGCATGTGCTCATATTACTGGAGGTGGCCTAATAGATAATTTACCAAGAGTTATTCCTAATTCTTTAACTGCTGTAATAAACGGAAAAAAAATTAAACCTAATAAAATTTTTCATTGGATGAAAGATATAGGAAATATAGAAAGTAATGAAATGCTAAAAACATTTAATTGTGGAATAGGCATGTGTATCATAGTTGAATCTAATAAAGCGAATCAAGTATTGAAAAATTTTATTAAACAAGGAGAAGAAGCTTCTATAGTTGGTAAATTAGAAGACAAAACTGACAACAAAGATCTTATAATAATTGAAGAAAATAAAATTTGGGATAAATAAACCTTAAATCAACATTTATCCTACTATTTCATCCTGATCAAAAAAGAAGTTTATTTCAATTACTGCATTTTCAGCACTATCTGAACCATGAACTGAGTTAGCTTCTATTGATTCTGCGTGTGCTGCTCTTATAGTTCCTTCTTCTGCTTCAGATGGGTTTGTTGCACCCATTGTTTTTCTATACAAAGGTATGGCATTATCTGCTTCTAAGACTTGGACAACAACAGGTCCAGAAGTAATAAATTCAACTAAATCCTTAAAGAAAGGTCTTTCCTTATGAACACCATAAAACTCTTCTGCTTGTGAAACAGATAAACGAATACGTTTTTGAGCAATAATTGATAGTCCTGCTTCTTCTATCATAGCATTAATTTTACCAGTTATTGACCTTCTTGTAGCGTCAGGTTTAATAATAGATAATGTTCTTTCCATTTTTTTATGCTCTCTAATTTAATAAAATTATAAAGTTATTCAAAACAATCTTTAACGTAAGTATTTAATAACCTAACACCAAAGGCTGTACCTCCGGCCGGATATAGTTCAGAATTACCTTTTGCCCAAGTTACTCCTGCAATATCTAAATGTGCCCAAGGAAGACTTTGAGTAAATTGTTCAATAAATTTAGCTCCTGAAGTTGCTCCCGCTCCTCTTCCAGAGCCCACATTCTTCATATCTGCTATATCTGACTTAATATCTTCATCATACTCTTCTCCCACTGGCATTCTCCAAACCTTTTCTCCGGTTTTTTCTCCAGAAGCAAATATATTATTAGCTAACTCATCGTTATTACTAAATAACCCAGCCCGTTGAGGACCTAAGCTTACTATTACAGCGCCGGTTAAAGTTGCTAAGTCTATCAATCTTTTTGGAGTGAACTTATTTATGGCATAAGTAACTGCATCAGCTAAAACTAATCTTCCTTCTGCGTCAGTATTAATTACTTCAATAGAATGACCAGATGACGCTATAACTACATCTCCTGGTCTTTGAGCCTTTCCTGAAGGCATATTCTCGACTAGACCTACAACAGCTGAGACATGAACCTTTGCCTTTCTTCCAGCTAAAGCTTTCATAAGGCCAATTACTACACCTGACCCCCCCATATCCCATTTCATATCTTCCATTCCACCGGAAGGTTTTATAGATATACCACCAGTATCAAATGTAACTCCTTTTCCCACAAAACAAACTTCAGGCTTAGATTTACTATTTTTAGTGCCATTCCAACTCATACTTACCACTCTAGGTTCATTAGCACTACCCATAGCTACTCCAAGTAAAGCTCCCATTTTTAAACGTTTTATTTGTGCCAAATTTAAAACTTCAACTTTTATTCCCAAAGTTTTTAATTTTGATGCTTCCTCTGAAAGAGTCTTAGGAGTTAAAATATTTGCAGGTTCAGAAACTAAATTACGCGTTAAATAAACACCTTCTTCTAAAGCTTTTAAAGGGGAATAATACACCTTTGCTAATGCAGGATCCTTTGTTATTATTTCAATTTCTTTAAGCGACTTATTAAAATTATTTTTACTTTTTAATTTATATTTATAAAAAGTATATGATCTTAATTTTATTCCGTGAATAATTCTTGCTGCTAATTCTTCCTTATTAATTTTAACCTTTTTACTAGGTTCAAAATAAATTGTTAAATTAGAAACAGACTTAGAAATAGAGGAAAATAAACCACCCCCAATTCTATCTGCTTTATCAATATCATAATTTTTTATACTTCCTACATAATATACTAAAATTTCTTGTATTACTTTTCCATTATTTGCAAACAAACTTAAAGAACTTCCCTTTTTTGTATTTAACGATTTTGATTTAATTGCACTAGATATAATTCCCTTAAATTCTTTGTCCAAACTGGCAAGGTTTCCTCTTAATTCTAAAGACTCATCAAGAATAGCTAATAACAAACCTTTTTTAGATTTAGACTTAGAGACAAAAGATACTTTAATTGACATTTAATTTCCTTTCATAGCTATTAATTATTCTTATAAAACAAATTATGCTATATTTTTATAAAAAAATAATCGTTAGTTTTATATTAGTTTTAGAACTAACATATTTTTATAATTAAGCTAATAAAATATTATATGGATCTAACAAAAATTGAATTTATTTATTATATACATATATAGACAATTGCTAGGTCCGTTTGTATTAATTATGATCAGCATGACTGGTATTGCTTGGCTTACTCAATCTTTAAGATTTATAGAGCTTATTGTTATTAAAGGACTACCTGTTAATATATTTATTAATCTTACGATTCTAATTATTCCTAAACTCCTAGCTACTATAATACCATTTATAGCATTTTTAGCATCTCTAATTACTTACTTAAGGTTAAATACTGAGTCTGAATTAATTTCGATGAAATTTGCAGGAATTAATAATTATAAAATACTTTTACCTGCCGTAATATTTGGAATTAGTTTGGGAGTTCTATCTATTTCTTTAGAAAACTATGGTTCTCCATATGCATATAATAAATTTAAAAATTTACAGCATAATATTAGAAATAATTATATCTCTATTCTATTTCAGGAAAAAGTATTTTCTTCGCCCATTCCTGGACTAACTGTTTTTATAAAAGAAAGAGATAAAATTGGTAATTTCCAAGGAATTTTGATCCATGACGAAAGGGATTTAAATAAAACAATAAGCATTATTGCTGAAAATGGAAAAATTATAACTACACAAAATGGTGCTAGGTTTGCTCTAATAAATGGTAATAGACAAGAAATTTCTAAGAATAAAAACGTCTCTATTTTATATTTTGATGAATATACTTTAAATATAAGCCATTATGATAAAGATACTTCACCTAGGTTTAAAGAAGCAAGCGAAAGAAATTTTTATGAGTTGTTTCACCCTGATAAAGATATCAATGAACTCTATAAAAAAGAATTTAAGGCAGAAGCCCATAAAAGAATTATTACCCCTTTAATAATATTAATAATGGTGTTAATTGGTGCAATAACATCAATTATAGGAAAGTTTAATAGAAAAACCTCTATGAAAAATTTATTTTACTCAATTAGTGCAGCTTTAATTATGCAAATTTATATTATTGCTGTTCCACAATTGATGATCCAATCCCCCAACCTTATTCCATTTATATATATTTTTGTATTTATAATTTTATTATTTATAATATTTTTAATTTCAGATAAAGCAGAAAAAATAAAAGAGAAGATATTATATAATGTGAGATCGTCCTAAAATGTACTATTTATTTTCTCCTTTGATGATATATTTTTTAAGACATGCTTCCGTATATTTTTTTACTATACTTATGATTTTATGTTTTATTACATCTTTGAGTGAATTTATTGAATACAGTAAACAAACTTCTCATTTTAAAAATGATGCCTTTTATATATGCATTAAAATGACTTTATTTAAAATACCCATTAATATTCAAAAATTACTACCATATGCAACATTTTTTGGAGCAATGATTTCTTTATTAAGACTATCCAAAAACTCGGAATTAATTGTAGCAAGAACTGCTGGATTAAATATATGGCACTGTTGTTTACCACATGTTATTTTAGCATTTTTTATAGGAATATTTAGTGTAACAGTATTTAGCTCTATTACCTCTGTAACTCAAACAAAACTAATACAATTAGACAACAAATATTTAAAAAAAAATAATAATAATTTACAAATATCCGGAGGAGGGTTCTGGTTGCATCAAAAAGAAGGAGATAAAACTGCTATAATTCATGCAAATAAAATAGATCCTATAAAAATGGAACTTAATAAGGTAATTATTTTTAGATATACTGAAGATAACAAGTTTTATGAAAGAATTGATGGCGAAAACACTAAATTGGAAGAGGGTTATTGGAAAATTGATAAAGGAATTAAAACAAATAAAAATTTAGAAACATCAGATTTTTTAGAATTACAATTACCAACTCAGCTAACAAGCTCACAAATAAAAGAAAGTTTTGCTAGACCAGAAACAATCTCTTTTTGGGGAACTAAAAAATTTATAGAAATTATTGAAAAGGCAGGTTTTAACTCAAGAAAACATGTAATTTATTTACATAAAATGCTATCTACTCCTATTTTTCTAATTGGGATGGTTCTCCTTGGTGCAATTTTTTCTGTAAAGCCATTAGGAAGACATAGTATAGGAAAAAGATTATTTATTGCTATAATCTTGGCATTTGTTATCTTTTTTTTAAATGATGTAATAGCTGCTCTAGGACAAGGTTCCCAAGCACCTGCATTTCTTGCAGCCTGGATTCCTGCTCTTATACCAATATTTTTAAGTACAAGTATATTACTATATTTAGAAGATGGATAAATAAAAATTGAAGCTATTACATAATTTTATAATATTTCTAATAATATTTAATAATTTCTCTTATGCAGAAGAGATACAAACTAAAAATAGTTTTTTAACTGCTAATTACATTGAATATCACAATGAAATATCATTAATTTCTGCAATAGGAGATGTCGAAATAATAAATGGCATTCAAGTTTTAAGAGCAGACAAAGTAACATATGATCAAGTAAATGATTATATTCTAGCAGAAGGGAATGTTAGTTTAAATGATAGTAAAGATAATATTTTCTTTTCTGATAAAATGGAATTACAAGGAGACTTAAAAAAAGGCGTTATTAAAAATTTTAATTCTATATTAAGTGATGGTTCATCTTTGTCTGCAAGCCTCATAATAAGAGATGACATAAATGGGAACGAATTAGAAAAAGTTATATATACAAGATGTAAGCCATGTGAAGATGACAAAACAGAGCCTCCAATATGGCAATTAAGAGCTTTAAAGTCTAAACAAAATATTGAAGATGGAATCATTGCCTATGAAAACGTAATACTTGATGTATATGGCCTACCAATATTCTATATACCTTATATTAGTCATGCTGATCCCTCAACAGAAAAAACTTCTGGATTACTGAGCCCTAAATTAACCAATAACACTATATTTGGATTTAGTTATTCTCAACCTTATTATTATGCATTATCAAATCACAATGATTTAACAATTACACCAACTATGACTAGTAATGAAGGACCAATTATAGAAACTAAGTATAGATCTTTTAGATCAAAAGGTTCCAGTTTAATAAAAACTAGTTTTACTAGAGGAAGCCACACAAACATAGACGGTAAAGAAAGTAATAAATTTAGAGGCCATGTAGATTTTAAAATTGCAGAAAGAGTTAATAAAACTTGGACTGTTGGATTAAATGCTATTCGCGCAAGTGATTTTTCTTATATAGATAGATATAACATGGGTCATGATAGTGATAGCCATCTTACACAAAGAATTTATATTGCTGGAAATAATAAAGATTATTATGCAAAAATAGAAGGAATGTATTTTCAACCTCTTAATGCATTTAAAAGTAATAGGAATGTACCTTTAATTTTACCAAGCATAAAAATGGTATGGCATAAAGATTATAATAATGGTGTTCTAAGAAAAATTAACTTAGATAGTAGCATGATTACTAAACCTGATGCTTCTAATAGCCAAAAAATATTATTAAAAGCTTCTTGGAAAAAAAACAAGATCACTACATCCGGTCATGTTTTTAAGACCATATTTTCGAGCAGAGCAGATTTTTATCGAAACAAAAAAACAGATAATTCTAAAGTTATTGGAAAATTAGGAACTCATACAAAATTTAGAGCAATTCCTAAATTAGAAACTATGTGGAGTTTTCCAATTATAGGATACTTTGAAAATAAGGCCGTTATCATAGAACCAATAATTCAGGGAATTATAGCACCAAAAGGAGGAAACCCAGATACTATACATAATTTGGACAGTATTGATTTGGAATTGAGTGACTATAATTTATTTTCATCAAATAGATTTGTTGGAACTGATAGAGTTGACGAAGGAAGTAAAATGAATTTTGGATTTAAGACAACTCTAGAATTAAATGATCATGGTGAACTGACAACTATTATAGGAAGATCTTGGAACCTTTTAAGACCACAAAATGAATATATTTCAGGAACTGGCTTAAGCAAAAAATTATCACATCTAGTTGGAAATATAATTTATGATTCAAAAAATTCTATAGTTCTAGGTTATCACTTTAGAAGAGAAGCACTTAATTTACGGTCTCAAAGAGATACATTAACGGTTGCAGTTGATGCAAACCCAATTATGGCCAATATAAATTATACAATGGTAAGAGATGACCCTGTTCCTACACAAAGTATGCTATCTGAACAAGCTCATATATCATTATCATGGAATATTACGGATAACTGGAGTACTAATATTAGGCAAAATAGGGATTTAAGAAATAGTAATTGGGGAAATGCACTAAGCAGTTATGGGTATATAGAGTTTAAAAATGAGTGTATAATTATTCGTTTACAAGCAGAAAGAAAACATCAAAATTTAGTTGATGTGCCTGATACTAATGAATATTCTCTTAATTTTAATTTGGTAGGTTTTTAATTTAAATTACAGGAAATTTTAATGTTTTTAAAAATAGTAATAGCAATCTATTTTATATTTATATTTAATATTAAGAACTCATTATGTCAGAACGAGAATGATAAAGTTGAGCTAATAAGTATAATAGCAATAGTTAATGATGAACCAATAACTATGATGGATTTAAATGATAGAATGCAATTGATAATTGTATCCTCTAATTTACCTAATAATCTAGAAACAAAAAAAAACCTTTATGGACAAACAATTCAATCTCTTATTGATGAAAAGCTTCAATCACAGGAAGCAGAAACACTTGGAATACGGGTAACAGAGCAAGAGATAAAATGGTGAATTAATTGAGGCTCTTTATAAGAATGGTGTTTCTAGATCTGCACTAGCTGTAAGATTAAAAGCAAATTTAATTATAGAAAAATTATTACAAGTAGTTATAAAACCAAAAGTTATAATTAATAATAATGAAATAAATAATGAATATAATAATTACCTATCTAATAAAGGAAAAACTGAATATAAATTTTCAGAAATTACTTTTAATTATAATAATTTATCAAAAAATACAGATATAATATTTTTTGCGAAACAAATTAGAAAAAAAATTATTGAAGAAAATGATTTTGATACCATTGCATTGAGAGTTAATGAAAATGGGACAGGAAAGTTTAAAAAGAATATTAATTGGAGATTAAAAAATACTATCAATATAAAAACTTATGAAAATATTAAGGATTTAGAAAAAAATAGTATATCTGAGTTAATATTATCAAATACAGGTGCATCTATTATAAGGCTAGATGATAAAAGAAAATTTATAATACCTGATCTTTCCAGCACTGTAGAAGATATTTCTTTTATAAGCTTTGATCTTCCTATTAATAAAAATAAAATTAATTTATTATTAGAAGAAATTAAAAGCAAAACTATTAATATTAAATCTTGTGCTGAAATGGCAAACATTGTCAAATTTGAAGGAAATAAAAAAGGAAAATATATAGGAAAAGTTTTACTCAAAACCTTACCCGAATATTTTAGTAGTAAAATTAAAAATATAGAAGTAAATAAACCTACCTCACCAATTATAACAGAAGATGGAATATATGTTGTTATGGTTTGTGAAAGAAATAATAAACTAAACCAAGAATTTGCTATCAAACAAATCATTAAGACCAAGATAAGAGATAGATCAACGAATATTTTAAAGGAAAGATATATATTAGATTTAAATAGAAAAGCCCTGATAGATATAAGACTACAATAAAATGAATAATGATATTATTAATAATATTAATAATCTTCCAAGTATCTCTCAAACAATAAAAGAATATAATTTATATACAAAAAAGAAGCTGAGTCAGAATTTTATTCTCGATCTTAATCTAACAAATAAAATTGTTAATTTAAGCGATAGAATTAAATATAATACCATAATAGAAATAGGACCAGGTCCCGGAAGTTTAACTAGGTCAATATTATTGAATGGAGCTACAAAAGTAATTGCAATAGAAAAAGACAAAAGATTTGTTAAAGTATTAAATAAATTAAACATGGCATCTAATAATAAAATTATTATAGAAAACGAAGATGCCCTTCATATAGACTTAAATAATATTCTAGATAAGTATAATATTAAAAATGCAGAAATAATTGCTAATTTACCATACTCCATAGCAACCAAGCTGCTTTTAAATTGGATACCGTTTCCTAAAAAAATAAATCAAATGACACTTATGTTTCAAAAAGAAGTGGCTGAGAGAATAACTGCAAAACCTGGATCAAAAAAATATGGAAGGATTTCTATTTTAATAGGTTTAATGGCAGAAGCTAAAATTATAATGAATATACCATCTACAGCTTTTACACCTAAACCTAAGGTTGATTCTGCAATTGTACAAATTAAGCCTAAAATTAAAAAAATAATATTCAATAAAAAAATATTAGAAGAAATTACAAGAAATTTATTTAATCAACGTAGAAAACAAATTAAATCTACATTAGTAAAATTTGGAGATCCTTTAAAAATATGTGGTATATTAGATTTAGACCCAAGCTTAAGACCGGAACAAATTGATTTAAATCAATATGAAAAACTGGCTATACTAATTGCTAAAGATCATGACTTATAGATCTGACAAATTCTCCTAAACCTACTTGTCTTATTCTTTTCATTCTTTCCGCTTTTAAAATACCCAATACAGCTTTAACACTATCATTTAAATTTTTATTGATAACTACATAATCATATTCTGCCCAGTGAGTAATTTCCGCCGACGCTCCATCCATTCTTTTTTTTACTACTTCATCTGAATCCTCCCCACGACTTTTTAATCTTCGTTCTAATTCTTGTTTAGAAGGAGGTAGTATAAAAACAGATACAATATCTTCTCTCATTTTTTCCCTAAGTTGTTGGGCACCTTGCCAATCAATATCAAATATTAAATCTTTTCCATTATTAATTCTACTTTCTACTATAGATTTGTCTGTTCCATAGTAATTACCAAAAACATTAGCATGCTCTAAAAAATGATTTTTATTTAACATGCTTTTAAATTCATCAATACTTACAAAAATATAATCTTCTCCAGATTTCTCATTTGGTCTTTTTTTGCGTGTGGTCGTAGAAATAGATAATGACAGATTTTTATCTAAACTCATTAAAGATTTACAAATAGAACTTTTTCCAGCTCCAGACGGAGAAGAAAGAACCAACATAACGCCTTTATTTTTATTTGAAATATTCATAATTGATATAATATAATTATAAAATAATAATTAAACAATTTTATTTTTTATAAATATTTTTTATATGTTTTTTATGATCTGCATATGTTTCTGAAAAAATATGTCCACCCTTACCATCTGCAACAAAATATAAATTAGTGCTTTTTTCAGGATTTAATACGGCGTATATCGAATCGATCCCTACGTTACAAATTGGAGTAGGAGGTAAACCACTTATTTTATAAGTATTCCATACATGTTCTATTAATAAGTCTGATTTTTTTATAGCTCTATCTAAATAAACTGTTTTATTAATACCATAAATAACAGTGGGGTCTGATTGCAATTTCATACCCCTCTTTAACCTATTTAAAAATACTGCAGCTATTTTACTTTTATCCTCTTTTTTTTTTGCTTCAGCTTCTACAATAGAGGCTAAAATTAAAACCTCATTATTATCAAGAATATCAGATATGTTATTTTTATAATCATTATAAATTTTTGAAAATTTAACTTTTGCAGTTTTTTGCATAATATTTAAAAGATTATTAACTTTAGTATCCTTAGAAAAATAATATGTACTAGGGAAAAATGATCCTTCTGAATAATCCATTAAAGCACCTATAAAATATAAATTTTTCTTAATTAATTCAAAAATTTGTTTATTTGAATAACATTCAGGAATAACCAATTTATATAATTTTACTTCATTCTTATATAGTTTATTTAGAACCGCTACTGGAGAGATATTTTTACTAAAATAATATTCTCCCGCCTTTAATAATTTAGCCTTTCCAGTCATATAAGAATAAATAATAAAAAAATATCTATTTTTTATTACATTATTCTCTTCTAATATTAATGCAATATTAGATAAAGAACTGAATTTGGGAATTTCTACTGTAGTATTTTGAGAAAGCTCTCCTATCTTACTAGGATAAGATACAAGTTTTTCTATAAAAATAAAGCTAGCTAATACAAACGTTAGAAGAAGAATACTTTTTAGTTTTATTTTATTTAATATTTGAATAAATTATTTCACCTTACCTACTATAAGTGATGCATTAGTTCCACCAAAACCAAATGAATTAGACAATGCCGTATTTACTATCATTTCCTTCGCTTTTAAAGGTACTAAATCTATTCCTGAAGCGCTTTCACAAGGACTATTTAGGTTTAAAGTAGGTGGTACTATATTATTATAAACACTTAATATTGAAAATATAGCTTCTACGGCTCCTGCCGCACCAAGCATATGACCTACTGATGATTTTGTAGAACTCATAGATATATTACTAATATCATCTCTAAATAATCTTTTAACAGCTCCTAATTCTATTTCATCTCCTAAAGGCGTAGAGGTCCCATGAGCATTGATATAATTAATTTCTGATACTTCTATACCTCCATTCACCATTGCAGCTTGCATAGCCCTAAAACCACCATCACCATCATCTGCAGGAGCAGTAATATGATATGCATCAGCAGATAGCCCATAACCTAATATTTCAGCATAAATTTTTGCTCCTCTAGACTTAGCATGTTCATAATCTTCCAATACTACACAACCTGCACCTTCACCCATCACAAAACCATCTCTTCCTTCATCCCATGGGCGAGAAGCTGTTGTTGGATTATCATTATAGCTAGTAGAAAGAGCTCTCGCAGCAGCAAAACCTGCAATGCCTAATCGTGTAATTGCAGCCTCTGACCCTCCAGCTACCATTATATCAGCTTCATTTGCCTTGATTAAGCGAGCTGCATCACCAATTGCATGTGCACCTGTAGAACAGGCTGATACCACAGATAGATTTGGCCCTTTAAAATTATTTTTTATAGATACTTGACCTGAAGCTAAATTTATTAAGCAGGATGGTATAAAAAATGGGCTTAATCTTCTTGGTCCTTTCTCTTTTAAAACCAGTGCTGCTTGCTCTATAGTAGATAAACCTCCTATGCCAGAACCTATTAAGACACCTGATCTATATGAATCTTCATCACTTTTAGCAACCCAATTACTATCTTTTATAGCTTGATCTGCTGCATCTATTGCAAATAATATAAACCTATCTACTTTTCTTTGTTCTTTTACTTCTAAACACCTATTAGGATCAAAACCATCCTCTTGATCTACATCAGGCACATGTCCAGCAATTTTTGCAGGTAAGTCCTCAGTATCAAATATTTCTATTCTTCCTATACCTGATTCTGAATTTATAAGTTTAGTCCATGAACCATTTACTGAAGCTGCTAAAGGTGTCACCAAACCTAAGCCAGTTACAACTACCCTTCTCATATAAAAAAATCTCCTAATATATTAAAATTAAGAATTTTGACTCTCTATAAAACTTATTGCATCTTTAACAGTAGTAATTGTTTCTGCAGCATCATCTGGAATTTCGATACTAAACTCTTCTTCAAATGCCATAACAAGCTCTACAGTATCTAAACTATCTGCTCCTAAATCATCTATAAAACTAGAATTCTCAGTAATCTTATCTTTTTCCACACCTAAATGTTCCATTACTATGCTTATTACTCTTTTAGAAATGTCGCTCATATATTTATATTCCTTATTTAAAGTTTATTAAACTATAATTATTTATGTTTCTCACAAATTATTTATATAAATTCAAGTATTCTTTTTTTTAATACACTTTATATTTAAAAAAAGAAAATAAATTAATAACCATATTAAAACATTGCTAAACCACCATTAACATGAATTGTTGTTCCTGTAATATAAGAAGCTTCATCAGAAGACAAATAAACTGACGCAGCAGCAATATCTTCAGGCATGCCTAAACGTTGAATAGGAATCTTTTGCATTAATTTATCTTTTTGATTCTCATTTAAACCATCAGTCATGGGTGTTTTAATAAATCCTGGCGCAATACAATTAACAGTTATATTTCTACTTGCTACTTCTAAAGCCAAAGATTTTGTCAAACCTATTAATCCTGCCTTAGATGCGGCGTAATTAGATTGGCCGGGGTTACCAGTAAAAGCAACAACTGAACTTATCTGTATAATTCGTCCAAATTTTTGTTTCATCATGCCTTTAATAACTAATTTAGATAAATAAAATGAAGAATATAAATTAGTCTGTATAACTTTATCCCAAATTTCATCTTGCATTCTCAGAGCTAATTGATCTTTGTTAATCCCAGCATTATTAACCAAAATATCAATTTTTCCAAGCTCTTTCTCTGCGCTAGGAATTAAATTTTTCAAATCCTCTCTATTACTTAAATCACATACAACTTGACTATATGCCATAGAAGAATCTTGATTAATTTGATTTAATTTTTCTTGATTTGTTCCTGTAATACATACTTTAGCCCCTTGTTTATGTAAAGCTGAAGCTATAGACGCCCCTATGCCTCCAGAGCCTCCTGTTACTAATGCTGTTTTACCTTTTAAATTAAACATTGAAACTTTTATATATTAAAAAATATTATCCCTCAAGATTATTAACAAAATTTTCTATATCATCAATATTTTGAATAGAAATGGATTCTACATTTTTATTAATTCTTTTGACTAACCCTGACAAAACATTTCCTGCTCCTACTTCTACAAAATAGGAACTACCTAACTCACACATATTTTGAATGCTTTCTCTCCATCTTACAGTTTCAGTAATTTGTCTTATAAGGCCCTCTTTTATTTTTATAGGGTCAGTTATGGATGCAGCATCCACATTATTTATTAAAATAATTTTAGGGCATAAAATTTTTAAGTCAGCTATATATGTTTCCATATTATCTGCTGCTTTTTTCATTAACCTGCAATGAAAAGGTGCACTAACAGGCAATTTTATTGCTCTTTTAATCCCTAAAGCTTTATAATTATTTATAACTTTTTCAACAGCTGAATTATGTCCTGAAATAACCATTTGCCCTGGAGAATTATCGTTACCTATATCTAAAACCTCATCGATATCTATATAATTTGATCTAATTTTATTAATTATATCTATATCTACACCTATTAGTGCTGCCATAGCTCCAATATTTAGAGGTACAGCGTTCTGCATAGCTTCCCCTCTTAATCTTAATATTTTTGCAGCATCCGATAATTTTATTGATCCAGCACTAACTAAGGCTGAATATTCCCCTAATGAATGACCAGCAGTGAATTTTGCTATTTCTGATAGTGGCTTAGCTAACATCTTTTCTATTACTCTCACAATTGCATAAGACATACACATTAAAGCTGGCTGGGTATTTATTGTTAATTTTAGCTCTTCTTCATCTCCTTCAAAAATAATTTTTGATAACTTTAAGGATAATGCATCATCTACTTCTTCAAAAACTTCCTTTGCCTCAGTAAACGAATCAAATAAATCTTTCCCCATTCCTATTTTTTGAGAACCTTGGCCTGGAAAAATAAATGCATTACTCATATCTATAGTCCTTATAATAATTAATATTCTTAGTTTTTAAACTAATTATTAAAATCTTAAAACTAATTTTATAACTAATTTTGTAAGAATACTTGCCTAAAAAGTAATTTTAGGTTAGGTAGACTCTCCATATAATGAAATATTATTAAGAAAGATAAAACATGGCCTTTTATGAAACTATATTTATAACTCGACAAGAACTAGGTGATAAAGAAATAGATAAAACTATTAAAAGTTTTAAAGATATCTTAAAAAAAAATAATGCTAATTTAGTAGATACGGAATTATGGGGACTAAGGAACTTGGCTTATAAAATTGAAAAGAATAAAAAAGGGCATTATGTTGTTCTCAAAATTGATGGAAATGGCCCAGCAATTCATGAATTAGAGCGTAATATGCGTATAGATGAAAACATAATTAGGTACTTGTCTCTAAAAACAGATAGTATAAATACCAAACCTTCTATATTAGCTAAAAAAGCCCAAGAAGCTTAATTTAATTATAAAAATTTAAACTACCACAAGCTAGGAGTATTATATTGCGAAAAAATAAAAATAAATCTGAAGATAACGACTCATCAGCTTCCAAACCTTTTTTTAGAAGAAAAAAAACTTGTCCTTTTAGTGGTCCAGAGGCCATCGAAATAAATTTTAGAGATACTGGAACATTAAACAAATTTATTTCCGAAAGAGGAAAAATTATTCCCGCAAGAATTAGTGCTGTATCTGCACCTAAACAAAGAAAGCTTGCACAAGCAATAAAAAGAGCTAGAATTTTAGCTTTAATGCCTTACCTTTCATAATGAGAGATTAATTAATGCCTTTAAAGGCTATATTAAATTCCTTAATATCTGGAATTGTATCTAGTATATTTGCCCTAGGCTTTAAATTCTTCGGCCCTATTCTAATATTTTTTTCTTATTTTTCACCTTTTCCAATATTTATCATTACTATTTATTATGGTTTATTTGGCACAATATTGAGCGCCTTAGTTAGTGTTGGAGTTATTATTTTGCTCACATCAACTTCCGTAGGCATAATTTTTTTTATTACTAATATTGTGCCATCAATAATTATACTTATAGATAAAAAAAATACTCAATTATCCTATCAAAATTTTATTTCTAAGCTAACACTTCTAAATGGGCTATTTTATATAGCAATTATGCTACTATATTCAGATAAAATTAATAACTTAATAAAAAATTTTAATAATTATATGCAAGAAAGTTTAGGTAAAAACTTATTAATAGAAAAGGCAATTTTAGATATAGCACCTGCTATTCTTATTTCTTCATGGGGTTTAATATTAGTATTAAACTTTATTCTTGCTAGAAAAATTATAACTAAACATTTTAATAATTTTAAAGATAAAATTTTAGATATAGAATTACAACCTTGGGTAATAATTCTTTTTCTATTATTCTTAGTACCCGCAGCTCTATTGAATGAAGAAAATGGTAAATGGTTTTGTTCTTTAGCTTTAATTTACGCAACACCAATCACCATTCAGGGCATAGCTGTTATACATTCCATACTTAAAAGAAATAAAAGGGGTACTTTTTTAATTTATTCATTTTATACTATAGTATTTTTTTTACCATTTTCTGTCCCATTAATTACAGCAGTAGGCGTATTAGATCATATATATAGTTTTAGAGGTTTAAAAAAAAAAATTAACTCAGATATTGATTAGATATTTAATTAGTATAAAGTCAAAAAAATTAAATAGGAGCTAAATAATGGAAGTTATTCTTTTAGAGAGAATTGAAAAAGTAGGAAAATTAGGAGATGTTGTCAAAGTCAAAGCTGGGTTTGCTCGAAACTATTTGCTTCCACAGAATAAAGCTCTGCGTGCAAATAAAAAAAATTTATCAATTTATGAAAAAGAAAAAGAAAAATATGAAAAATTAAATAATGAAAAATTGTCTGCTGCCGAAAAAATTGCAAAAAAAATGAAAAGTATAAGCATTAATATTATAAAGCAAGCAAGTGATTCAGGACAATTATATGGGTCTGTTAGTGCTAGAGATATTGCAGAAGAATTAAATAACCAAGGCCATAACATTGAAAAAAGACAAATAGTACTGAAATCTGTAATAAAAAATGTAGGGCAACATGAAGTTCG
>LWDU01035187.1_pt1 | contig 62531 bp, 62 predicted proteins | sample 727161 | NCBI WGS metagenome assembly LWDU01 (sample SAMN04566230, study PRJNA314399) | hydrothermal vent metagenome | isolation source: deep sea hydrothermal plume seawater | place: Mexico: Gulf of California, Guaymas Basin | collected 2004-07-11
CGTTACCATCGTTGTTGGTATCAATCGAGATGCTAGCCTTGACTTTCAGGGTCGTTTGCACGAACCCGGCATTGACCACTGCCACCGCCTTGCCTTGATCATCGGTGAGCGCTGAAGAGTTTTGCAGTTCTATTCCACCCACAGTCGTCGATAGTTCAAATGCCACCAGCTTGTCTTTCACAGGATCACCGAGCACATCCAATACCTGGAATATGACCTTGGCGGTGCTGATTCCGCCTGAATCCTTGAAGGATATGGTTTCAATTCCATTTCCGAGGGCATCAGTGACCGAGTCAAAAACAATGGACCCGATGGCCGGAGGGAATACCTCGATGGTCCCGGTTGCCGTGTTTCCGCTACTGGATTCAGTGGCCGTTATGATATCGGGTCCCTCACATCCAGATGCCTCATAAGTGGCTTCAGCGATGCCCAGTGTGTTGGATGTCACCAGCGCACTGATGGACGCTTCCGGCGACGCCTTTGTAGAACAGTTTGAAGAGAACTCAATTTCGATACCTGGGACGGCTACATTACTGGAATCCACAACGGTAACACTGACCGACGAGGTTCCTCCAGCGGACAGAGGCGTTAAGCCAATATCCATGACACCCTCAACAAACGATGCACCGGTACCCGTGCCAATTTTTAACCCACCAATCACCACGTCAAACTGCAGTATCTCTGTCACATCCTCTACAACCACGGTAAAGTCACCTGTTCCGAGGACGGCACCAGCGGTAAGAGTCACTGAAATTCTGCCCTCTGAGTCTGAAGCTGCAGTGATAGAAGGCGCAGCTGTGCCACCCACAACAGAGACAGTGCCAAGCGAGGTAGTCACGGTGGCAGTTCTGTTAGACAGTGCAAAACCAAAAAAATCGGTAACGAGAATCCCTACCGTCGCATTATCAACGTTGGTAATAATATTTGAAGAGTTCCCTGGTGTGGAATCAGTAAACGTCAACTCCAGGACAATGACAGTGTCTTCATCGTCACCCGCTGTAGACAGACCATCACTTTGGACTGTTGTACTAGCCGTCACATTGACTGCGTTAACAGTCGCGGTCGCGGTAATTGTCCCTGCATCAGGCACTGTGCCCGCGCCTAACTGAATCTCTGCGATACCACCGGCCAATGTAAGGACATTGCCCGTCGCGGGGGTGAGTTGGCCAATAGTAGAGGTGAATTTGACCACCGCATCGACAACGGCGTCACCACTATCATCGACGAGCACTGCACGAATTGTTATCGGAATGTCGCCATTCACCTGGGTTGTAGCGGCTCCGTTGCTGTCCAATATCGACAAGGTCATCGAAGGTGCCGCTGCGGGTTCACCCGTACTGGAACCGGTACTAAATCCACCACTTCCCCCACCACCACAGGCAGTAAGGAATAATGTAATCACTGTGATAATGCCAATCTTAGGGAGATACCCGCGCATTATTATTTGTCTCCTGTAAATCACTACGCTAACTCTTCATCAGACTTTACGAGGCTCGTCGCCCCCGTCTGTAAGTCAGCTTTAACTTCAATGAACCTTAGAGTAGCCAATCCAAAATATCATTTAAAACCATAACTTTAACACGACTAGCTACCAGACAACATGAAGAATAATCGGTAAATGGATCTTATGATGTGCTTCAATTCACATTCTGCAATATCACAGGGTAGATTATGGGGGTGAGCGACTAATGGCGGCTAACATGGAGGGGGCGGTAACAGTATTTGGCTGTAAGCAGAATATTTAATTCACTATTGATAGTGCGCAATGGGGATTACTTCAACAGATCTTTCCCCGCATTTATCGTTGATCGAAGGCTGTTTTCGTCAATATCTTCAACAAGCCTGGCCCTGCCGAGTTCCTCAAGCAACACAAGCCGCATACCCTTGTCGGATACTTTTTTGTCACGGCTCATCAATTCGAGAAGCTGGTTTTGCAGCCCAGTGGGTGGAGTGACAGGTAAACCGACCCTCTTAATCAGCGATTTGAGCCGTAGCGCGTCTGCCCGGTCGCACAACCCAAGTCGAACCGAGAGATCCGCTGCCATCACCATACCTGCGCCCACGGCTTCTCCATGCAACCACTCACCATAACCCAGGCCGTTTTCTATCGCGTGACCAAAGGTATGACCCAGATTAAGCAGAGCGCGAACGCCGGTTTCTCGCTCATCTTCAGCAACAATCCGGGCCTTGATTTCGCAACTTCGCTTTATGGCCTTGGTGATGACGTCCGGTTCCAGACTCAACAACTTCTCTGCCGACTCTTCCAGCCAGTCGAAATACTGACGGTCTGCCAGCGCACCGTGCTTGATGACTTCTGCCATACCGGCGACAAGTTCCCGTTTGGGTAATGACTGCAATGTATCCGTGTCTATATAAACCGCCCGTGGTTGATGGAATGCACCAATCATGTTTTTGCCGAGCGCATGATTCACTGCTGTTTTTCCACCCACGGAAGAGTCAACCTGTGACAGCAAAGTCGTGGGTATCTGGATAAATGCCACGCCACGCTGATAACTGGCTGCCGCAAAACCCGCAGTATCTCCAACCACTCCACCCCCGAGGGCGATGATCGTTGTGTTTCGATTGTGACTATTCGTCAGTAGTACATCAAATATAAGATTGAGGGTCTCAAGGTTTTTGAAACGTTCACCGTCGGGTAGTTCGACAGTATCAACATCCAACCCCGACAGGGTGTCTTTTAATCGGTCCACGTAAAGAGGTGCGATGGTTTCATTGGTAACAATCAATACACGATTACCAGCCACACCCGTTCGTATCAAGCCGCTATTTGATATCAAACCGGACCCAATATAGATCGGGTAACTCTGTTTACCCAAAGCGAGATGAACAACTTCCACTACGTTATTCCTTCAGTAAAGCCTGTGCTTTTAGTTTTTTGATTATGCTGGTGACTACCTGTTTGGCACTTTCCTCACCAACGAAGACTCGAATATCCGCAATCTCGACATAGATCGGATGTCGTTTCGACTTCAAATCACGCAACACCGCTGCATGATCCACATTCTGCAACAGGGGTCGTTTCTTGTCTTTCTGGGTACGCTTTATTTGTAGTTCAAGGGATGTGTCTAGAAACACAACGACGCCCCGGGATACCAACCATCTTCGATTTTCCGGCTTCAGCACAGAACCTCCACCGGTCGCGATAAGCACCCCGGTTCTACTTGTCAATTCGTCAATAACGACCGACTCACGGGCACGAAATCCGTCCTCACCTTCGACATCGAAGATCCATGCGATGTTTGTACCCGTTCGATTTTCAATTTCATGGTCCGAATCCACAAAATCAAGATCAAGTTCCTGTGCAAGTAAGCGCCCAATAGTCGTTTTGCCAACCCCCATGGGGCCGACGAGAAACAAATTTTGCTTGAAGTGATCGATTGCATCCATGACCGCACTCTAGCCAAGGTGGCGTCGATTTTCTAGCCCGGACACGGATTGATGACTTATCGGCTGGTCAGTGATTCCTGGATAAGTCTCGGGGTTATGAATATGAGTAATTCCTGTTTGTCATCAGATTGAGTTCTCCTGCGAAACAGGGCACCGACATACGGTAAATCACCAAAGAAAGGCGTCTTGGTAACAGATTCCGTGGTTTGGGTGGTGAAGATTCCACCCAGGACAATGGTTTCACCGTTATCAACCAGAACCTGTGTTTTCACGTTGTTGGTGTTAATACTTGGCACGCCGTTGAACACAGCACCGACGGTATCCTGCTTAACCGACAGCTCCATGATGATCCGATCATCCGGCGTAATCTGCGGTTTCACCGCCAGTTCCAACGTCGCAGACTTAAATGACACTGAAGTTGCACCACTAGAAGACGCTTCCTGGTAGGGGATTTCAACACCGGAAGATATGGTCGCTTCCTGCTTGTCCGCGGTAATTACTTTAGGCCGTGCGATGACTTCAGCATGGCCGGAAGTTTCAAGTGCCGATATTTCCAGATCGAGTAAGTACTTATCTGTGACAAGCCCAATGGCGTACGAAGTCGCATCTGCTGCGCTAATACCAAGATCCACAACGAGGTGATCCGGACTGGTGAACGAAAGTTCACCATCATCAAGCGACTCGCGTACCTCCTGCACCGTGGTCAGGGACCCGCCGCTGGTGGACAATACAGAATTGCTATTATAGGTACCAAAACCCAGGCCACCCCAGCGAACACCCAATGATTCGCTGAAATTCGAACTGGCTGTGACGATTCGCGCTTCAATCAGCACCTGCCGTACAGGTACGTCCAGCTTTTCCAGCACCGCACGAAACTCATTAATCTTCTCGGTAGTCTCTGTCAATATAATCGAGTTGGTTCTTTCATCGACAATCACCCCTCCGCGACCGGACAGGACACCGCTGCCTTCACCGCTGCTTTCAAACAAAGCAAAAATCTCTGCGGCATTGGCATAACGAACTTTTATGAACTCTGTTCGTAAAGGTGCCAACTCAGAAATTTGCTGTCTGCTTTCCAACTCCAGCTTTTCTCGAGCTGCCAGTTCTGCAGCGGGTGCTATCATCAGTACATTGCCAATCTCACGTTTGTCCAGGCCTTTGGTTTTCATAATGATATCAAGTGCCTGATCCCAGGGAACATTCTTTAACCGCAATGTAATTCGTCCGCTCACGGTGTCACTTGCTACCAGATTCTGGTCTGTAAAATCCGCAATTAACTGCAGCACGGACCTGATTTCAATATCCTGAAAATTGAGAGACAATTTTTCGCCACGAAAGCGAAACATGGCATTGAGAGATGATTCCAGTTCAGCGTTTGTCAATGGCTTCACTTCAAGTGTGAATATGTCATCTGCCTGATATGCGAGATAGTCATAGTCGCCTGTTGGCTCAATGAGCAGAATCGTGTTATCCGCTTCCAGCAGCGCATCTACGGTCAGTACAGGTGTCGCAAAATCTGTGACGTCTAACCGACGCTGCAGCCTTGCGGGAATATGGGTGCCGCTGAATTCCACTCTGATTTTCCCGCCTTCACTAATGACGTCGACACCAGCCCCGGGATTTGATAACTTCACAATAACCCGACCCTCACCGAGTTCTCCACGGCGAAAATCAATATCTTCGACGACGGGTTGATTGCCTCTCTGCGGCTTTTGTACCTCTTCCTTTACCCCATCAGTGAAACTAATGCCACCATCGCCAGAGGTATACCCGGATCCATCCTGCCTGCCAACGAGCACCAGCAAGTCGTTACCCTGAACTCTTGTCGAATACCCCACCAGTTCAGTCATCGAGACAATGACCCTGGTCCGGTCACCGGCTTCCACGACAGTTACGCTGCGTGCATTGCCGTTACCCAGGGGGTGGTATTTTGAGTCAAGGCCACTGCTAACGCCCTTCAGGTCAAGCGCGATTCTAGCTGGTTGCTCGATCGTATAACCCGTCGGAGACGGCGGCGTGCCATCAAAATGCATACGAATTTCAATCTTGTCGCCTGGCAAAGTAGAAAACTCTATGTTTTCCATGTTTACCTCGGCGATCGCGTTCCACGACGTGGTAAGACTGAAAACCAGGCAGAAGAAAACGACAATCCTGGCCAAACCTGGCCTGTATATCTTTCCTTTTACTTGTTTAGCTCTTGCAAACATCATTTCTCGCCCCTGTTTTGGCAGAAGAGCAATTCACTAATCGGAATCGCCTTTCAATTCTATCGATCTCGGTCTTCGGAGCCACCCTTGGGCTCCATCCGTCACTATCTCTGTGATATCAATCCTTGCATCATTAATACTGTCGACCTTGCCCCATGCAGTGCCCATGTAGTCACCTACCTGGACTCTATGAACGCCTCCACTGCCGTCCTGAACCAGGGCCCAGGTATCATTGTTTTGCTCTAGCGTCCCCACCATTTGCAGAGAAGCAATATTGAAACGTTCAAGGTATTGCTTGACGTGGTCCTTGGGAGGTTTAACGCCAATGTTTCTTCGTTGTTGTTCACTTTTTACCTGTACCACCACAGGTGCTTCGAATGGGCTACGACGGTTCGACGCGCCATAGGTAAATGGTTGGTAAGGTTCAAATTCAGGTAAAGGGGCGATACTGCCACGGGGCTGTTTTTCTACTTTCGACATAAATAATTTAATATCAACATAGTCATCACCCGCCTCACACGAAGCAAGCAAAACCACACAGGCTATTAATAGACAAGGTTTAAGCATGTTCGAGATAGGTGAGTATTGCTGATTCAAGTAGTGCATCCTCAACTTTTATCATCATTGTATCGGTAGGTCCGGGCCAGAATCTGCATGGTTAACAACCCGGCTGTACCTTTGCTTGCTTTCGCCGGAGCAATTGTAAAATCATGCAAAGTAACGATACGGGACAAATCAGCGACATCGCTGACAAACGAACCAAGCTCGTGATAGGTTCCGTTGACAACAATTTTGATGGGTTTCTCAATGTAAAATTCGTGCTTTACTTCTTTCTGCAAATCGATACTTGTGAACGACAGGCCATTTTTTAGCCCTACCAGAGTGATATCTTCAATCAACCCCGGAATTTCTGTATCAGCCGGTAACTGCCTGACAATTGCCTGGAATGACTCCTCCATTTCAATTTGCTGCTTCCTGTAGCCATCCAAATGAATCGCCTGCATATATTTCTTTTCATAGTCGGTCCGAAGATTCATTTCTGATCTTTGCACCTTTGTTAATTCGGCCTGCAGATTGGTCACATGGAAGAAATAACCCGCGCCTAGAGCGCCCATAAAGACAAGTGACCAAATGATGACTTTGACTGCTACCGGCCAGGAACCAACCTGGTTCAGGTCACTAAGCTGATCGGTATCAAAGTTCTTTAAGCTTTCTAGCATGTCTTCTGAAAATGCCATTTGCTAATCCGCCTCGCCTTCTTTCACCGGGGTCGCTTGACTAACGCTCAGGGAAAACTTACTGGCCTGTGGGCCAAAACTGGTATCCGCCTTGATCGCGGTCACATTAGGTGTTGTAAACCAGGCAGAATCCTCAAAATTTCTTAGCTGGCTCGAAATACGATTGTTGGATTCGGCGACTCCCTGGATAGCGATCGCTTTGCCTTTCAAAACAACTTTTTGGAAAAAAACACGATCTGAAAGTTTGCGTGCCAATTCATCAAAAAGGCGCACGATGATAGGGCGGTTACCCTGCAATTCCTGAATTACCTGCATGCGTGAGAGTAGCTCGTTACGTGTTTTCTGCAGCTGTTTGATTTCTGAAATTTTCTCTTCAAGAACCTTAATTTCACTCGTCAGGAAACTGTTCCGGTCATTTTGGGTATCTATTGAGTTGTTGTAAAAACGATCAACACCAAAAACAATCACACCTGCGAACACCACTACGCTGACAAGTATGCGTAAGAATTCCTGTTTCTTCTCCTCCCGTAGCTCTTCTCGCCACGGCAGCAGGTTAATTTTTATGTCGGCCATTTAGTCAAAACTCCGCAATGCCAGACCACATGCAATCATCAGTGCGGGGGCATCAGCATTTAGACCAGCCTCGTTCACCTTCGAAGATAGAGCCATGTTGACGAAGGGATTCGCCGTGGTCGTTGGTGTACCGAGTTTCGCTGATACCATGTCCGCCAGACCTTCAATGGATGCCGTTCCGCCAGCCAGGATTATGTGGTCAACGTCGTCGTAGGCACTCGATGAATAGAAAAACTGCAATGAGCGGGTGACCTGCTGCACAACTGCTTCCTTAAAAGGCTGTAAAACTTCGGTTTCATAATCATCAGGTAACCCACCTTGCTTCTTCGCAAGTCCCGCTTCTTCAACGGACAAACTGTACCGTCTTTGTATTTCTTCGGTGAGCTGCTTGCCGCCAAACAGTTGTTCCCTGGTGTATGGCGTGCCTGAATCAGTCAGTACGCTCAACGTTGTCATCGTTGCTCCTATGTCGACAATGGCGATTATTTTCTCTTCCTCTTCATCTTCATCAACAAACTGGCCACGAACCAGCCCGAAGGCTCGCTGCATACAATGTGCTTCAATATCAACCACTTTAGCCTTGAGTCCACCTTGCTCCAGCGCTTCTTCCCTGATCTCTACATTTTCACTCCGGCAGGCAGCCAGCAGAACTTCGACTTGCTCTTCATTACGAGGTGAGGGCCCCCTGACTTCAAAATCCAGGGCTACTTCATCGAGCGGATACGGAATGTATTGGTCGGCCTCGACCTGAATTAAATTCTCCATCTCGTTTTCACTAAGCGTGGAGGGCATTTCAATGGGCTTGGTAATGACAGCAGAACCTGCAACTGCAACAGCTGCATTTTTCACCTTGGTTTTTGACCTGGCGACGAGACGAGCAATAGCTTCGCCCACACCTTCGACGTCACTAATATTTTTCTCAACAACGGCATTACCGGGCAACGGTTCAACCCCGTAGCTCTCGACCCGGTACTTGTTACCTGATCGACTCAACTCCAGCAATTTGACCGAGGTAGAACTGATATCCAGTCCCAGCATGCTAGTCGGTCCTTTATTGAAAAAACTAAACACTGCAAATTCCTATTCAGTACACATACTTACGTGCGATACGTGAAAGATCACATTAGATACCACTCTTAACCTAAGAGCAAACAATTTAATTGAATGAAGTGACGTAATTCCTTCATTTACTTATATTTTTTCGGTTTTTAAGTGGGCAAATAAAATCGACATTTGTGCCGAATTATATGATCAAACCTATCATGTTTATTTGCTCTGGTTCACATTTTTGGCAACCTGTTAAGAAAGTGACTATTTTATTAACTTTCACCAATTTCTCGACCGTCATCTGCCAATTACACTTATACTACCCATCCAGACAATCTAACTTCGAGCATTGATGCGAACCTTTGCAACCAGCATCCTTTGGACAATAATTGGCGCATTGAGTGGCATCGTTCTGGTTCTTTCCGCCGCATTCCTATACCTGAACCCACAGATCCCCGACGCTGCCACCTTCAAGGGCGTCAAACTACGTGCTCCGTTAAGAATATATTCTGCAGATAACAAGCTAATTCAAGAGTTCGGCGAACGCCTCACCCCGGTTACCTACGATCAGATACCCCCCCTGTTTATCCGCGCCCTGCTCGATACTGAGGACAAACGGTTCTTTGAGCACAGTGGCATCGATATCATCACCGTCGCCAATGCAGCCTGGCAGCTGATTCGAAACAAGGGTTCAATCAAGACCGGTGCCAGCACAATCACCATGCAACTGGTAAAGAATATCTCAGGCCAAAGTGAAGTCAGGTTCATACGCAAGTTCAAGGAAATGCTTCTGGCTCTAAAGATCGAACGCGAACTCAGCAAGGAAGAGATCCTGACGCTATACCTGAACATTATCCCGTTCGGAAAGCACGCCTTTGGCATTCAGGCAGCTGCCCAAACCTACTATGGCAAAGACGCCGGTGAATTGAGCCTGGCGCAATTAGCCATGCTGGCAGGCGTGCCCCAGGCACCTGAAAAAGGCAACCCGATTAATGGGCCGGAACGGGCTACTGCCCGCCGAAATCTTGTGCTATTCCGCATGCTTGGCCAGGAATCAATCATCCAGGAACAATACGAGATTGCGGTAAATGCGCCCATAACAACTGAAGTATTTGGCAGAGATATTGCGCTACCCGCTTTATATGTAGCTGAAATGGTACGCAAGCACTTACTTACAGAATATGGCACAAACGCATACAAACGCGGGTTTATCGTCCACACAACGATAGAAAGTCACAGACAGCAAGCGGCAGAACAGGCGGTTCAGGTTAAATTAAACGAATACGACCGGCGTCACGGATATCGCGGACCGGATCATAGCCATATCGATGGGACAGAAGAGTTCATCGTTGCCCCTGAATATGGTTATCCCACAAACTTTGTCGAAACCCTCGAGAATTCCCAGATACTCGGCAACCAGTCACCCGGTATCGTTATCGCTGTCCGGGAGTCGGAAGTAGACGTTCTGACGCAATCCCAGGAAGTCGTTACCATTGCCTGGCAAGGTCTGGAGTGGGCCAGGCCATACATCGATGTCGATACTCGCGGACCGAAGCCAAAAATCGCCGGGGATATCGTCAATATTGGCGACGTTATCAGATACGAGGAATCCGAGGCAGGAGAGTTTTCACTCGGCCAAGTACCCGATATTCAGGGTGCCCTGGTGTCACTTAACCCAAACAATGGTGCCATTGTAGCCCTCGTCGGTGGTTACGATTTCAGAGCCAGGCAGTATAACCATGCGAACCAGGCCCAGCGTCAACCGGGCTCGAATTTCAAGCCATTCTATTACGCAGGTGCGATGGAAAACGGCTTGACGGCAGCTTCCATGTTTAACGATGCACCCATCGTCTTACCAGGTGGTGAGCTGGAAGAGGTCTATCGACCACGCAATTCCGGCAATGTCTTCCATGGCAATCTCCGGCTACGGGAAGCGTTGTACCGCTCAGTTAACCTTGTTTCGTTGCGGGTAGTGCTTGATTTCGGCCCGAGTAATGTCGTCAATTACGTCAGGCGATTTGGCTTCGACACGAGTAACTTTCCGCACGATGTCCAACTGGCTTTCGGTGGCGGTACTATCGCCCTGACGCCGCTGGAAGTCGCAACGGGATATGCGGCTTTCGCAAACGGGGGTTTCAAGGTAGATCCTCACGTCATTTCGGAGATCACGTCGATCAATGATGACACCGTTTTCCTGGCTCAACCTGCCACGGTCTGCCAGGACGCAGATTGCCTCGAGCTACCTCAGGCAAAACGTATCATTGAGCCCAGGGTTGCTTATGTCATGAACAGCATTTTATCCGATGTCATTGTCCGGGGAACCGGCACTAAGGCTTTTCGGGCACTCAAACGACGAGACTTGAAAGGGAAAACTGGCACCACAAACGATGCTGATATCTGGTTTTCAGGATTTACCCACGACCTGGTCACAACGACCTGGGCGGGATTCGACAACAACAGCCCGGTAGGTCGACGAGAATGGGGCTCCACTACCCCGATCGAAACCTGGATAGCCTACATGAAGGAGGCACTGCCACCGGAAAATGAATCTTCCACTCTCCCCTTTCCCGACAAGCTGGTAAAATTGAGAATAGACCCGTTAACTGGATATCGGGCAAATACCAATGACCCAAACGCTATTTTCGAGATGTTCAGGGAAGAATATGCCCCGGATGCTGCGCCGCATTCAACGCCAGATTCCCCCACTCTGGCCAATCAGAAAGATGAAGACACGGGTGAACCTTTGCAGCAAATTTTCTGATTGCCTCGTGTCAACTTAGGACTCTGTGCACATTACCTTTCTTTAGAATTTGGTCTTAATATTGCGGCAACGAACTGACTGGGGCAACGCCCGAATCAATGGCGGCCTGCGCTACAGCCATTGCTACCCGTTCTAACAAACGGGGATCCATAGGTTTTGGTATGATGTAGTCCGGGCCAAATTCCAGCTCTTCTATACCCTCATAGGCAGCAATCACTTCTGAAGGTACGGGTTCTTTCGCCAGTTGCCGAATCGCGTGCACCGCTGCCATTTTCATCTGTTCATTAATATCAGTCGCTCGAACATCCAGTGCTCCACGAAACATGAACGGAAAACAAAGCACGTTGTTTACCTGGTTGGGGTAATCAGACCTGCCCGTTGCCATAATCACATCATCCCGCACAGCATTGGCGATCTCTGGGCTTATTTCGGGATCCGGGTTTGCCATTGCGAACACAACAGGCTTCGGTGCCATGGCCTTGAGGCTATCTTCATCCATCAGGTTGGCTCCCGAAACGCCAATAAACACATCAGCATCTTCGCAGGCATCCAGCAAATTTCTCTTGTTTGTTTTTTGTGCAAACTGTTCTTTATAGACAGATAAGTCGTTTCGATCTGTGTGGCACACACCTTTCGAATCGAGTAAGTAAATATTACTTTTTACAGCTCCCAGCTCCAGTAGCAGTTTCAAAATCGCAATGGCAGCCGAGCCAGCCCCAAGGCAGACAATCCGCGCATCCCCCAGATCCATGCCTCTAAGTTCAAGAGCGTTCAACAGACCTGCGGCGGTCACAATCGCTGTACCGTGTTGGTCGTCATGGAACACCGGGATATCCAGCAACTCTTTCAGACGACGCTCAATTTCGAAACAAGCCGGGGCACCGATGTCTTCAAGGTTAATGCCACCGAAGGTAACGGCAATATTTGCCACTGTCTGGACAAACTCATTCACATCCTGACAAGTCACTTCGATATCAAAGCAGTCAACATCTGCAAACTTCTTAAACAACAGGGCCTTGCCTTCCATTACCGGCTTACTCGCCAGGGCACCCAAATTACCCAGACCTAGAATGGCAGACCCATTGCTGATAACGCCGACCAGGTTTCCTATTGCAGTATATCTATAAGCTGTTTCTGGATCTTTGCCGATCTCTTTTACCGGCTCCCCCACGCCAGGAGAATAGGCCAATGCCAAATCGTTCGCATTGTCGGCCTTTGTGGTTATCGATAACGCAATCTTTCCCGGGGTGGGTTCTGCGTGATAGCGCAGGGCTCGCTCCTTCATGCTCTCCTTGTCCATCATGGTTTTACCTGGCTCCTGCCTGAGAAACTAAATCTGGCTCAAAAAAAAAGTGCCAATGGCACCTTTTTTTCTTGCTTTACATTTCTTGTGCTTTCGCTTTTCGCCGAATCTACTTGCTGCCTCGATTCCCGAAACGCTTGTTAAAGCGATCAATTCTACCTGCAGTATCAAGAATCTTCTGTTTACCCGTGTAGAAAGGGTGGCATTGTGAGCAAACTTCCAGGTGAATATCTTCACACATGGTTGAACGCGTTTTGATTACATTACCACAACTGCATGTCGCGGTGATTTCTTCATATTTTGGATGGATTTCTGCTTTCATACTCTGACCTCTATTGCGATGCCTTGCTTGCCAAAACACCCTGACCCGGCTGCCGCGAGGGGCGCAATCATACCAGAGAAAAATGGAATCGCAAGCCACAAGTCCAATCTGCGGGCTGAAGGGTTGAATACCGCGAGTTTCAACATAATTATGAGACCCAAATAATGCATAATGCCATGTGATCACCACCAGTTTTCTAATCCGTGAAGCCAGTTTACCTAGATATTGCTGTACCAGTCCCGTTACGCCAGAGCTTCCATTATCTGCCTCCGGAAGACACTGACGCCAGCCAGTTATTGCCTGGCATCAGGGTGGAAGTACCTTTTGGACGTCAAATCCTCATTGGCATTCTGTTAGCAACATCAACCCGGGCGAGTTTTGACCCAGGGAAGATTAAAAACGCAATTCGAATCATTGATTCTTCACCGGTATTCGACGATGCACTCTTTTCCCTCTGTCGCTGGGCCGCAGATTATTACCAGCATCCCATTGGGGATGTCTTGCACACAGCATTACCAATACTCCTCAGGCAGGGAGAAGCCACCAGTCAGATAACTGAACGGCTTATGCCAACAGAAACAGGAGAACGGCCAGAATCAATCGACAGCCTGACTCGCGCACCTCGACAATTGTCACTGCTGAAGCAGTTGGTTGCTTCTGCCCATGGGGATGCAGATAAGGGTTTAACACGTTTTGCGTTGAAACGGACTTTGATACCAGGATCGGTGACGAACGGGCTAATTGATAAAGGTTTTGCCCAATGGTCCCGGACCGTCGAAGAAATATCACCCTTTGATAAGACTTTTCATAAGAATTCTTACAAGAAAAGCATCTTCAAAGAAGATCCCCTGGTACTTACCGAAGAACAAAGCCTGGCATTCCAGAATGTAGTGAGACCCGGTACCCACCTGCTGTTTGGAATCACCGGTAGCGGCAAAACGGAAATTTACCTGCAAGCTATTGCAAGGGTGCTCGCTCAAGGTAAACAGGCACTGGTGCTGGTCCCTGAAATAGGCCTGACGCCCCAGACTATACGGCGTTTTGAATCACGCTTTCGGACTCCAGTGGTTGCGCTTCATTCCGGCCTGACAGACAGGGAACGCCTGCACGCCTGGCGCCAGGCAAAGCAGGGTGGAGCTGCCATCGTCATCGGTACACGATCAGCCGTATTCACACAACTACACGACCTGGGTCTGATCGTCGTTGACGAAGAGCATGATCCCTCTTTCAAACAACAGGAGGGATTTCGTTACTCTGCCAGGGATATCTCCGTTCTTCGCGGAAAAATGCAGGCAGTCCCGGTGATCCTCGGTAGCGCAACACCGTCACTGGAGAGCTACAACAATGCAATCTCAGCCAGGTACCAGCTGGTTACACTCCTCTCCCGACCGAATAAAGCAAAAACCGCCCAGTACCATTTGATTGGTACACAACATGAAACACTGGACGATGGATTCTCTTCAGCACTGGTACACCTGATCCAGCAACACCTGGCGCAGGAAAACCAGGTGCTGGTGTTTTTAAACCGACGGGGGTTTTCACCCGTTCTTCTTTGCCGGGCCTGCGGCTGGATCGCCGAATGCAATCGCTGTGACGCTCGAATGACTTACCATCTGGCCCTGCACAGTTTAATTTGCCATCACTGCGGGGTTCGATCCAGGGTAACCCAAAACTGTGCTGACTGTTCATCCGATCAGTTGGTCCCGCTTGGCCTCGGCACCCAAAGGCTGGAACACAGCTTAAAGAACCTTTTTCCTGACCAGAAGATCGTTCGTATTGATCGGGACTCAACCCGCAAAAAAGGGGCGATGGAACAAATTACCAATGACATCAACCAGGGTGAGCCTGCGATTCTGGTCGGTACTCAACTGTTGGCCAAAGGACATCATTTTCCCAATGTGACACTGGTCGCTATTGTTGATATAGATTCCGGCTTCTACAGTTCAGATTACCGTGCTATTGAACGCATGGGTCAGTTGTTACTGCAGGTTGCGGGCCGGGCTGGTAGAGAGAGCAAACCCGGCACGGTGGCAATCCAGACCCGGTTTCCCGATCAGCCTATTCTGCAAACCCTGATTAATGACGGTTACAAAACCTTTGCCGAGAATCTACTGGCCGAGCGGTCTAGATACGACCTACCGCCGTTCTCCTACCAGGCTGTCGTAAGGGCAGAGGCAACAAAAGCTGGTCTGGCCATGGCGTTCCTCTCCCTGTTAAGTAAAAACACACCAGCCAGCCCCTCTGTATCCACGTTGGGCCCTATTCCCTCGAGCATGGAGAAACGTGCCGGGAAACATCGCGCGCAATTACTCTTCGCCAGTAAGGACCGACGTTCGCTGCAGGCCAGCCTTGCCCGTTGTGTTACGTTCGCGGAAGACAGTGCAGCTGCCAGAAAAGTCAGATGGTCAATTGACGTTGACCCTGTCGACTTATTTTAAATCGTCTTTGTTACACTCCTTGTCACACTCTTTGTTACACTTCCTATACCTTAATGATAAGAGAAGACCCGGGAACAAAGGTGGAGGTTCATGCCACAAGATTATGCCAAAAGACATACCACTATCTCTGATTCATCAATAAGTATGCCACGCTGGGCCGTGTTCATCATCGGGTTCCTGTTCGGAATGTTCACCATGTTTCTTATCTACTTGTGGAAATTCGTCCCGCTCGATGCAGCCACCCATACCAAAAGTCCCATTGCAGATATTATCTCTGACAAAAAACTCTCTCGTCTAAACCGTACCATCAAAGAAGAGATCGAGGAGATCCAATGGGACTTTTACGAGATATTTCCTAAATCAGAAGTACCAATCGTCGAAGAATACGCGCCCCGCGGTGAGAAGATCGTTACCCAGGAAAATTATTCATACGCGTTGCAAACCGGATCGTTTCAAAATCCGGATGATGCCAACAGACTCAGGGCAGAACTTATCCTCATCGGCATGCATGTCTACATTCAGGAAATCAACAACGACAATATCAAGTGGCACCGGGTACTGGTGGGTCCTTTTGACTCGAAACTGGAGTTAGATCGCGCACGGGATCGCCTGGCTCAAGCAAACATTGAATCAATTCGGTTAAGAATGAACCAGTAAACTCCTGCGCCGCCCACCGGGGAAATCAGCCAGGAAAACAGGCGGTTGAAATATTGACCCCATGCCCCCACTTATTAAAAGCTACGAACCAGGAAACCAGGGAACTATCAGTGGAACAATTTAGAGGCACCACCATTTTGTCTGTGCGCCGCGGTAATTCAGTTGTCATTGGTGGCGATGGGCAGGTTTCCATGGGCAATACGGTCATGAAGGGTAATGCTCGCAAGGTCCGACGACTATACAAGGACAATGTGATCGCTGGTTTCGCCGGTGGAACAGCAGATGCCTTTACCCTGTTTGAACGCTTCGAAGGTCAATTGGAAAAGCACCAGGGCCACCTGGTCCGTGCCGCCGTCGAACTGGCCAAAGACTGGCGAACTGACCGGGCATTACGCAGACTGGAGGCTTTGTTAGCCGTTGCCGACAAAGACGCCTCCCTGATTGTCACCGGTAACGGGGATGTCATAGAGCCGGAACATGGCATCATGGCAATCGGCTCCGGTGGTCCCTTCGCCCAGGCAGCTGCAAATGCCCTGATCGACAACACTGAACTTGGTGCACGGGATATTGTCGAAAAAGGACTCGCCATTGCCGCAGACATCTGCATTTACACCAATCACGAACGCACTATCGAAGAGATTACATTTTAGCTGTTAGAACTACTGTGAGAACTAAGGCACGGACTTGACATGTCGAACATGACCCCCCGCGAGATCGTCCACGAGTTGGACAAGCATATTATCGGCCAATCGAGTGCCAAGCGTGCGGTGGCTATCGCACTGAGAAACAGATGGCGGCGTTTACAACTCGACGAAAGGCTTCGAGTAGAAATATCGCCGAAAAATATTCTGATGATCGGCCCGACAGGCGTGGGTAAAACTGAAATTGCCCGTCGTCTGGCGAGGCTCGCAGCAGCGCCGTTCGTCAAGGTCGAAGCCACCAAGTTTACCGAAGTTGGTTATGTAGGCCGGGATGTTGAATCTATCATCAGGGACCTCATGGACGCAGCCATTAAATTGCTCCGGGAAGAACAGTTCAAACAAGTGCAGGCCAGGGCAATTGATGCCGCAGAAGAACGCGTGCTCGATGCATTGCTACCACCTGCACGCACGGAAGATTCCATTGGAGAACGCAACAATACAACCCGGCAACTATTTCGAAAAAAATTACGCGAGGGGGATCTGGACGACAAGGAAATCGACATCGAGATGCAAGCACCCTCAATGGGCGTGGAAATAATGGCGCCGCCCGGCATGGAAGAAATGACCAGCCAGCTTCAGAATATGTTCTCGTCCATGTCTCCCGGCAAAACCAAGTCCAAAACCCTGAATGTGAAGGACGCCTTGAAGCACCTTACGGACGAAGAAGCAGGCAAACTAATCAATGAAGATGACCTGAAGGCCAGAGCAATCACCAGCGTCGAGCAAACCGGTATTGTTTTCCTTGACGAACTGGACAAGGTCGCCAAACGAGCCGAACACGGAGGCCCGGATGTGTCACGAGAAGGTGTACAGCGGGATCTTTTACCACTAATTGAAGGCTGCACCGTTTCAACCAAGTACGGAATGATCAAAACTGACCATATTCTTTTTATCGCATCAGGTGCTTTTCACCTAAGCAAACCCTCTGACCTGATCCCGGAGTTACAAGGTCGCCTTCCTATCCGTGTTGAGCTGGAGGCCCTGACCGTCAGGGACTTTGAAAGAATTCTGGAAGAACCTGATGCCTCACTCACAGAACAATACCAGGCACTGATGCAGACTGAAGACCTGCAGTTGAGCTTTACCGCGGAAGGTATTACCCGCATAGCCGAGATTGCCTGGCAAGTAAACGAACGAACTGAAAATATCGGCGCACGACGACTACATACCGTGATGGAACGACTCCTGGAAGAAATATCCTTTGATGGCGGAGACAGATCGAACCCGGATCCCGTGGTAATCGATGCTGCATACGTGGACGCACATCTGGTGGATCTGGCTAATGATGACGACCTGAGCAGATACATACTCTAGCCCGGATAATTCCAGGAAAACAAAAGATGATCCCGCAAGAAATTAAACTTCACCAGGTCTCCGGATTGTTAGAACTCGTGTACGAAGACGGTGTTACGTTTAACCTGTCCGCCGAATATTTAAGGGTCTTCTCTCCCTCCGCAGAAGTACAGGGTCACAGACCTGACCAGGCCGTACTGCAAACCGGCAAGCAGATGGTGAAAATCGCCAACCTGGTTCCCCAGGGGAACTACGCGATTCGCATCGAATTCTCTGACGGTCACGATACGGGGATCTTCAGTTGGCAATACCTGTTTGAACTCGGCGGCAAACAGGAAGACAACTGGGCCGCATATCTCAAACAACTCGAAGATGCCGGTAAGTCACGTCAACCACAGTTCATTGCCGTCGGACGGGACTAGTCCAGGCTAGGAAGCTGACCGAGAATAGAAACCGTCGCGATGTGAAGCTGATTTGAGTCAGATTGTTGTGTCGTGTACACAAACGCGGTACACAGGCGTAAAATGTACCTATGACTGAAAAAAAGACTGACGAAGAGACCACACATTTCGGATTCAAGAAGGTTCCGATCCGCGAAAAGGCGAGTAAAGTCGCCGAAGTTTTCCATTCTGTTGCTTCAAAATACGACCTGATGAATGACGTGATGTCCCTCGGTAGTCATCGCTTGATGAAGCAATTTGCAGTTGAACAAACCTCAGCTCGAAAAGGCCACACAATCCTGGATCTTGCGGGCGGCACAGGGGATCTGGCTGCCAGGCTGGCACCCATGGTGGGTGATGCTGGTCAGGTTATTCTATGTGATATCAACCAGTCCATGCTATCCCAGGGCCGTGATCGGCTCCTCGACAAGGGGATTGTCGGCACTGTCACTTACCTGCAGGCAGACGCAGAAAACCTCCCCTTGCCAGACGAGCATTTGAACGCAGTCACCATCGCCTTCGGATTGCGTAACTTTACTCGCAAGGAAGTCGCCCTGGAATCCATGTTGCGAGTCTTAAAACCTGGCGGCCGGTTGGTGATCCTGGAGTTTTCGACACCAAAAAACGCGGTCATCAAGTCGGCTTATGAAAAATTTTCAGGGTTCTGGCCTAAGATTGGTAAAACGCTGACAGGTGACCAGGACAGCTACCAGTACCTGGTTGACTCCATCAAGATGCATCCCGACCAGGAAGCGTTAAAACAAATGATGCAGGATGCCGGGTATGTTAAATGCGTTTATCACAATCTACTCAATGGCATTGCCGCGATCCACGTTGGTCGTAAACCAAGGGATTCAAATCCGTCGGATAATTCTGCTGAAGGTGGTTCTGCTGAAGATAGTTCCGCCGAAACAAGCTCGTAGACATAAACATGCGAATTCTACGTATTTTTAAAATATTATTCATCGCTGCGCGACACAGGCTCGATCGCCTGCTGCCTCAGGCGGTGCTGCCACTCTGGCTAAAAATTCTGCTATTGCCACTTCGGCTATTTCCTGAACCGAAGGAATCGCCAGCAGCCTCGCTGCGAATCATGTTCGAACAACTCGGACCTATCTTTGTAAAATTCGGTCAAATACTCTCCACACGACGAGACCTGTTCGAACCAGATACCGCGGACGAATTGCAGAAGCTGCAGGACCAGGTGCCGCCCTTCCCAAGCGAGTCAGCCCGGTCTGTTGTCGAACAAAGCCTTGAGAAGCCCATTGATGAGTTATTTGACAATTTCGAAGATATTCCTCTGGCCTCCGCGTCCGTCGCCCAAATTCATTGCGCTCATTTGAAAACCGGAGAAGAAGTCGTTGTTAAGATCATCCGCCCGGGCATCGAAAAAGTCGTCAGGAAGGACCTCGAGATCATGCACCTGTTGGCAAGATTGCTGTTGAAGATCTGGAAAGATGCGATCCGCTTGCACCCTGACGATATAGTTAGAGACTACGAACGGGTAATTCTCGACGAGCTCGATCTTCAACTGGAAACTGCCAATACAATTCGGTTAAAGAATAATTGGGACCTGTCCGGCAAGCTCTATGTGCCCCAGGTTTACCAGGACTATTGTCGAAAGGACGTCATGGTAATGGAACGAATATACGGCATGAGTTCAGCAAATGTCACAGCCATGCGTGAATCTGGCGTCGACATGAAAAAACTCTCTCATCTCGGTGTGGAGATTTTTTTCACTCAGGTCTTCGAAGACAATTTCTTCCACGCGGATATGCACCCGGGTAATGTGTTTATTGATGCTACCGACCCGAAGAATCCGACTTATATTGCCCTCGACTGCGCCATCATGGGCTCGCTGACTGAAGCTGATAAGTCTTACCTCGCGAAAAATCTGCTGGCTTTTTTCCAACGTGACTATCACGAGGTAGCGCGATTACATGTTGAGAGCGGCTGGGTCCCGATGGACACTGATATCAGGGAATTTGAGACCGTCATCAGGAGCGTCTGCGACCCTATTTTTCAAAAACCCATCAAGGAAATATCATTCGGTAGAATGCTGGTCAGCCTGTTCCAGACCGCCCGGCGCTTTGATATGGAGGTCCAGCCCCAATTGGTGCTGTTGCAAAAAACGTTACTCAATATCGAAGGAATGGGCCGGCAGATAAACCCGGACCTGGATCTGTGGGAAACCGCCGCTCCCTTTATGGAAAAATGGATGCGAGAACGTATGGGCTTCAGCGGCGTGTTTAAACGTATCACCAACAACGCGCCTTATTGGCTGGAACAGTTGCCGGACATGCCTCAACTGGCATTTGATGCGCTGAACGAGTTCAAGATGCTAAGCAGGAATAACAGAGAGCAGACCGTCATGCTGGCAAAGCTGAATACCGAACTCGCTACCCAGCGTAAGCAAAGATCCTATAGTCGTCTTGGCGGGTTCGCATTAATCCTGGCCTTGTTCGGTATTTTGTTGCCCAGCGTCGGCGCAGCAAGCCAGCAAGATGCCCTGTTGGGCGCATCCGTGCTGGGAAGCATTGGCGTCTACTGGATGTTTATCCGACCCTGACATGCTATTCTCGCCCACTTTTTACGACCTGACTATTCAATATCATGGCTATGAGTGATCCCGGCTGGCTTGCCGACGTTAAGTTCTCTGAACAGGGTTTGATTCCCGCCATCGCCCAAGATGCGGTAAGCGAGCGTATCCTGATGGTTGCCTGGATGAACCCGGAAGCACTAGTAGAGACCGTCAATTCCGGACAGGCGGTCTACTGGTCCAGATCAAGGCAGAAACTGTGGCGAAAAGGCGAAGAATCAGGGCACACCCAGCAAATCAGGGAAATCCGGCTGGACTGCGACGCAGATGTGTTAATATTAAAAGTTGAGCAAATGGGTGGCATCGCTTGTCACACTGGCCGGGAGTCATGTTTCTTCAGGATACTAAGAGATGGTACCTGGCATTCAGTAGATCCTGTCATCAAATCACCCAAGGAAATATACAAGCGTGAGTGACGATGTGCTAAAACGTCTCCAGATGGTACTGGAGCAACGAAAACAGGCGGACCCTGAAGTATCCTATGTGGCAGGTTTGTTTGACGCCGGTCTCAACAAGATACTGGAGAAAATCGGCGAAGAAGCCGTCGAAACAATACTGGCAGCCAAAGATGCGCAGGGCTCTAAACCCGATAGCCCGGAGCGAACTGAGGTTATCAGGGAAACAGCAGACCTCTGGTTTCACTCACTGGTGATGTTAAGTCACCTGAATATAGACTATAGCGAACTGCTGACAGAACTGGAAAATCGATTCGGCACTTCGGGCCTGGCTGAGAAAGCGGCCCGGAGCACGTAAAGAAGGAGACAAAAAATGTCATTTGGTGTAACAGAACTCATTATCATTGCAGTAATCGTATTGCTTCTGTTTGGGACTACAAAACTGAAATCGCTGGGCAGCGATCTTGGATCAGCAATCAAGGGATTCCGATCTGCTATGGACCAGGACGACAAGCCAGCACAATTGAAAGCAGACGATCCCAAAACAATACCGGAAGCCACACAAAAAACAGAAGTTGAAACAGCAGCCAAGAAAGATTCATAACAACTGATGTTTGATGTCGGATTCCCCGAAATACTCCTTGTCAGCGTGGTTGCTTTGCTCTTTATCGGACCTGAACGGCTACCGGAAACCGTCCGCACCATAATGCTATGGTTGGGCAGAATCCGGACAAGTTTCGCAAATATCAAAACCGAGATCGAGCAGGAAATAGGCGCTGACGAAATTCGACGGCAAATTTACAACGAGTCGATCATGACCGAACTGGACAAATCGAAACAACAGATCCAGGACGCCATACAAACAACAGACAATACGATTAGCGAATTAAAAAACACCATTAGTAACCCACTCCAAAGCAGTCACACTGAAGACGAACCGCTGCAGGATATTTCAGCAAAACCGGAAAAAGCAGAGCCAGACAGTGACGAAGCAAAACGATCAGAATCCGGAGGCTGAAGGCCAGCCCCTTGTAGAACACCTGATTGAACTGCGTTCTCGCATACTTCGAGGACTGGTTTCAATACTGATTATTTTCCTGCCGTTGTTTTATTTCGCCAACGAAATTTATCATTTCGTCTCTGCACCACTACTTGCGGTCCTGCCGGAAGGAACCAGCATGATCGCAACAGAAGTTGCTTCGCCGTTTTTAACACCCTTCAAACTTACCCTGGTACTGGCAATATTTATTGCCATGCCCTATATCCTGCATCAGCTGTGGAGCTTTATCGCGCCCGGTCTGTACAAGACTGAAAAGCGCCTCGCGATGCCCTTGCTGGTGTCCAGTATCGTGTTGTTCTACACAGGCATTGCGTTTGCCTTCTATGTGGTGTTTCCGCTGGTATTCAGCTTCTTCACGCGAGTTGCCCCGGAAGATGTCACTATAATGACGGATATCAACCGTTACCTTGATTTTGTACTCAAGCTGTTTTTTGCATTTGGACTCGCTTTCGAGATTCCCATCGCCACCGTACTAGTGGTGTGGACAGGTGCCAGCACGGTTGAGAGTCTGCGGGCCAAACGCCCTTATGTCATCGTTGGCTGTTTTGTGCTCGGCATGCTATTGACACCGCCAGACGTGATTTCCCAACTCCTGCTGGCAGTACCCATGTGGGTTTTATTCGAGATAGGCATTATTTTCTCGATGGTAGTGAAACCGTCAGAGGATGCCCCGGAAAGCTAACTTAATTTACATCGACACCAACAGGGCAGTGGTCCGAACCCTTGACGTCTTTTAGAATATACGCATTCGACACTTTTCTTGCTGCACTTCGGGAAGCGAGTATATAGTCAATCCGCCACCCAACATTGTCAGCACGGGCATTGCCCCACTGTCGCCACCAGCTGTAGTGCCCCACTTCACCAGGGTGCTGTTGCCTGAAAACATCCACCCAACCGTCATCTACCCAGTCCGTCATGACCTGTCTTTCCTCCGGCAGGAACCCGCTGGATTTCTGGTTGGTCTTCGGCCGGGCAAGGTCGATTTCATGATGAGCCGTGTTGTAATCACCAACCACAAACACCGGGCCTCGTTTTCTCGCCTTGTCTATCTTTCGCTTAACCGCTTCGTAGAAGCCCAGCTTATAGGGCACTCGACTATTGTCCCTGTTTTTACCATTACCCTTTGGAAAGTAGACCGATGCGATGGCGGTGCGACCGAAGTGAGCCATAATAAACCTGCCTTCGATATCAAACCGCTCATCATCTACACTTCGGTCAATTTTTGAGGGTGCCTGGCGACTGTAAATTCCCACCCCGCTATAGCCAGGACGCTCAGCTGGTGAGAACGACGCATGCCAGCCATCCGGTGACCTGACATTCATCTCGAGTTGCTCCGGAAAGGCCCTCACTTCCTGCAAGCAGACAACATCTGCCTCACTCACCGCTATAAATTCAAGATATCCCTTCTTCACACAGGCTCGGAGCCCGTTGACGTTCCAGCTTATCAATCTCATTTTTTTCGGCTAACTCAAGGCGTTTAGAGCAACCTAAACCAGCAACTGAAAGACATCAAGAGGAACACACTGGTCACCACACCTGCAATTACAAGCGCTGGGAACTACAGCCCCTGTGTGCCATCATGAGGCATTCTTAATCGGGAGAATCATATGGACCCGCTCAAAGCTAAGACTGACCGTGTTGCACAGGATACTGAGACAACGTCGTCGGTTTACGTGCCTCCCCTGCAAATCACAGAAGGTCAACCACCACCCATCGCCGCGAACGGAGGCTTATCCTACATGTCGTTCGATCGGAATGGGGATGCGGGAACAGCTGCGGCAACGAAGGTCGCACTCACTCAGATTGCCGAGGGTCAGGGGCAGGTAATTAATGATATGCTCGACAAGGCTCCCCCAGGCCCTATTGAGACGAAGTGGGGTATAGGATTTCGTCGCTACGCGGAGTGTCTGGAATATATTCGAGCGAACAATATCGAAGCGCCTGAAGGCGGCCTGGTACTTCCGCTGCGTTACTCCATCCATGAACAACCGTCCTATTCGGTCGTCTCAAGCAATGCACTCTGGCAAGACCCGGCGCGTGAGGCTGACGCAAAAGCGCTGCGCAAGGACGAACAGGATAACGTGCGGCGATGTCTTTATTTTCCGCAGGTGATGCGCGACGCGCGACGAATCGAGGAGTACTACCCAGATCTCTCACCCAACAGCTCAGAGTGTATGGATAGGCTAGGCGTGTCGCTGGCGCACTGCGAATCAAGGTGCGAGAATTTCTATGACGCAGCCGAAGTGGAGCGTGTGTTCTACCCGGAGATGGAGAAGCTTCTGTTGGAGTTTTTCCCGGACGCGACGGACGCACTCGTGTACAACCATGACGTGTTTGATAAGCACTATGAAGGTGACCGAACGGAGGATCAGGACAACAAGAACCCCGGCGTGAACGCCAATTACGCTAACCTGGTGCACAATGACCTGAACGACAACAGCGGCCGCGTGCGCTGCCGCGAGCTACTGACAAAGAATCTGCGGAATTTCGGGCGTGAGCAACACTATACCCCGGGGCAGGCTGACGCGAAAATGTCGCGGCGATTCATGTCAATTAATCTAGCCAAGCCGATGCAGACTGTACGCCAGAACCCATTTGTGCTCTGCGCCTGGCCCTCCTTCGCCGACCAGCCGTACATTACCAATTACCGGGTCTACGATGACCGGGTCGGTGAGACAACACGCTTCACCTATCGCCCCGACCACGAGTGGTACTGGATTCCTAATCAAGAGCCGACCGAGGTCTCGATGCTCAAATGCTACGACTCTATCACCGATGGTTCCGTTTCACGCTGGTCTTTCCACACTGCCAGCATCGACCCAACCGCGCCGGACGACGCGCCCTGCCGCAAGAACATTGTTGTCCGATCTTATGTCTTTTTCTGAGAAGGCTAGCGGACAGCATTGACCAGCCCGCCACTTTAACCTTCAAGCAAGAAAGTCACAGGTCCATCATTTACCAGGCTCACCTGCATATCGGCCCCGAAAACACCGGTTGCGACTCGCCCAAACCTGGCCCTGGCGAGCCCAACAAACTCATCATACAAACCTTCCGCTAATTCCGGCGGTGCCGCGCTTGAAAACGAGGGCCTCAGGCCCTTCTTCGTATTCGCGGCAAGGGTGAACTGAGAAACCACCAGCAGGTCACCCCCCACATCGGTCAAACTCAGGTTCATATGACCCTTTGCATCGGCGAAGATGCGATAGGCAAGCACTTTATTCAGGAGTTTGTCGATGCTTTGAGCGTTGTCATGTTTCTGAACGCCAAGCAATAGCAAGATGCCGCGCTGAATCTCGCCAACGGTTTCGCCAGCAACAACAACGTCAGCGGACGACACACGTTGAATAAGACCTAACAAGTCAGCACGCTACTTTAATAGCGTAAAACGTGACTGAAAAAGCACACATGATCATTTATGGATGGTCACTAACAAGGATTACACACCAAATTCAGATTCAAACCTCAAAGCCATATCACGGGTTGCGCGAATTAGGGCATCGATCAACGCGGGTTCTGTCGCAGAATGTCCAGCCTCCCTGACAATAAACATTTGCGATACCGGCCAGGCCTCATGCAGCTCGAAGGCATTTTCCAGTGGGCAAATCATGTCATAGCGTCCATGAACAACAATACCGGGAATCGACTGTATTGCCTCAATGTCATTGATAATCTGATTGTCATCAAGAAAGCAGTTATTCGAAAAGTAGTGCAGTCCGATCAGGGAACGTGCCAGGGCACGATGGGGATCGATCATATGTTTAACAAGGCGCGCGTTAGGGTGCATGGTTGAACAATCGGACTCCCAACGGGACCATGCTTTAGCAGCAGCCATCCGTGCTAATTCATTCGACCCTTCAATTCGATTTTTATATGCTGAAATCAGGTCTCCCCGTTCATTAACGGGAATAGGTGCAACATAATCCTCCCAGTGATCAGGGTAGAATCGACTTGCCCCTTGCTGGTATATCCAGTCGATATCACTTTTTCTGCCCAGAAATATCCCGCGCAACACCAGCGCCAGTACGGCATCCGGATAAGCTTCCGCATAGACCAGACTCAGCATTGAACCGAAACCACCGCCAAACAGAATCCACTTATCAATTTTCAGGAACGCCCGGACTTTCTCCATATCAGAAAGGAGTTCACTGGTGTTGTTGTCGGTGAGATCACTATGGGGTTTCGACCGGCCAGCACCGCGCTGATCGAACAGAATAATGCGATATTTTTCCGGATTGAAGAAACAGCGGCTGTCATATTCGCAGCCCGAACCCGGGCCAGAGTGAACAAATAGTACAGGGATACCATCAGGAGTCCCGCTTTCGTCTACATAGACCTGATGTGTCTTATCGACATCAATTGTATGCCTGCTGTAGGGCTTTATCTCTGGGTAAAGTGGTAGCATCGATATGCCTTCGGAACCTTGTTAATTGACTCTTTTCATTAATCATACGCGTTCAAGCTACTTTATCCCTTCCCGCCCTTTTTCGCTCGCTTTCAGTCAACAGTTTCTTCCTGATGCGAATATTTTTTGGCGTAATTTCAACCAGTTCATCGTCATCAATGAACTCAATCGCCTGCTCCAGGCTGTGTCTGACGGGTGCATTGAGTACAACAGCCTCATCTGTGCCCGAGGCGCGGACATTGGTGAGCTGCTTTCCCTTCAGCGGGTTAACGACAAGATCATTTCCGCGAGTATGTAATCCAACGACCTGACCTTCATACACCTCGGTGTTGGGGTCAATGAATATTCGGCCCCGCGCCTGTAAATTAAACAAAGCAAAAGCAAGGCTCTTGCCCGTTGCCATACTGACTAACACGCCACTGCTGCGGCCGCCAATGTCCTGGCTGATTACGTCATCATAGTGCGCGAAGATACTGGTCATAATACCCGTGCCAGAAGTCATCGTAAGGAATTCTGAACGAAACCCAATCAAGGCACGACTGGGAGAAGTATATTCCAGTCTGACACGTCCCTTGCCATCGGGCGCAAGATTCTTAAGTGCCCCTTTCCTGCGGCCCATCTCCTCCATGACACTGCCTTGATGGGTATCTTCAACATCAAGCAATACATCCTCAAACGGCTCCTGCTTCCTGCCATCAACTTCCCGGATGATAACTTCCGGCCGGGAAACACCCAACTCAAAACCTTCCCGGCGCATGTTCTCAATCAGGATAGCCAGATGTAGTTCACCACGCCCGGATACCTTAAACCGGTCAGCATATTCCGTATCTTCGACCCGCAGGGCAACATTGTGGATCAGTTCCTGCTGCAGCCGTTCATGGATGTTTCGGCTGGTGACGTATTTCCCATCCAACCCGGCAAAGGGAGACGTATTTACCTGGAATGTCATGGATATGGTTGGCTCATCAACCACCAGGGGAGGCATGGCAATAACATGATTCGGATCACAAACTGTATCGGAGATATTCAACGGGTCCAAACCTGTTATACAAATGATATCCCCTGCACCCGCTTCATCAGTTTCTTTGCGTTCCAATCCCTGGTAACCCATCACCTGGAGGATTCTCCCCTTGCGAGTTTTACCACCGCTGGAAACAACGGAGACCTGGCTGCCTTTTTTTACCGTCCCTCTCTGTATTCGACCAACGCCGATAACGCCAACATAGCTGTTGTAATCAAGGGCACTGATCTGCATTTGAAAAGGTTGATCGAGTTCAACTGCCGGTGGTGGAACATGATCTAATATGGTCTGTAGCAAAGAGCTCATATCATCTTCAATGGCGTCCATGGACAAGCCTGCGCGACCCTGGATGGCAGAACCATAAACGACGGGGAAATCGAGCTGCTCGTCAGTCGCCCCCAATTGATCGAATAACTCAAACACTTCATCAACCACCCAGTCAGGCCGGGCACCTTCCCGGTCAATCTTGTTCACCATGAGAATCGGGTGCAGACCATTTGCAAAGGCTTTGCTGGTAACAAACCGGGTTTGCGGCATGGGTCCATCGACAGCGTCAACAATAAGCAGCACTGAATCCACCATGGAGAGGATGCGTTCGACTTCGCCACCAAAATCCGCGTGACCTGGGGTATCAACGATGTTGATCCTGTGATCATGCCACTCAAGCGCGGTATTCTTTGCCAGGATGGTAATACCACGTTCCTTTTCGATTTCATTGGAATCCATCAAACGTTCAACATCCTCCTCGCCACGCTGTAATGCACCAGCCTGCTGGAGAAGTTTGTCTATTAAAGTCGTCTTGCCATGGTCAACATGGGCAATGATGGCGATATTTCTGAGTTTATGGATCATGAATGCTCCCGGACGAAGACGCGGCATTATACATAGTCAAATCAAGGTTTAAAGGCCTGTCTGCACCAGTAGTAACAAATACCTGACATAGAACCAGGATAAGGTATAATCCGCGCCCTTCAAGGTCGCCACAAAAAGCCACAACTGACTATGAATCCAAAACCCCGTCGCGCAGTCTCACTAATCTCTGGTGGCCTCGATTCCATGCTGGCCACGAAGGTGATTCTGGATCAGGGGATTCATGTCGAGGGTATTAATTTCTACACGGGGTTCTGTGTCGAAGGCCATACCCATGCGATCCGTAAAAAAGATAAGAAGAAAGAAAAACGCAATAACGCCTTGTGGGTAGCTGAACAACTGGGCATTAAATTGCATATTATCGACGTTATCAATGAGTACAAGGATGTGCTGCTCAATCCCAAACATGGTTATGGTCAGAACCTCAATCCCTGCCTCGACTGCAAGATATTCATGGTCAACAAGGCGCAAGCCTGGGCCTGGATGGAAGAGAATCAGTTCGATTTTATCATTACCGGTGAAGTGGTCGGCCAGAGACCCAAGTCCCAACGCAAAGAAACCATGCCCATCATCGCCAGGGAATCCGGAGCCGAGGACCGTTTGTTAAGACCCTTATGTGCACGCAATTTACCTGAAACACTCCCGGAACGAGAAGGTTGGGTGAATAGGGACAAACTGTATGGCTTTCACGGCCGAAACCGCAAACCACAAATCGCATTGGCCGCAGAGTTCGGTTTTGCGGAGTATTCCCAACCCGCAGGAGGTTGCTGTTTTCTTACGGACAAGTCCTATTCCGACAAGCTTGGCGACCTCTGGCGTTCCCGTGGAAACCGGGATTATGAACTCGATGACATCATGCTGCTTAAAGTCGGTCGGCATATTCGTCCCAGGCCGAACTTCAAAATGATTATCAGTCGAGAAGAAGGCGAAAATAACTACCTTTCCGGTTATAAAAACGAGTTCCTGACAATGGAGAGCATCTCCCACAATGGGCCTTTGGTTCTTCTGGATGGCGATCCAGCCGCTGAAGATATCACGCTCGCAGCGAGAATCGTCGCCAGGTACGGCCAGGGGCGAGATGCCGGGCAGGTCGAAGTCGAAATCAGGACCGCCGCAGGTGACTTGCGTAGGGAAACCGTTAAACCCATGGCGGCGGCTGATCTTGATCCAAATTGGCATGTCTGAGCACCATAATCTCAATACCCGGCGACTATTGTGTCCACTACCGGTTATCAGAACCCAGGACATGATCAAGAGGCTCAACGTCGGAGATACCCTCACAGTTACCTGCACGGACCCTGGAGCCCTGAACGACATACCAACCTGGTGCCGAATTAATCACCACAAGATCTTAAAATCAGAAACGATTAAACAGGAAATTTATATTACTATCGAAGTTTGTGCAGACGCACCAATTTAGCCCTGACTACCCATTTTCGCGCCACGTTGGTGCGCTATCCTTCGCTGAAATGCTCCGGATAGCCCATAAATAAAGGGTTTATCTTTGGCTGTCGATAGCATATTCTTTGCTGTCTTTAAATGCAGCAGATCAACCCGACTAACCTTTTTTGGAGGACCACGATGTCTGAAAAGACTCTACAACTAATACAGGACAATGATGCACGATGGGTGGACCTTCGGTTTACTGACCCACGCGGCAAAGAACAGCATGTCACCAACAGCGCCGCAAAAATTGACGCTGACTTTTTTGACAATGGCGCCATGTTTGATGGTTCATCCATTGAAGGTTGGAAGGCGATCAACGAATCAGACATGATTCTGATGCCGGATGACGCCACGGCCATTGTGGATCCCTTCACTGAAGAAACAACCGTTAATTTACGATGCAACATCGTTGAGCCCAGTACCCTTCAGGGCTACGAGCGTGATCCCCGTTCACTGGCCGAACGTGCCGAGGCATACCTGACGTCAACCGGTATTGGCGATACGGCTTACTTTGGTCCCGAACCCGAATTCTTTGTCTTCGATGACGTCAAGTACAAGGCCGGTATGAGCGGCGCCATGTATGAGATTGAGTCCGAAGAAGCCGCGTGGATGACCGCATCGCATTTCGAAGGCGGCAACATGGGCCATCGACCCGGCATAAAGGGTGGATACTTCCCGGTTCCGCCAGTTGATTCAATGCTCGATATCCGAAATTCGATGTGTTCGGCCATGGAAGCCATGGGGTTGGAAATTGATCTCCACCATCACGAGGTTGGCACGGCAGGTCAGGCAGAAATAGGCGTACCTTTCAATACCCTGGTCACCAAAGCGGACGAGGTGCAGATTTATAAATACTGCGTTCTCAACGTCGCTCACGCGTACGGTAAGACGGCGACCTTTATGCCCAAGCCACTGGTCGGCGACAATGGCAACGGCATGCATTGTCACCAGTCAGTCTGGAAGGACGGCACCAACTTATTTGCGGGAGACGGCTATGGCAACCTGTCCCAGGAAGCCCTCTGGTACATTGGCGGCATCATCAAGCATGCCCGTGCCCTTAATGCATTCTCAAATGCTTCAACAAATTCATACAAACGTCTGGTGCCCGGCTTCGAAGCACCTTTGATGCTTGTATACTCAGCAAGAAATCGCTCTGCGTCTATCCGTATCCCTTACGTACAGGGTGGTAATCCCAAGGGTGTACGCGTCGAGGTTCGGTTCGGCGATTGCACTGCCAACCCTTACCTGATGTTTGCGTCCATGTTGATGGCTGGCCTCGACGGCATCAAGAACAGGATTGAACCTGTCGGTCCACTCGATAAGGATTTGTACGATATGCCTGCAGAAGAACTAAAAGATCTTCCCACGGTGTGCTCATCTCTCGAAATGGCGCTGGACAACCTGAACGCGGATCGAGCATTCCTGACCGAAGGCGGTGTATTTACCGATTCAATGATTGATGGTTATGTCGACCTGAAAATGGAAGAAGTTACCCGGCTGAACATGACAACTCACCCGGTTGAATTCGAAATGTACTACAGCGTGTAGGCCAGGCCAAACCTTCGAGGAGCGGAGCTCCTGCAGCTCTCTGAAAGTCTGGTAAGCGTACTGGTTACGCAGTATCAAAGCCCCAACTGGCGACCGGTGGGGCTTTTTTTGTCAGGTTTTATATGTGCTTTTTGTGGGGTTCTGGGTCAGAATACCCGCTAACTTATCGATTTGCGTACTTTTATGCTGCCACTTAAATCCCTGTTCTTACCCGGGACAATCCTGCTTCTCATTCTGCCAATCTACGCCCAATCGGCTGAGGTTTACCGGACTAAAGATGCCGACGGTAATGTCGTGTTTTCAGATCAGCCCAGCGACGAGGCCGAGGTCGTTAAGCTGGGTAAAACCATGAGCTATACGCCAGCACCCGAACTACAGACGCTGGCATCGCCAGAAGTGCCAGATGAGGTGGAAAAAGGTCCCCAATACACCGAGTTCACCATCACAAGCCCACAGGGAGAAGAGGCAATAAGGAGTAACAATGGTGATTTGCGGGTTGCCTTCACGCTCAAGCCAACGTTACAGAATAACCACTCCATTGAGTTGTTGATGGACGGAACCAGTAAACACACCTCAAAATCAGCTACTGCCATTGAACTGCCTAATGTGGACCGTGGTACCCATTCAATTCAGATGCAGGTTGTTGATGACAATTCAGGCGAAGTGATATTCTCAAGCGACAGCGTAAACGTTTCGATGATCCGAACAATACAGCGGCCACGCGCAACCCCGCACTAGATACTATCTGCACTATTCTGGTGCAATCCGGTAGCAATTATCCTATACTGAAAGTGCTGAGGCCCATATAAACTGGGCCTGGCCCATTCTGGTTTACTTTTTGCATTAACTACTGATTTGGACCGAAACGCGCACCAGAAGTGTGTATCTACAAATCATAATGACGGCAAGACGCCCAATAGGGTAATTACCACCAGGAAAGTGGACCAACATCACCTATGTCTGACAACATTCTCAACAGCCTAAGCATTTCAATTCTCCTGGTTGACCACCAATTGAAGCTATTGTTAATCAACCAATCGGCAGAGAGTCTGCTTGAGGTCTCGGGGAATCGAGTCCTGACGCATCACATCTCCGACGCATTGCTCAATTCACAGGACCTTGAATCAATCCTGTACGAAGCACTTCAATCCGGGCAGGTGTATACGGGGAGAAAAGCAATCCTCGACCTGACCACAGGCCATTCGATTACTTGTGACTACGCTATCACACCCATCAGTGAAAACGAATGGCCCCAACTCTTAATCGAACTGTACCCCCTGGATCGGTACCTGCGAATCGACCGGGATGAATCAATCACCAACCATCAGGAAATAACCCGGCAGATGATTCGCGGTCTGTCTCATGAAATAAAAAACCCACTGGGAGGAATTCGCGGATCAGCACAATTGTTGGCGAGGGAACTGGTAGAGCCTGAACTACAACAATACACCGACATTATCATTGACGAGACTGATCGCCTGACGTCCCTGGTAGACCGCTTGCTCGGACCAATTTCCCTGCCGAATCCCACTCGAATCAGCATTCACGAGGTTCTGGAAAGAGTACGAAAGCTGATCGAACGGATTATGACCCAAGCATCCCCGAGTTGAACATCGATCCCGAACTGATGGTCCAGGTAGTACTTAACGTTGCCAGAAACGCGATGCAAAGTCTGGCTGAAGTTTCATCCCCGAGTCTGCAGTTTATTTCCCGGATCGAAAGACAGTTCACCATAGGGGCCAAACAGCACAAACTTGTGATCAAGATTCACATCGTCGATAACGGCCCGGGAATTCCGGATGAGCTAAAAGATCAACTTTTTTATCCGATGATAAGTGGTCGCTCAGACGGCACGGGGCTTGGTCTATCTGTTGCCCAATCGATCATGCATCAACACCGGGGGTTCATTCAGTTTGAGAGTGAACCCGGCAATACCGTTTTTTCCATTATTATCCCACTGGAGCCAAATCAATGAGTTCAGAAGCAAATAACGTTTGGGTCGTCGATGATGAACGATCTATTCGCTGGGTCCTCGACAAAGCCTTAACCCAGGCCGGACTGAACGTCACCTGCTATGAAAATGGCCGAACACTACTGGCAGATATCGCCACCAATCCACCCCACGCCATCGTCTCGGACATTCGCATGCCCGGCATAGATGGGCTTGAACTGCTCAAGCGCATCAAGACTGATTATCCGGATGTACCCGTCGTTATCATGACTGCCCATTCGGACCTGGAAAGCGCCGTCTCATCAATCCAGGGTGGTGCATTCGAGTACATCCCAAAACCATTTGAAGTCGACGAGGCGGTCGCTGTGGTTAAACGCGCCATTGACCATCATCGCCAACCAGAAACACATCCCCCAACGAAAACCACAAACTATGATTCGGAAATTATCGGCAAGGCACCAGCGATGCAGGAAGTTTTTCGTGCCATTGGCAGGTTGTCCAAGTCAAATGTTACCGTGCTCATCAATGGTCAGTCCGGCACGGGTAAGGAACTGGTTGCCCACGCGTTACACAAGCACAGCCCACGGGCAGACAAAACATTTATTGCGCTTAATATGGCCGCGATTCCACACGACCTGGTCGAATCAGAACTGTTTGGTCATGACAAGGGCGCTTTCACGGGTGCCAATCAGGCCCGCGAAGGCCGATTCGAACAGGCGAATGGCGGCACATTGTTTCTCGACGAGATCGGTGACATGCCACCAGAAACCCAGACACGACTGCTCAGGGTTCTGTCCGATGGCGAATACTATCGAGTAGGCGGCCACCAACCCCTCAAATCAGATGTTAGAATTATTGCAGCAACGCACCAGAACCTTGAAGACCTCGTGTCCCAGAACAGATTTCGAGAGGACTTGTATCATCGCTTAAATGTCATTCGTATCCACATACCAAGCCTGAGAGAACGACAGGAAGACATACCACTGCTGACAAGTTACTTTTTGCAAAGTGCAGCAGAGGAGTTAAACGAAGATCCCAAGACCCTGACTCGTCAAACCATGAATTTCATCATGAATCTTCCTTGGCCCGGCAACGTGAGACAGTTGGAAAATTTCTGCCGCTGGATTACTGTCATGGCGACGGGCAATGAAGTGGTGATTGATGATTTGCCACCAGAACTTGTAAGAGACAAGGACCAGGGTAACCGGAGCGAGAACTGGGAGAAGTCATTACGCACCTGGGCGCGCCGACAACTTTCACAATCCAAACCGGGAGATCCTGGACTACTGTTATCCGCCCTGCCGCGCTTTGAGCGGATCTTGATTGAAGCGGCCCTGAAGGAAACCGGGGGACGAAAAAACGATGCCTCCATATTGCTCGGCTGGGGAAGAAATACACTGACCAGAAAAATCAGTGATCTGAATATGGAAGACCACTGACCTTGAGGAGATATTTTGCTACACGTCGCTCTGTTCGAGCCGGAAATTCCACCCAATACGGGCAACATTATCAGGTTGTGTGCCAATACCGGTGCCAATCTGCACCTTGTCGAACCATTGGGTTTCGATATTGACGATAAACGCCTCCGGCGTGCTGGCCTCGACTACCACGAGTGGGTAAATATGCAGGTTCACTCGAGTATTGATGCATTGTTAGCCAACGAATTTAGTACGGTTTACGCGATTACTACCAAGGGTTTAGTAAACCACACTGATGTAAAGTACAAACCAGACGATTTAGTGCTGTTTGGCCCCGAAACAAGGGGTCTGCCAAAAAAAATACTGGACCGCCTTCCCCAAGATCAAAAAATCAGGATCCCTATGCTGGTCAACAGCCGTAGCCTGAATCTGGCTAATGCCGTTTCAGTTATCGTTTACGAGGCCTGGCGCCAGAAAGGATTTGCTTAGGGAACCTCTAATCAAGTGCATAGTTTCGTCTGGTCTAGGAAGGGGTGAATGGAGAAAAGTTGTTAACACGCTGCACGTTAACAACTTTTCGGAATTCAGTCCTGATGCCGACATGGCGGAAATAGTGGTGCGGCATACCGACCTTTATCAGAGGTTCCTTAGCTAGTCAGTGAGTCTCTGATTTTTGTTGTTGCGCATGTGCGTAAATCGCATCAAAATTAACCGGTGCCAGCATCAGTGCCGGGAAACTACCTTTAATCACCAGGGAATCGATCGATTCCCTCGCGTAGGGGAACAAGACACCGGAACAGAAACTGCCGAGAGTCTTGCTTAATGGCTCACCTTCCAATCCCTGAATCAGAAAAATACCAGCCTGCTGCACCTCGATAATGTAGACAATGTCATCCTCGCTATTTCGGGCGGTCACGGTCACCTGCAGAACAACTTCATAGAGGTTGGTCTCCAGTGTTGTATGCTGGGAATTCAACTCCAGGTTAACTTTCGGCTGCCATTGACCCCGAAAACAATCCGGCGCCTTCGGCGATTCAAACGAGGCGTCCTTGATATAGATTCGTTGCAGCGCAAATTTGGCACCTTCCTCAGCGGATCCGTCTGTATCTTGCAAGTTGTCTTGCTCACTCATTCTTACTCCGACGCTATATGTTTAGAGGTTCCATAGCAGATTGTCGAGCTTTCCCTGGCGCTCCAGCATAAACAATTCGTCACAACCACCAACATGCATTTCACCAATCCATATTTGTGGTACCGAGGTCCGGCTGGATTTCTCTATCATTTCCATCCTGCGTGATCGATTGAAATCAACGCCGATCTCCTCAAATTCTACACTCTTCTGTTCCAGAAGGAATCTTGCACGCAGGCAATATGGGCAAAAACGGGTGGTGTACATCACAACCTTGTTTATTTGCTGACTCACCAAACTGGCCTTTATCCCTTCACAACGGGCAGATTGCTAGCAGACCACTCCGCCATGCCGCCGGACAGGCGCCTGACATTCTCGAATCCCAGTGCCTTTAATTTGCGGCCCACCGTGCTTGAATGCTGACCCATCTTGTCAACTACCACGATTGGCTTTTCTTTCTTGGTTTCTAACTCACTCGCCCGATTATCAAAACTGCCCATTGGCATGTTAATCGATTCAACAATATGACCCTGGCCAAAGTCCTTACTGTCACGAATATCAACGATAACCGCACCTTCATGATTGACCAGCCTCACCAGGTTGCTCGTGGAAATCGACGAACCACCTTGCTTGCCTTCGTTGACCACAAACGCCGCCAACAATGCAAAAAAGACACCCGCCAGGATGTAATGATTCCCTAAGAATTCGAAGATTTGCTCAATCATGGTTAACGATGGTTGTCACAAATTTAAAGTCGCGCAGTATACACCAAAAATGGAAGATAGAATTGTGTGATAGCACGACTCATGTGGCAGCACGGCTCATACGGCAGACAATCAGGAGTCTTTCAGGACAGGAAGTGACGAACAGGTTAAAATCCCATCGAACAAAACCTTCAACCTCTCGGATACCGCTGTTTTTATGTCAGAAAAAACTCCCTATGTTCTTATTATTCTGGACGGTTGGGGTCATCGAGATGAATCTGACGCGAACGCAATTCAACTGGCTAACAGTCCGGTGTGGGACGAACTTTGGCGGGATCGTCCCCATTGTTTAATCTCGGGCTCTGGTCCGGATGTCGGGCTTCCCAGTGGCCAAATGGGAAATTCAGAAGTAGGTCACATGAATCTGGGGGCAGGGCGGGTTGTTGATCAGGACTTTACCCGTATCACCAAATCGATCCAGTCGGGTAGTTTTTTCGAGAACCCGGCCATTACGGCAATGGCTCAAACCCTGGCGCGCACCGGTAAAGCGCTACATCTGTTTGGTTTACTCTCACCTGGGGGCGTTCACAGCCATACAGATCACATAAAAGCCGCAGTAAAACTGGCTTTTGATCAAAACGTGAGTGCAGTGTATGTTCATGCGTTTCTGGATGGTCGTGACGTACCGCCCAGGTCTGCCATGAATTCGCTCCGGGACATGCAGGAAACTATTCAGCAACTGGCCAAGTCATCCAGCAAAGGCGGTATTGCCACTATTATTGGCCGTTACTACGCCATGGACCGGGACAACCGCTGGGAGCGAGTTGTCAGGGCATACGATCTAGTCACGACGGGACAGGCTGAATTTTCCTACACCGACCCACAGACGGCACTGAAAGCAGCCTATGCAAGGGATGAATCAGATGAATTCGTCCAGGCCAGCGCCATATCAACAGATGGAAACCCGGTACGCATTAATGATGGTGATGCCATTTTGTTTATGAATTTTCGTGCAGATCGTGCCCGGGAGATTACTCACGCCTTCGTCGACGACAGTTTTGACGGCTTCGAAAGAAATTACAGGCCTGACTTATCTAACTTTGTCACGCTGACACAATACGCCGCGGACATTGACACACCCTGCGCATATACCCGGGATGCCCTGACAAACAGCCTGGGTGAGTATATCGCCAGCCTGGGTAAGAGCCAGCTGAGACTGGCTGAAACCGAAAAGTACGCCCACGTCACATTCTTTTTTTCAGGCGGTCGTGAAGAGCCTTTTACCGGGGAATCGCGGAAGTTAATCCCCTCTCCCGCAGTTGCGACTTATGATCTGCAACCATCCATGAGTGCGCCTGAAGTGACTGATATACTGGTAAAGGCTATAAAATCACGTTCCTACGACCTGATTATCTGTAACTACGCCAATGGAGACATGGTTGGGCATACAGGGAATATCGAGGCCTCAATCGAAGCTGTGGAATGCATCGATGCCTGTCTCGATAGAATTGTGACTGCCCTGCAAACAGTGGCAGGCCACGGCCTGATTACTGCCGATCATGGCAATGTCGAGCAGATGACTGACCACACTACCGGGCAGGCCCACACTGCCCACACCTCAGAACTGGTTCCTCTGGTCTACATTGGAGACCAGCCCATTGGCTTGCGGCAAACCGGCGGTACCCTGAGTGATGTATCACCTACACTACTAAAAATAATGAATCTGGCGCAACCCGTCGAGATGACGGGAGAATCGCTGGTTGATTCGGCATGATTACTTCCTCCACAAACAGTGTGTCATTTACTCGACAACTGCAACAGCGATCCAACAAACACAACAGCGAACAGGGGTGCAATGTGAGACAACGATCCAATCCCGGCAGCAGAAGTCGGCTATTGAACACGGTTATTGGCGCAATCATCACCATCTTTCTATTTGTCTCTATACCCGGCTTTTCGGCCGAATCCAGGGATCCTACGCAGTTGCAAAGAGAGCTAGATACTCTGGAAGCTGAAATCCAAAAGTTTCGTGCCGATCTCGACAGCACCCGTGGGCAACGTTCCGAACTCGAAAAAGCGTTGGAACTCAATGAAAAAGAAATTGGTGAAATATTAAATAAAATCAAGAAGATATCCGACGAACTCAAGCTCGGGGAAGATAAGTTATCTTCCCTCCAAAGCGAACAAAAAGATCTGCTTATCCTGAAAAAAAAACAGCAGGTATACATCGCCAGGCAGATTCGAGGATCATTCGAGCTTGGAAATCAGCAATACTTGAAGGTCGTACTAAACCAGGAAGATCCCAACCAGTTAGCCCGCATGCTGACCTACTACGACTATTTCAACCGTGCCCGTGTCCAGCAGATCAAGTCCTACGAAGACACCCTGGTAAAACTTGAAACCGTGGAAGTCAGGATTACCGAGTGGAACAGTCAACTAACGAAACTCTCATCGAGACTGGAAATTCAAAAATCCGGGTTGCTTACCGTACAGTCCCGGAAGAAGCAGGTTCTCAAGGCACTCAATGTTGAAATCGCAGAAACCGGCAACATCATTGAGCAACGGATCGCCGACAGAGAACATCTGGGTGCCTTGTTGGAACGTATTACTGCCGGAATCGTTAATTTGCCTTCGCCGGAAGATACCCGGCCATTTACCGAAATGAAGGGCAGTTTACTGTTACCAGTGGTCGGTCGAGTCATACAAAAGTTTGGTTCTCAGCGCAGTGAGGGTAAACTGACCTGGGATGGCGTCTTTATTGAGGCCAACGAAGGTACACCCGTCCGATCTATTCACTATGGGCGTGTCGTGTTTTCAGACTGGTTACGCGGCTTCGGTTTGTTGCTGATAATCAATCATGGAGCCGGCTACATGTCACTTTACGGACATAATCAGGTACTCTATCGCGAAACAGGTGATTGGGTCTCTGCAGGTGAGTTAATCTCCCATGTTGGCAACAGCGGCGGTCAGCTACAATCAGGGCTATATTTTGAAATACGCAGTGCCGGAGAGCCGTCAAATCCACAACTGTGGTGTAAAGCTCGGCCGCAAAACAAGGCGGCGTAATACGAGGTAAGGGAGTAAACATGAAACAGTACAACAGACATCTGGTGGCAATTGCCATGCTGGTATTATCTGCCGATAGCTTCGCCTCCGAGGTAAGCCCCGGCGACGGCGTACAGGTGCCATCTCCTCCCCCAGAGACCAAGGAACTCAAGCCACGCCTGCCACTTAACGAACTCCGCGTGTTTGCAGAAGTTTTCAATCGGGTCAGCGAAGCTTATGTCGAGGAAATTGACGACCGTACATTGCTGGAAAAAGCCATCAAGGGCATGTTGTCCGAGCTGGACCCGCACTCGGCTTATCTGGACCGGAAAAGTTTCACCGATCTGCAGGAAAACACCACAGGTAACTACGGTGGCCTGGGTCTTGAAGTTGCCATGGATGGAGGATTTCTGAGAGTTGTTACACCGATGGACGATACTCCAGCAGACAAGGCAGGTATCGAGGCTGGTGATCTGATTCTGCAACTCGATGATGTGCCGGTAAAGGGTATGTCTCTCAATGATTCCATTAAATCCATGCGTGGTGAACCTGGTAGCGAGGTTAAGTTGACCTTCATACGCGAAGGTGAGCCAATACCAAAGGAAGTCACTCTCACCCGCGAAGTGATCAAGGTGGCGAGTGTAAGGCAGAGATTTCTTGAGGATGGCTATGGTTATCTTCGTATCGCCCAGTTTCAGAGCGGCACTGGCGGTGAAGTGCGCGACGCGGTGAACAAACTCTCAGAGGAGGGCAAGTTATCAGGGTTGATTCTGGATCTAAGAAACAATCCCGGTGGCGTGCTTCAATCTGCAGTCGAGGTATCTGACGCGTTTATATCTGACGGACTGATTGTTTATACCACCGGTAGATTGCTCAACGCAGACTTAAGATTTAGCGCCACGACTCCGGATTCCACCAACGGCGTGCCGATGGTTGTGCTGGTAAATGAAGGCAGTGCGTCAGCATCTGAGATCGTCGCAGGTGCCCTCCAGGACCATGGCAGAGCTGTGATCATGGGAGTGAACACATTCGGTAAAGGTTCCGTTCAAACCGTACTGCCTTTAAACAACGAGAAGGCGATCAAACTGACGACTGCTCTTTATTACACTCCAAATGGCAGATCAATCCAGGCGGAAGGCATCGTTCCGGATATTCATGTCGATCGTTCAAAAGTTACCCGATTAAAAAGCAATCCGTTTCGCCTAAAAGAAAGGGATCTTCCCAAGCATTTGCAAAATGGCAATGGGCATAAGCCGGGTGAAGAAGACGATGATGACGAACCGATCGACCTGGCCAGTACGGACTATCAATTAAACGAAGCGCTGACGTTACTGAAGGGACTCAATATATTGGCAAAAAGACAACAACCACAAGGGTAATCAAATCCTAAAAAGCCTGAATGCTGGTTCATCGCCCCTTGCACTATGGGGAGTTTTACTCACACTGCTTTATAGCGCGGAGACGTTTGCAGATCAGCCGGTTTATGTGGCCATTATCATTGACGATATCGGTTACAACATAAACCGGGGTATACGAGCGATCAATCTTCCCGGCTCTCTGACCTATGCCGTCCTGCCCAATTCACCTTACGCAGAGCTTCTTTCAGAGAACGCCCATCAATCAAAAAAAGAAGTTATTGTTCACCTGCCTATGTCGAATCTGATAGGCCACCCCCTTGGGCCAGGCGGACTAACAGAATCACTAAGCGAGAACGAATTTCTTGCTGCCGTCGCCGCTGCTATCAAGAAAGTCCCTCATGCCAGCGGTCTTAACAATCACACCGGCAGCTACCTGACTCAGCAAATCCAACAGATGAACTGGCTAATGGAAGACATTAAGCGGAGAAACTTTTTCTTTGTTGATTCAAGGACAACCCCTAAATCTGTGGCACACAAAGTCGCACGCAGAAAGCAGATACTTACCTCGGGTCGGGATGTGTTTCTGGACAACGACCCCTCTTTTTTTGAGATCGATCGTGCTTTCCATCGACTTATCCAGATCGCAAGGAGAAATGGTACCGCCATCGGCATCGGCCACCCCTATAGAAATACACTCGACTACCTCGAAATTGCACTACCGCAGCTTCAGCAACAGGGCATAGAGGTTATTCCGGCTTCCAATCTGCTGGCTTTGCAGCAGATCAGGCGGGTGGAATTGGCGACATTGGCAGCGGAGTAGTCTTGTCTCAAGGGCAAATTGGCATAGTCCGTAAGAAAGAGTTAGAGTTCAAAGTGAGATCATTTCAGTAACTGTAATCTCTCAATCGCCCCTTGTAGTTCACTCGCCTTGTCGTACTTTTGCCCATGAACCACTGTCGTCGCGCCTGCGTCGCGATAGGAATCCAGTATTTCCCGGCATCGATCCGTGTCATTCAGGGGAAGGCCAGACATGACAATAACTTCCGGGTCAGGTTTACCCACTGCCCGGGTTTGAGTTTTGTAGTCTTCAACAATAGGTTTTAAAACATCGGGTTTCAGTCCCATGGGCATCCAGCCATCGCCATACTTAACAGCCCTGGTAATTGCATGGGGGTTTGCTCCGCCAATGATGAAGGGGGGCTTTTTTGGCCGGGGACTAAAGATAAAAGGCTGGCCATGTTGGGTGACGACATCGTTGTCGAAGGCGTCGTGTAGAAATTGCAGCACCCGTTCGGAATCGCTGACCCGTTTTCGTAAACTAATACCCAGCGCCCGGAACTCGCTTCGCATCCAGCCGATGCCAACACCAAGTTTCAAGCGTCCTTCTGCCAGTTCCTGCAGGGTTGCAATCAGTTTGGCGGTGATAAGCGGGGGTCGATAAGGCAAGATCAATACACCGGTGCCCAGTTTTATTTGTTCGGTCCTGGCTGCGAGATATGACAATGTCATTAGAGGATCAAGATAGCGGCCTCCTGAGCCTTCTGCATCGTCGGGCGGAATCGCAATATGTTCGGTGATCCAGAGTGAGTCAAGACCTGCCTGGTCGGCAGCAATAGCGCAGTCTGTGATTATCTCACGGGTAGACTGCGGGCCCATGTTGCGAACGCTAATACCAAGTTTCATGATTTACCCCAGGGAAGTCACTCGTTGTTCCTGACATAGTCAATTGCCTCAGCAAGATCCAGGGTGCCTTCATAGAGCGCCCGGCCGGTAATAACCCCGGAAATACCACCATCAACTTTACGCCCGGCTTCCAGCAGGGCCTCGATGTCACGCATGTCGGTAACGCCGCCGGAAGCAATAATGGGTACACTGACGCTGTCTGCAAGATCTTTAGTGGCATGCAGGTTGACTCCGCCCATCATGCCGTCTTTGCCAATGTCGGTGTAGACAATAGATTCAATGCCGTCTGCCTGGAATAACATGGCCAGGCTTTTTACAGATATTTCGGTGACATCTTTCCAGCCGTTTTTAGCGACCATGCCATGTAAACCATCGAGGCCGACAATAATATGGTCCGGGAATCGGCGACACATTTCACCCACGAACTCCGGCTCATCGACGGCTTTGGTTCCAATAATCACATAGTCAACGCCAGCTGTAAGATAAGACTCAATGATTTCCGGGCTGCGAATGCCGCCACCCAATTGTATTGTTAGATCAGGATGGTTACTTGCTATTCTGCCGATAGCATCCTGATTGACCGGTTTACCTTTAAAAGCACCATCAAGATCAACGAGGTGTAAACGCTGCGTGCCCAGACTCACCCAATGGTCTGCCATTCCCACCGGGTCGTCGGAATAAACGGTGGTCTGTTCCAGCTGGCCCTGCTTCAAATTGACTACCTTGCCATCCCTGAAATCGATTGCGGGAATTATCTGCACTTACAGTTTGCCCTTGGTAGAGGGCAGAACATCTACCATGCGTGGATCAATCTCCACTGCCATGCGAATTGCACGGCCAAATGCTTTAAATATGGTTTCGATCTGGTGATGGGCATTTTGCCCCTTCAGGTTATCGATATGCAGGGTGACATGGGCGTGATTGATAAAGCCCTGGAAGAACTCGTGAAACAGATCCACATCGAATTCACCAACCTGTGCCCGGACAAATTTAACGTCGAACTCCAATCCAGGGCGACCGCTGAAATCAATGACGACACGAGACAATGCTTCATCCAGCGGCACATACGCATGTCCGTACCGCCGAATGCCTTTTTTGTCCCCTACGGCTTTGCTGAACGCCTGGCCCAGGGTAATACCGATATCTTCCACGGTATGGTGCGCGTCGATATCCAGGTCGCCATTGGCTTGGACTTCCAGGTCAACCAGACCATGACGTGCAACCTGGTCCAGCATATGATCAAGAAAAGGCAAGCCCGTTTCAAAGTCGGCTTTGCCCGAGCCATCGAGATTAATCGAAACGCTGATCTGGGTTTCCAGGGTGTCCCGACTGACAGTTGCAGTTCGATCCGGCATTGGCACAATCCACCTGTTGATGATGATAGTGTAGTGGCTTGCCCGAGGGATGGCCCTCAAATTCACCACAGCCGCGTTGTATTTCTTGACAAGGTACCTACATTGCCTGCGACTTTCCTTGAAAAGAGTGGGCCTTGCTGTGACACTTCCTGTTACAAAAAGTGAGGGCCACTTGAATGCGCGGCATTATACTACAGCACAGCACCGTTAGGCAGATAGCGGTTATCCGTGTTGGCCTTGATCCATCGTCGCAGCTCTGAATCAAATGCAGATCGTTGTTTGAGGATTGTGACAAGATAGATGACCGGGGACCGTTGCCCGCCATCCCAACCCGGGAGCTGCATTTCTGCCAGAGTAAAAAAACGAATCAGGGAAATCAGTTCATCATCATCCAATCCGTCCGCCGCTATCCAATCCTTCGAATGACAGCGCATTAATTTTTTCTCTGATTCGATCGTTTCCGACGGTAAAGTAGCCGTCAGGTTTTCCAGATTTATCGTTTTGACAAGCCCTGCCAGTTCCCTGAGTTTACCAAGATCAATCTGAACGGGCTTCGCCGGTTCCCACACACCTGCAGACATAATTCCCTTCCATTAGTTGAGCGAGCTTTTGCTATTTTTAAATGAGCACTATTATCATCTTACCCGGGACAGATGTGAATCCAATCCAGTAAGATGACAGAAACTAATTACTGCCAAACTGACCGAGGCTCGACATGCCACAATTTCCAGTAACCCCAGCACGTGAAAAGACACTCGCCCGTATACCCGACTATGCCGTTGAGCTGAACCCGGCCAACAGCCACGTGACCGTGACCTGCCAGGGAACAGTCATTGCTGAATCAAGCAGTGCTCTGGTCGTTAAGGAAACCAGGCATGCGGATGTTTATTATCTGCCCAGGGAAGACGTCAACATGTCCATGTTTACAGCCACCGACCTGGACACCTATTGCCCTTTCAAGGGCCACGCTTCTTACTGGAGTCTGACGCTTGCCACCGGCGCAGAAGAAAAAACTGAGGACAATATTGTCTGGAGCTATGTGTCCCCCTACGTGGAAGTTGAAGGCCTGAAGGACTATATGTCTTTTTATACCAACCGTACGGAAATCACCTCTTCCTGACGAGGAATTTAAATCGACTTTACGATGACAGATCCAGACCTGCCTTCCTGGAAGGCAGGTCAACAAAATCTCCAACACGCTTCTCACCATTGGCCGTAATGGCTTCAAGCATCTCAGATGGTTGCAACATACTTGCATTCCAGATACCGATATAATCAAGACCATCGGCAGTACTGTGATCCCGCGAGTAATTAATGAGTCGCTTGCAACCCGCAACCGCTAATGGTGCCTTGCTGGCAATCTCTGCTGCGACTTTCATCACCTCTTCCAGCATGGTTTGCTGGTCGGTAAAAACAGCATTGGCAAGACCGACTGACTTCGCCTCCTCCGCTGACATTCGGCGGCCCGTATACGCCAGTTCTTTGACAACACCTTCAGGTATCAATTTAACCAACCTGGGGAAGGTGCCAACATCCGCTGTCATACCAATATTAATTTCATAAATCGTAAAAAACGTATCCTGACAGGCATAGCGAATATCACAAGCCGTGGCGAAATCAACCCCACCGCCTATACATCCTCCCTGGATCGCAACCAAAACCGGGATGCGACAATCTTCCAATACGGTAAAAGTTTTTTGCATGTGTTTAATGTTCTGATACATCCGCTCGCCGCGAGCACGCTGCTGTTTAGCACTCGGTTGTTCACCACCGCCACCACCGGTAACAAATGAATTAATATCCAGACCGGACGAAAAATGCGGGCCCGTTGATGAGATGACGATCACTCTAGCCTGGCTTTGGCTATCAATTTCTTCGACAATTCTGGGCAATTCATCCCAAAATTCAGAGTTCATACTGTTGCGTTTTTCCGGGCGATTCAAAACGATGTGGGCGATATTGTGGTCAATACTGACGGCAAAGCAGGTATAAGGCATGTGGATTCTCTTGTTCAGATTTAATTTGTTTTCAGGGAACCTCTCATTAAGGTCTACTTAATCAGAGGTTCCATAGCTTCAAAGCAGTTCTTTGGCGGTTTGCCGGATCTTATCAGGATCATTCAAATAGCCAGTAGCCACAGCTTCAATAAATCGGATCTGCTGTTTTCTTTTCAGCTGAACTCGAATCCGGGCCTTAACACTTGCGGCCACCGGGGGTTTATAAATGTAGTCAACGGCACCTGCCTGAAATCCGGATTCTTCGGTTTCCCTGTCATCCAAGCCCGTTATGAAAATGACCGGAATCTGTTGAGTCAACGGGTCATTCTGCAGCTTTTGACAAACTTCAACACCATTCATACCGGGCATCAGTACATCGAGCAGAACAAGATCCGGTAATCTCGCCAGCGCAACGTCTATCGCGTCTCTGCCCGAAGCGGCGGTGATTACATCGTATTCATCGTTAAGCATCGTTTCGAGTGCATGGCGGGCAATCTGCTGGTCATCTACAACCAGGATTGTTGTCTTCGGTTCACTCACTTTCACACCTAATGGCTATAACCTCATCAAAGCATACATGACATTAGTCGAGGTCGCGATAGGCGGGTATTAGAAACAGAATCATCACCAACAGGATCAAACAAGCGCCGGATACGCCAACGGCCCATTGTGGCCCAATCCTGTCGGCAACAATACTAATCGGGTAGATCGCAATAGCAAGCACAGACATTTCAAGCATGTAAATGCTCATCACACGGCCCCTGTATTCATCATCCACATACGACTGTATCAAGACGTTTGACAATGACATCCTCGCAGATTGACCCAGACCCACAAAAGTCAGCAGAGCAACAGACAGCCAGTAATTCGTCGAAGAAGCGAACAGCACCAGAGAAATCCCCAGCAACATTGCACCATACAGCAGTACCCGGGCGCGATGACGATTCCCCATGGATGCGATAAGCAATGACCCCACCAGCGAGCCCACACCAGAAATAGAGATCAGTATGCCTAACCTGTCCGGTCCCGCGTCGAGCACCTGTTTGGCGAATCCTGGCAACAACATGAAATAGGTCAGACTGAAAAATACCATGAGAAAGTTACAAACCAGCAACATGAGAATCACCGGCGTCTCCCGCACGTATCGAAATCCTGAAACAAGCTCAACCATCATAGGCTCCGCAGGTCGCTCCTGTGCTGAATCTTCCACCTTGACTTTAAACAGCATGACGACGGTGAACAGATAGAGCAGTGCCATGAAGTAATACACCCACTGGGCCGGGTCAATATTGCCATCACCCCCACCCAGCGCAGCGACCATGCCTCCGGCAAGACCCGGCAGCAACAATCGTGCGGTATTCATTCCAGACGTGTTGAGTGCAATCGCATTGGTCAGCCGTCGGATACCAACGACATCTTTTGTGAGTGCCTGCCGGGCTGGCATCATCGCACTCATCGACACACCCTGCAGAATCGATGCGGTCAACAGATGGACAAATTCCAGCATTCCCAAACTAACCAGTACGCCAATACCAAGGGCAATCAAGGCATTGGCTCCCTGGCAAACCTGGATGATGGTCTTTTTTTGCCGGACCCTGTCTGCGACCACCCCACCCATGGGAGCCGCAAACAAACCAACAATACCACCCGCTGCGGTCATCCAGCCCAGTTTTTCATACGAACCGGTAATTTCAAAAACCAGCCAACCGCGTACAAACATTTGCATGTTCATCGCGGAAAAGCTGCCAAACAGGGAGATAAAAAACCAACGAAAGTTGGTATCTTGAAACGCATCGAACGTTCTGGGCCAGCGACCTCTACTGCGCCGCAATTCGGTTGGTCCCTCCGGTAATGGGTCTGCCATAACTAGAGTGAATCATTGTGGTTGGATTATGGCAAGCTTAGCCGCAACCTTACGTCGAAAACGGTTGGGTAAAAGTCGCCATATCAAAATAGTCACGCCAGACTTTAATTTTCCCATCTTCCATTTCAAATACACCACAACAGGGTAGATCAACATTCACCTCACCCGCCACGGTGCGGTCCAGGCGTTCTGCAAATACGACGTTGCCTTCGCCCATAATATTGACCGTATCCCAGGTGGTTTTGGTCCAGCTCGAAATGAATCCGCCGATAAATGCCCTTAGCTTCTCTCGCCCCTGAACGGGTTGAGCAGGCATATTGTAGTAGATCCCGTCATCGGTAAAATACTCGACCAGTTCATCTGCATCCAGATTGGACCAGGCGTTGATAAAATCCTGTATTACCTGCACGTTTGTGTTCATAAATATCCTTCTTTATATATCATGGATCGATCAGGATCCCCTTGGGGGACAATTGTACACGTGAACTGCACGTTGGCGTGGTGATGAGTTTCTAGTATTCTGACTGAAAAATCAGCAATGGAGTGAATCAATGGCAAATTTCGGTGTACAAATCTTCCCAACTGACCAGACAATCCAACCCATGGACATCGCCAGGGCCGTGGAGGAACGCGGGCTCGATTCCCTGTTTTTCCCCGAGCATACCCATATACCAACATCCCGCAAGACACCCTTTCCAGGAGGGACCGATCTGCCTGACTGGTACTGGCGCAGCCACGACCCTTTTGTCGCCCTGACTGCAGCGGCTGCCGTGACCACACGTATCACCATCGGTACTGGGATATGCCTTGTTATCGAACGCGATCCGATTACCCTTGCAAAAGAATGCGCATCCCTGGATGTCATTTCCGGCGGGCGATTTGTTCTAGGCATTGGTGCTGGTTGGAATGTCGAAGAAATGGAAAACCATGGCGCAAACTATAAGCATCGCTGGGCGATTGTGCGCGAGAAAATTCTTGCCATGAAACAGATCTGGTCCCAGGATGAAGCCGAGTTCCACGGTGACCACGTCAACTTCGACCCCATCTGGTCCTGGCCAAAACCAGTGCAGGCTGGTGGACCGCCTATCTGGCTGGGGGCAAATTCCAAATGGGCTTTTGATCGGGTTGCAGACTACTGCGACGGCTGGATGCCAATTGGCGGTGCCGGTAGCGGTGGCATGGAGAACCTGAAGGCAGCATGTGACAAACGCGGCCGTGATATCAATGACATCACGATTGCCCTGTTTGGCGCGCCAGCGGATGCCGATGCTGTTAAGGGCAGACTCGACCAGGGATTCACAGAAATGATTTTTGGCCTGCCACAATCTGAACCGGATAAGGTACTGGCACAACTGGACAAGATCGCGGCGGTTGTCGAGCAGGTTAGATAGGCTATTTTAATTTAGTTCAGCAGGAGCACTATTCCGCCCGAGATAATGAGCAACATGCCAACCACCTCGGGTCGGGTGGGTCTCTCTTTAAAATAAAAGATCGCGATCAATACTGTTAGCAGAAACTCGACCTGACCCAGTGTCTTAACGTAGGACGCCAGTTCCAGCGTCATGGCTGTGAACCATCCCACGGAGCCGATCACACTGGTAATCCCAACGAACAGGGCAGGTCGCCATTGTTGAAATACCTTGCTGATCTCACCAGGTTGTTGCCACCGCACCCAGACGACTGTAATCATCGTCTGCAAGATAACCATATAGGTCAGCGTCATGCCTGCGCTTAACATGGAGTCTTCGACGCCAAGGGAGAGACTGGCCTGTCGTAGGAACAATGACGTCAAAGCAAAACACAAACCTGAACCCAGACCATACAACGCAGACCGGTTCCACAAGCTGTTCAGGCCACCGCTTTTGGAAATGCTGACCACCATCAGCCCTGCGACACACACTATAATCGCTACCCAGCCAATCAGGGTGATCGCTTCCGTAAAGAAGAAGTAACCAATGATAGCGGTTAACAGAATTTCTGATTTAACGTACGTACTGCCGACAGCAAAGTTTCTAAGGGTCAGCAATTGAATCAGCAACACGGTTGCAAAAATCTGCAGGATTCCAGCTAAGAATGCAGACCGCAAGAATGTGAGATTAAGGGAAGGTAGAGCCGTATTCCCCTCTACCGAGAGGTAGGTGCTCGACACATAGGCCAGCCACAAGGCCACGAAAGGCAGTCCAAACAGATAACGAACCAGGGTTGCCGCAAGGGGCGTGATTTCACTGGTCAGGTGTCTCTGCCCTGCTGTCCGCACCGCTTGCATGGAGGCTGCCAGAAGGGTCCAGAAGACCCAGGGTTCCAGGCTCATTGCAAGCGTAACGCAGGACCCTGACCGGCAGGATCCTCCATTCGCACAATATCCCAGTTGTTCAGGCCAAACCTATTGTTGAAATACAAAGATCTGACTATAAGGCTATAACGCAGCCAGGATGGTCTCTGCGGAACTCACATCCAAACCGGGACCTGATTCCACATTCAACGTACTGATCACGCCATCTTCTGCTATCAACGCATATCGCTGGGAGCGAGTCCCAAGACCAAAACCGGAACCGTCCAATTCCAAACCCATGGCTTTGGTGAAGTCACCATTGCCGTCAGCGGCCATAATCAGTTCTTCGGCATTTCTATCCTTGCCCCACGCATCCATAACGAATGCATCGTTGACGGACAAACAGACCACACTGTCGACACCTTTTTCCTTGATTTTGTCCGCATTCACAACAAATCCAGGCAGGTGAGCTGCACTACAGGTGGGTGTAAATGCACCCGGGACGGCGAACAGGACAACTTTTTTACCTGCAAACAGCGCGTCTGCGCTCAGATCCTGGGGACCTTTGTCTCCCATGACTTTCATGGTGACCTCAGGAATCTTGTCTCCCACTTGAAGGGCCATATGTATCTCCTGTTCTTTAAAGGAGCGCAAGTCTGTCCTGAACCGGGCTCCAGTTCAACCCCTGGTGCCTCATGGGGTATAATCAACATATGAAAATCTACGATGCCGTCGAAGTGATAATTCGTAAATCCATCGAGAATGGCGATCCGGACAGGCTATCCATCAAAGGGAAATCACTGGATTTGTCCGAGTGGAAACGTACCCCTGAACATCTCAGGATGACCTACTCGATACTGAAGAATGCCGGGATTGAACCCCAGGAAGTCGACCTTAAACGACAAATCTCTGTGCTCAAGGAAGAAATCAAGACGATGGATAAGTCCAAAGACCGGGAAGCTCGCCAGGACCTTCTGGATAAACTGCGTCAGGCTCTGGTGACCCACAATATCAAGATGGAAAGTCTGCGAAAGCGCTAGGTTTTTTTCGGACGTGCACCTAAAAACTCCACATTTATAGCGTGATACCCGAGCCATTCACACTAAACATACAGTCGCACCAATCCAGCTGAATTGCTATATTCCCTGCACTGTCTGTCAAGGCATCTGTCAAAGCATCTGTTAAGCGGGGGAATCGTCATGGACTTGTCATTCGGCACTGAATACGACACGTTTCGAACTGAAGTTCGGGACTTTATTGAGAGCAACCGCGATAAAGCACCCGGTAATAAATCCGGCCCCGAGGTTGGACTTGCGTGGCAAAAACGCCTGATAGAAAACGGCTACACCGCCAGGACCATCCCTAAAAAATACGGCGGCTTCGGTGCCAAACCCGACATCATCAAATCACGCATTATCTCCGAGGAATTCGCCACGGCCGGTGTGCCCGGTGGCATGGGTGGGCAGGGAATTTCCATGCTGGTGCCAACGTTGCTCGAAGTCGGTAGCGAAGCGCAGAAAAAGGAATTTATTCAGGCCACCCTCGAAGGCGACATCGTCTGGTGTCAGGGTTATTCAGAGCCGGGTGCCGGAAGCGACCTTGCCAGTTTAAGAACCAAAGCCGAACTCGATGGCGACGAATGGGTGGTGAACGGACAAAAAATCTGGACCAGTACCGCCCACCTGGCCCACTGGATATTCTGTTTGGTCCGCACTGAGCCTGACGCCAAGAAGCACCATGGAATTTCCTTTTTGCTCTTCAAAATGGACACCCCCGGTATTGAAATTCGACCCCTGGTTGATATGACCGGCGCAGCTAACTTCAATGAGGTTTTTTTCACTGACGTTCGAGTACCCAAAAATCAAATCGTCGGTAACCGTGGCCAAGGCTGGCAGGTCGCCAATTCAATTCTTGGCAACGAAAGAGACATGTTAGGGAATCCCGATGCGGCAAACGCCCGATTGAATTCGCTGATCGATCTGATGAAAAAAGAATCCTTGAGCGGCGAACGCCTGTTGGACCACCCGGTTTATCGTGACCGCCTGATGAAACTGCAAGGTCGCGTGATGGCTTTGCAGTTCAATGACATGCGTGTGCTTTCGTCAAGGATCAACCCCGGACAGGATGCTACCCTGGCAAGAATGGTCGTCAAGTTACAAGGCACAGAGTTAAGACACGATATCGAAGGTCTGGCCATCGATATCATGGGTGAAATCGGACTCTCCTACGGGGATAACCCGTACACCCGCAACAACGGATCATGGCAGAGTCAGTATATGTACCAGCTCGGTTTAATGATTGGTGGTGGTACCTCCCAGATTCAAAAAAACATTATCAGTGAAAGAGGTCTTGATATGCCTCGCGAACCTCGCATCGTTAAATCGTAAGCGGCGATTAGAAGCAGCATCAGGAGAACATAATGGAATTCGGACTATCAGAAGAACAGACTCTGCTACAGGATAGCGTGAATCGATTCCTGCAAGACCAGGTACCACTTGATACGGTTCGCAAGATCGCCGCCGGTGATATTGACGACAGCAGCGTCTGGCAAGGGCTGACAGAACTGGGTATTCCTGGTCTCCTCATCCCCGAAAATCTTGGCGGTGTCGGTCTCGGCACGATGGAAGCGGCCATTATTTCAGAACTACTGGGTTACAACGTCACCCCCTCGCCATTTATCAGCAGTGCGGTTATCGCACCCACCGTGTTACTCAGTGCCAACAAGCGAGAGGACCTGGTCTCAAACATCGCGTCCGGTACTTGCCGGATCGGCATTGCTTTTGGCGAAGCCATGGCCTCGCGAAACGACGCCGGGGTATCTGCTGCCAATGGAAAACTAAACGGCACATCGATCTTCGTGCTGGATTCCAACGCCGACCATTACCTGGTTGCAGCCAATGACAAGCAATTGTATCTGGTGAATAAAGACGTCCTGGGTCGAAAAAATCTCACCAGCATCGACAAGACCAGATCGACCTGTGAACTCAGTTTCAATGATGCAGAGGCAGAATTGATAAGCGATGATGTCAGTGTGTTTGAAAATGCCATCGATATTGGCCGTATCATGTTATCCGCAGATTCACTGGGTGCCGGCCAAAATATGATTGACCAGGCGGTGACCTATGCCAAAGGCCGGGAGCAGTTTGATCGAGCCATTGCAACATTCCAGGCGGTGAAACATATGTGCGCCGAAATGGCAGCCGGGCTGGAGCCCTGTCGCTCTATGGTCTGGTACGCGGCTCATGCCTTTGACGATCTCCCCAATGAGGCTAGATTGACCGCCTGCCATACCAAGGCACATGTTAGTGAGGTGGCTACTTTCGTTGCCAGAACCTCGACAGAAGTTCACGGCGGGATGGGTTTTACGGATCTTGTCGGCTTGCATTACTGGTTTAAACGTATTGGCTTTAACCAGCCGCCAGACTCCAGGGACTGGCAGCCTAGCGCGCTATTCTTCCTGGCCCATCACACCAGTCTGGCCCACTTTGCGATCGAGGGGATCAATAAGAACCCCCGGGTTCATAACGCCCATTGGGTCGTACTTACTTTTTGCCATTTGCAGTGCTGACCGGAACAGCGAGTCAGTTTGCTTTTCATAACCGGGACGATGATCCCTGCCAACAGAATGATGGTGCGTCACCGTACCACCACATTTTTCAACGATGGCCATGGATTCGGCCTTGATCACTCGCCACTGATCAATCATCTTGTTGACATCGCCCAGTGTTGACCAGGTAAAGTAGGGTGCGACGCCATCCGGGTATGCGTGTGTAAAGCGACAGGTGACTTGACCCTCATGGCCCGACACCTCCTTCAACACCTTCTTCATGTGCGCGGTTATTTCCCCGTGAAATGTCTCAAAACGATCCCAGGTGATCGAGCTCTCAAAGGTATCAACCAGCAAACCACAGGCAATGGCCTGGGCCCTGTTGTACGGCGCCTGCATAAACGCATTGCGCCACTGGCCAGCTGCCCCGGCCTTATTACTGCCCTTATTCTTTAACACCTCGCGGTCATAGTGCCCGCCTAAATCCGCCACCAATTCCAGCGCCCGGTCCATCCAGGCATCAACGGGATGATCCGCAGATTCGAACCCGACAATCAGCATCGCCTGGCCTGATCCGCCTGTGGCACCACTTGCTTCATGGGCATCAATCAAACGGCAGTTGGCCGGAAAGAGCCAGGATTGGGAAAGGGCACGAACGGCGTTGGCGGCCTCGTAGAAGTCGCTGAAGAAAACCGGTATTGAAGCCCGGTAGATGGGTCTTTGCTGAATTCGCATCCAGGCTTCCGTAATAATCCCCAGTATCCCTTCTGAACCCACCATGAGTCGATCCGGGCTGGGTCCTGCGCCAGAGCCTGGTAGTCGCCTCGATTCGGTAATGCCACCCGGGGACACAACCCGCAAATTCTGAATCATGTCGTCTATATGGGTATAGAGCGTCGCGTAATGACCGCCGGAACGCGTCGCAATCCAACCCCCCAGTGTCGAGAACTCAAATGACTGGGGAAAATGGCGCAGCGTATAGTCATGGACCTTCAATTGGGCCTCAAGATCGGGGCCCAGTATGCCCCCCTGAATTCTGGCAGCCCGACTGACCTTGTCAACTTCGAGTACCTTATTCAGTTGCCTCAAGTTGATCGTAAGCACGGCGTCGTAACTTCCGCCCACATCGGGATCAACGCCGCCACAGACACTGGACCCACCACCAAAGGGGATTACTGCGGCATTCTGGTGCCCGGCCCAGTCGATCAGGTCTTTTACTTCTTCTTCTGTTGTGGGGTACGCCACCAGATCGGTAAATTTCGGCACATCCCGCAGTGCTGCGCGTGCAAGATCTGCATAGGACTTGCCCAGGGAATGAATCAGTCTCTCATCCGGGTCACGGCTGCACAAATGAGCAAGACTGTCCGGTGGTGAGAGCATTCCGGCAGGAATGGTAAAGTCTTCAACCCTGGGTTGAGTCAGCGGCTCAATATGATCAACACCATAGGTACTGGCGAGCCCCACTGCTGATTTTTTTAACGCCGACGGGTCGAGGTCAGTCGCCTCATCTGCCCAGCCCCAGTTCCAGAAGTTCATTTGGCGAACGGTCATCGGCTACTCCGCTGTTTGTTATGGTCAGTGTTTGTGGTACGCACTATTGAATACAGGATAAGCGCCGCAACGCGAACAATCCACGTTATTTCTGTAGCAGCAGAACGTCCTTTCAAATTGTCCGCCATCGCCACGATACAAGCGCAACACGAGGGCAACATTTTCCGCAGGTTACAATTTTCACCCTGCGTGGATCATGCCGGTAAATTGCGCTTCTCGAGTACTTATGATTCCATATGACCCCAGTACCACCATAACTTCAACCTGACTACAACGGCAGCGCATATTATGACCGACTACCAGCCTTTGCCCAGTGGACTGTCCCAGGCGAAACCCGCCACGGCACGGACGCAAACGATTAATCAATCCTTTCGTGATAAGTTGAACTTCGAGGATCGACGCAGTTTCGACAACGCGAAAAAAGGATTTATCGCTACACTCTCACCCATGACAATTAGCCATGACCGCGGCAAACGGAATGCCTTTGACCTGGAACCCCTCTCATTTCTGCAGGGCGAAGCTCCAGACACTGTTAATCCATCCTTGTGGCGCCAGGCACAACTCAATGCCCTGCATCACGGCTTGTATGAGGTGACCGACGGTATCTACCAGATTCGATCATTTGATATTGCCAATATGACCCTGATTCGAGGTAACACTGGCTGGATCATTATTGATCCGCTGACATCTTCCGAAACTTCCCGCGCCGGTCTGGCGCTGGCCAATCAGCATCTTGGTGAACGGCCAGTGATCGCGGTTATCCACACCCATAGTCATGCTGATCACTTTGCAGGCGTGCTCGGGGTTGTCAGCCAGGAAGATGCCGAGTCCGGCAAGGTGCTGGTACTCGCGCCTGCGGACTTTGTTGATGAGTCACTCTCAGAGAACGTCCTCGCGGGTAATGTGATGTCACGTCGGGCGACTTACATGTACGGCAATCTGTTAAGCCCCTCTGTCACCGGGTTCGTCACAACGGGTCTCGGCGCCGCGTTATCCATGGGCAGTACCGGGTTTGTTATTCCTAACGATTATATTAAGGAAACCGGCGAGACGCGGAATATTGATGGTATCGAAATAGAATTCCAGATGACACCCGGGACAGAAGCCCCCGCCGAAATGGTCTTCTACTTCCCACAGTTTAAAGCACTGTGTATGTCTGAAATCACCTCCCATCATCTGCACAATGTCTACACGCCCCGCGGTGCACAGGTAAGAGATGCACTCGCGTGGAACGCACAGATCAATGAATCCATTGATCTGTTTGGTGACAGGCTGGATCTGGAATTCGCCAGCCACCACTGGCCAATCTGGGGTCGCGCAGAGGTTGTTGATTATCTGAAAAAACAGCGGGACACCTACAAGTATATTCATGACCAGACCTTGAGATTGGCGAATCATGGATATGTCAAGGAAGAAATCGCCGAACAGGTTCACCTGCCAGAGAGCCTGGCCAGGGAATTTTACAACCGGGACTACTACGGCACCGTGCATCACAACACACGGGCGGTTTACGTTAAATACCTGGGATTTTTCAATGGCAATCCCGCGAGTCTTTATGCCTTGCCCCCGGTTGCAGCAGCCGAAAAGTACGTTGAATATATGGGCGGTGCAGATTCTATACTGGATAAAACCAGATCCTGTTTCGACAAGGGTGAATACCGCTGGGTTGCGGAAGTCCTCAACCACGTGGTGATGGCTCAACCCGACCATCTTGACTGTCGTGCCCTGCTGGCAGACAGCCTTGAACAACTGGGTTATCAATCCGAATCCGGACCCTGGCGCAACTTCTATCTGTGCGGTGCCCTTGAACTGCGGGACGGGCTGCCCAAAGGCGAAAAATTCGGCGCCACGGGCAGCATGGCACAGGCTATTCCGCTCGAAAATCTGTTTCAAACCATGGCTGTACGGTTGAATGGCCCCAAAGCAGAAGGTCTGGCGTTACATATCAATCTGGCGTTCACGGACTCTGAGGCCACATTGCTCTCAATCGAAAACTCAGTACTGCATGCATTCCCTGGCAGGCAGCACGATACCCCGGCGGCAACACTGAAGATAAACGCGATCAATTTCAAGAAGCTGATGATGGGCCTGACCGATGCTGGTCAATTGATGCAGGATAGCGCGCTGGAGATAGATGGTGATCTCACTGCAATGGTGACGTTGAGAGACCTGTTTGACCAGTTCGAAAGACGATTCCCGATCATGACCCCGCGGGAACCATGGGGACTAAGTTCTACTTGATAAGTTCTACTTGATAAGTTCTATCTGATAATTCACCCGGTTATGCATGTATACTGATTGGACTGGTTAACCAAAGTGAACCGATCATGCGCTTCATGATACCCGAGCTGATTACTGACCCGTACCCCTACTACCAGCAATGGCGGGAAGAAAAGCCAATCTGGCGTGACGAAGAATCCGGATTCTGGGTGCTCACCCGGTACGATGACATTCGGTCGATATTGAAAAATTCCGCGCATTTCTCATCCCAGGCCATGGGGCAAGGTAGCCCGCTACCACTGTTAACGGATGACCCGCCCCGCCACACCCAACTGCGCGGCCTGGTAAACAAGGCATTCACGGTTCGAATGCTAAAATCCATTAGTGACCGGGTTGAGACGATTGCGAGGGACCTGGTTGCAGAGATCAAGGCGGGCGAGCCAGTGGACATTGTCACCGCGCTCACCACTCCGCTGCCCGTCGCCGTGATTTCAAAAATGATGGACATACCCGCAGAACGAGCAGATGATTTTAAACGCTGGTCTGATGCTTTGACCGGCACCCTGGCGGGTGCTTCCATTGCCGACCGGGAAAGTGAAATATTCGAGATGGGGGCTTATTTCGCATCCCTTATTCCCCTGCGTCGCGAGAACCCCGGTGAAGACCTTGTTTCGGCAATCGTCAACGCCGAGATCGATGGAGAGCAATTGGCGGATCAGGATATTATCGGCTTTTGTATTTTACTGCTGATCGCCGGTAATGAAACCACTACCAACCTGTTGGGAAATTTCCTGAATGTGCTGGCTGACAATCCCGACATCTATGCAGAACTGAAACGCGACCCGACCTTAATCGAGGCGAGCATCGAAGAATCCCTGCGCTACGATTCACCGGTTCAGTTCCTGATGCGACAGGCATTGACAGATACAGAACTCCACGGTCAGCAAATCAACAAAGGGGAGATCGTCCAGGTCGTGATGGGTTCAGCAAATCGGGACCCGCGGTCCTATGAAGACCCGGAACAATTTAAGCTGGACCGCGCCAAAGCCAACCACCATAGTTTCGGGTTTGGTATCCATTTTTGTATTGGAGCGCCACTCGCCAGGCTCGAAGCAAAAATGGCGATGGCGGCTTTGTTACGGAAATTTGATTCCGTCGGCCGTGCTGACGGTGAAAATGAAAGGGTCGGTTCACATTTACTCCGGGGCTTTCATCATCTATGGCTTACGTTCCAGTAAGTCATAGAATATGTCATCGAATCACTTTAGCGGCTTAGCTGTCGGGATCTTCAGATCAGAAAAATTGTGTATCTGTGCCAACCGATAGGCTGGGCGGCTTTTTATGTGTTGATGATAACCCGCCAGACTCTCAGGTATCCTCGCCCCCACAGCGCCACCCCAATCCAGCAGGATGGACATATGGATATCCAGTTCTGAAAAGCAAGAGCCCCAGAGGAAACTGCGACCCGCTATTTCATCCACGACAGAATCAATCATGCGTTCAAAATACTCGATAGATGAAGTCACGGCGTTTTCTGCCACCCCGTAGATCGCAGATAAATCTTTGTGGCGTCTGACCACATAAAGCGAGGTCGCATCCAGTTCCATTAACATAAATGAAAGCCATTCGTCGTACCTTGCCTGACCTTCTGTTGAGGTTTGATAGTCGTCATGGGGCAGCTTGTCACAAATTCTTCGCAGATGACGCATGATCGCTGTGCTTTCTGTGAGCACCAGATCACCATCCACCAGGGTCGGTATTTTTTGCTTGGGATTGAGTGTTGTGTATTCGTCAGATTGTGTTTCTCCGGTACGGGATTCAATTCGTCGGGTCTCATAGTCCAGGCCAAGTTCATGCAGCATCCAGTGAACGCGGAAAGTCCGCGTGGTACCCACACCCCAGAGCGTTAATTTATTCATCTTATTCATAACCTTATTCTCAACGCGGCATTGAATCCCAGCCTCTCAATGTGACATAGTTCACACCTCAAAATCAATCCAGGTAAGGCTTATGCAAGCTCCCCAGGGCCCACTCACGGGATTCAAGGTTCTTGATCTGTCCGCTGTTTTATCAGGCCCACTGGCGACCTCAACACTCTGCGACCAGGGTGCCGAGGTGATCAAAGTAGAGTCCTTTCAGGGGGATATTGTGCGTTTTATGGGTGGTGGCGATAAAGGCATCACGCCCTCGTTTACCTCTGCCAACCGTGGCAAGAAGGCAATCTCAATTAACCTGAAAACCGAGGCTGGCGTCACCCTGCTGAAGAAAATATCGGCTGAGGTGGACGTATTCGTCCAGAACTTCAGGCCCGGTGCCATTGAGCGAATGGGCCTGGGTTATGAGGTGATCCGGCAAATTAACCCGGGCATTGTCTACTGCTCCATTTCCGGCTTTGGCAGCAAAGGACCCTATTCCCACAAGCGAGTCTACGACCCTGTGATTCAATCCCTGTCAGGTCTGGCAGATATACAGCGGGACAGGGAGACCGGCCGGCCCAAAATGGTTCGCACGGTTATTCCTGATATGACGACCGCCATGACCGCGGCACAGGCCATCACCTCTGCGCTTTTATCCCGCGAGAGAACAGGCAAGGGGCAACATGTGACGCTGGCGATGATCGACTCGATGATCTCCCTCACCTGGTCGGAAGGTATGGCCGGTTACACGGTCATTGGGAACGAGGACAAGGTACCACCACAGCTCGCACCGGACCTGATTTACGAAACAACCGATGGGTACATTACCGCTGGCGCCATTTCAAACGCAGAATGGGAAGGCATGTGCAGAGCCCTGGACAGGGAAGCATGGCTGGATGATGACCGCTTTAACACACCAGGGGGTCGCGTTCGGAACAACACTATCCGCCTCAACATGACCGCAGAAGTGCTGGCAACAAAACCCACAGCCCACTGGCTTAAAGTACTCGACGAACATGCCGTCCCCTCTGCACCCGTGTTAACACGCAAAGAGCTGTTAAGCCACGAACAAATCATTGCTAACGAGTTGATCGAGGAAATGGAACAACCCGGGCTCGGCAAAATCCGCCAACCTCGTCCGGCTGCTCGCTTTTCAGAGACACCGGCGAAGATCCAGGGAACCGCGCCCTACATTGGCGAGCACAGCAGGGAGATCATGACCCGGTTCGGATTCTCCGACACAGAGATCAAAGGGTTTTTTGCAGACGGCGTGGTCAGGTAACCAGCGAAAATGAACGCAATGTCAGCAGACCATTCGCCGTAACATTGACTCCTGGCTGATCGTGCAGACCAACCGACCCTGTCGATCAAACACCTCACCTTCATTCATTCCGCGACTGTCTGCTACCGCCGTACTGCGTTGATCGAATAACGTCCATTGCGTCATATCACAGGACCGATGAAACCAGACACTATGATCCAGGCTGGTGAGCCGATGAGTCTGAAACGGGACACCATAGGGCAGGACAGAGTTAAACATCAGCGTACCGTCAGATAAGAAAGCCAATACACATTGCGCCATTTGTGCTGAAGTTTTTCCCTGGTGATTGGATTTCATCCAGCACTGCAATTTTGGCTCGCGACCGGTTTTGAACGTCTGGGGTACAAAGGAATCCGAAATCATCAACATCCGGGCACGGTCCCCCCGCCATCATCGGCGGTTTAAACTGATTGCCCGATCTGGCTTGTGTGGCCGCAGTTCATCGGGATCAATGACATTGGGCATGGGCTTCTGATGCTCCTCACCTGCTCCCGGCAACTTAAAATTCGCCATCATCTGGAACACCCGCTTGCCTGACTGATACGCTGATATATTGCGGGTGTCTGAACCACGACCTTCACGCAACCGTTCAACCTGGTAGTGAATCGGCGTGCTCGGGTCAGCCGATGGCACCATAGCTCTCGGCCTGGCCTACAAAGCAGTCCACACCTCTTGTGTCATTGACATTAATTGCGGGAGAGCTAACTGGACAGGATCAATCTGATTCATGACGTACTGGCAGGGTAAGTTTAGTTGAGCGGCATTTTAGTTGAATACGCCCCGAACGGTAGGGGGAGAATTGCGGGGTTACAAGTTGTGTGAATCACAATGACGAAAAATCCAGATCCAGCACCGGTGCACCAGATTCAATTCGCTGCTGTCTGTCTCGCATGAATTTGACAGCAAACCAGTCCTGTAGATTGTTGACATCCATATGGGCATGTATCACCGCATACAAACTCAATTCACGGGCTTTCAAAAATAGTGGCATATGCTCCAGCAGAAATGCAGAGACAGGGAAGACGCGGTCATAACCCTCGAAGAAGTGTTTCAGGAATGTGCTCGCCTCAGCATCACGGGCTGATTGGCTGTCTTCCATCCAGGGTTGCAGCACTGCACTGAACATAATGGTTGCGACATCAAAGACAAACCACTGATAACAACAATCATCGAAGTCAAAGAACGTTAAACTGCCATCTTCCAGGAAGAAGTTTCCCGGATGGGCATCACAGTGAATCATACCGTAGGTGTCCTTGCTCGTCGCTAACTGCCCAATTCGCTTCAGGCAGTCGTCGGCCTGTTGTAATACACGCGATTCAGCAACAGGTATTCGCGCCCTGAAATTCAGGTTTTCATCGGCTCGCCAATCCATGCGCCGATGCTCTGGATTGAAGTGTGTCGCTGCCAGGTGAAATTTCCCGATGCATCGACCCCAGTGGCTGAACAGCTCAGGCCCCCAATCTGCCTCGGC
>LWDU01034873.1_pt1 | contig 62499 bp, 60 predicted proteins | sample 727161 | NCBI WGS metagenome assembly LWDU01 (sample SAMN04566230, study PRJNA314399) | hydrothermal vent metagenome | isolation source: deep sea hydrothermal plume seawater | place: Mexico: Gulf of California, Guaymas Basin | collected 2004-07-11
ACAGGTAAACATATTCTTGGAATAAATATTGGAAAATTAGGATTTTTATCTACAGACGTATATAATAAATTCGAAATTTTATTACACGATATTATGCAAAAAAAATTTAGTACTGACGAAAGATCTCTTGTAAATTTAAGTACAATATCAAAAAAAATTAAAAAAAATTATGCTTTAAATGAAATTTCTATAATCAAAAAAGATTCTTCTTCAATGATTAAAATTCATTGTCACATAAATGACCGATTTCTGTGTACCTATTGGGCTGATGGTCTTATTATTGCCACACCAACTGGTTCAACTGGTTATTCATTATCATGTGGAGGGCCCATTTTAACACCAGATACAAATAATTTAATAATAACACCCATAAGCCCTCATAATTTAGGATTAAGATCTTTGGTTGTATCAGATAAATCCATAATAAAACTTATAGTTGAAAGTCAAGGAATTGATTTTTTAGTTTCAATGGACTCCAGGTCATTTACTTGTAGAGATGAAGAAGAATTAATTATAACAAAATCTAATTTTAAAATTTATCTAATACAACCAAATAATTTTGATTTTTTTGATACTCTCAGAAATAAACTCCACTGGGGTTATGATTTTAGAAATTAAAAATACAAATTTTTAAAATCAAACGTTAAAAAACCATGAATAAACATATCTCTTTATTTATTTTAATGTTTTTATACTCAATAACACTAAAATGTCAATTTTTAGAGCCTGGAATTAGCATAGGATTAAATAGTTATTCTGGAGACTTAAAAAGAGGTTATTCTCCTTTTCCAGGTTCTGTAGGAATTGAAATTTTTAATAGATTTAATATGAGTTCTCATCAATCATTTAAAATTTCTTATAAAAGAGGAAAAATAAAAGGAAAAGATATGATAAATGATGCTTTATCAACAAATAGGAATATGTGGTTTGAATCTAAGTTTTCAGAAATAAGTGGAAAAATAGAATATAATTTTTTAGATTATTTTGATGAAATTACTAAAGAAAATTTTACTCCATATCTTTTCTTTGGAATTGCAACAACTCTTTTAAGAAATACAAAAGAAAGAAATAATATACTAGGAGATAAAAATAAAATGCTAATGTCAATTCCTTTTGGAACAGGTTTTAAATATTTGATTAACAAACAATTTTCAATAGCATTAGAATTTGAAATAAAAAAAACATTTTATGATAAAATAGATATAACCAGTGGCCCTATTCCCTCTTCTACACAAGGCAATTTAAATAAAAATTACCAATATGGTAATTACAATGATAAAGACTTCTATTATTTTACGGGATTTAGTATAAGTTATATTTTTTATAAAATTCAATGCCCAAAAAATTCTGCACCAAAAAACAGTATATATTAACTTTACAAAATGGATAAACAAAAAAAATTACCTAATCATATTGCAATTATCATGGATGGTAATGGGAGGTGGGCAAAACAAAGAAATAAAAATAGAATCTATGGGCATAATCAAGCAAAAAAAAGTGTAAAAGAATGTGTTGAATATTGCGTAGAACATAAAATCAAATTTTTATCTCTTTTTACATTTTCGACAGAAAATTGGAATAGACCAAAATTAGAAGTTAAAGCATTAATGAAGCTTTTAAATAATGTCATTAAAGATGAAATTAATCATCTAATTGAACAAAATATTAAAATTAAAGTAATAGGAGATATAAGTAAAATTCCAGTAAAAACAGAAATAAATCTTAAAAAAGCCATAGATAAAACCAAAAATAATTCAGGACTTACATTAATCCTAGCAATCAATTATTCTGGAAAATGGGATATTTTAAACGCAACAAAAAAAATACTTTTAGATAAAAATCAAATAAATTTAAAGATTTTTAACGATAATATTTTTGAAAATTATTTAACAACTACTAACATTCCGGAACCAGAACTTATAATAAGAACTAGTGGAGAACATAGACTTAGTAATTTTTATTTATGGCAGGCAGCCTACTCTGAATTATTTTTTACTGATATTTTATGGCCAGATTTTAATAAAAAAGAATTAAATAATGCTATTTTCGAGTTTCAAAACAGAGAAAGAAGATTTGGAAGTTTATAAAAAATATATGAAAAACAAGATATTTATTTTTTTATCTTTTCTATTAACCGGATTAACATACCATTCCAATGGTCAAATAAAATACAATTATAACACAAACCCCGAACAACAAATAGTAATTAATTATTCAAATCCAAAGACTTATGAAATTGGTGACATAAAGATAATAGGATCTAAATATTTAGACCCTATAGCTTTAAAATCCCTATCAGGATTAAAAATTGGTGACCAAATATCAATTCCTGGGGAATCAATATCTGGAGCAATTAAAAAATTATGGAAACAAGGTATTATTGGAGATATAAAAATATTAATCGATAAAATTGAAGAAGATAAAGTTTATTTATCAATTGTCTTAAAAGAGAGACCTAGACTTAGCGCTTTTAAATTAAATGGAATAGGAAGAACTCACACTTCTGAATTAAATGAAAAAATTAATCTTATTAGAGGAAGAATAGTTACAGATGCAACAATTAAAAATACACAAAATACCATATTAAATTATTTTAAAGAAAAAGGTTTTCTAAACACTAACGTTAATATTCAAGAAGCTGTAGATACCATTATGGCTAATAGCATTAGGCTAAACATTGATATTGAAAAAAATAAAAAAGTAAAAATTAATAACATTTCTTTTTATGGAAATAGCATTTATTCAGAAGCTAAATTAAAAGGCAAACTCAAAAAGACAGGGGAAAAGTTTGAAATCTCATTATTTAAAAAAATATTTAAAAAAAGTTTTTCTTTATTAAAACCAAAAAATCTTTTTGGTATTAAAAATGGTATTACAAAAAATAAAATAATAGATTTTATTACTGAAAATTCTAATGTAAATTTTTTAAAATCAAGCAAATTTATTGATAAAGAATTTATAAATGATAAAGATAATCTTATAAAATTTTATGAATCTAAAGGATATAGAGATATCAAAATAATAAAAGATTCTATTACTTATGAAGGTGACTTTATAAATATAGATATTTATGTAAACCCAGGAAATAGATACTATTTTAGAAATATTAATTGGACTGGAAATTACATTTATGATAAAAATTTACTAAATGAAATTCTTTCAATCAAAAAAGGAGATATATATGATATTGAAACTCTCAATAAAAAGATTACTTATAATCCAAAAGGAACTGATGTTTCCTCATTATATCAAGATAATGGTTATTTATTTTCAAATATTCAGCCTATAGAAATCGGTGTAATTGGAGATTCTATAGACATTGAAATGAGAGTATATGAGGGAGCACAAGCAACTATAGACAAGGTTAATATAAGTGGAAATGATAGAACTAGCGATCATGTTGTAATGAGAGAACTCAGAACAATACCAGGTCAAAAATACAATAGATCTGAACTAATAAGAACTCAAAGAGAATTATCACAATTGGGATATTTTGATCCAGAAAGTATAAACCCAATACCAATACCTAATCCGCAAAAAGAAACTGTAGACATCACCTGGGAACTAAAAGAAAAACCTAGTGATCAAGTAGAATTATCAGGTGGATGGGGTGGTTATTTTGGTTTTGTTGGAACCGTAGGGTTAACCTTTAATAATTTTTCTGTAAAAAACATTAGTGATTTTAGTAAATGGAGACCACTCCCTGTCGGTGATGGACAAAAATTATCTCTTAGAGTTCAAGCTAACGGAAGGCAGTTTCAAACATATTCATTTAGTTTTGCTGAACCTTGGATGGGAGGAAGAAAACCAAATAATTTTAGTGTCAATTATAGTTATTCCATAAATCGCCAACTAGATTTTTATGGTACAGGAGGTTATAATCCATACGGTGGAGGTTATAATCCATACGGTGGTGGATACGGAGGATATAGTGGATATGGAGGAGGATATGGAGGAGGATACGGAGGATATGGAGGTGGATATGGAAGTGGATACGGTAGTGGGTATGGATCTTCAAAAGATAGCAAAATAATTGGTTCAATGAAAATACATGCAATTACGTTAAGTCTTGGACGTAGGGTTACATGGCCAGATGACTATTTTAATATATCTCATTCTCTATCATATTATAATTATGACCTATTCAATTTTGGTCAATCTCTTGGATTTAATACTGGAGTTACAAATACCATAGCTTTTAAAACAAACATTTCAAGAAATAGTGTAGACAGTCCTACATTTCCAAGAAGAGGATCTTCATTCTCTCTAGATGTTTCAATAACACCTCCATACTCAAAATGGAATGGAATAAATTATGAGACTGCTGAACCTCAAGAAAAATATAAATGGGCTGAATATCACAAATGGATGTTTGATGCAAAATTCTATACACTAATAATTGGGGATTTGGTTCTAGAATCAAGAGCACATTTTGGTTTTATTGGGGGCTATGGAGATGAAAATAAAATTGGTCCTTTTGAAAGATTTTATCTGGGTGGAGATGGTCTTTCAGGTTCTTACAGTAATTTTTTACTAGGCACTGAAAGGATAGGGTTAAGAGGATATGAAAATAATTCTTTAATTCCTGTTGATGAAGAAAAAAATATTCAAGGTGGAACAATATATAATAAGTACGTCTTTGAATTAAGATATCCTATATCATTAAACCCTTCTGCGACAATATTTGGAACAATGTTTGCTGAAGCTGGAAATAACTGGAATTCGCAAAAAGATTTCAATCCATTTAAATTGAATAGAACAGCAGGAGTAGGAGTAAGAATATTTATGCCTGCATTTGGATTATTAGGGATTGACTGGGCATATGGATTTGATACAGTTCCAGGGCAATTAGAAAAATCAGGGCCTCAATTTCATTTCTCTATAGGTCAACAACTACGATAAGATTATGATTAAAATTATCAAACTCCTACTTACATTATTATTCATACCAATTCTTACTGAGGCACAAAAATTTGGTTATGTAAATTCTGAATTTATCTTAAAAAATATGAAAGAATATAGTGAGGCTATGAATGATATTGATCTTTTATCCAAAGCTTGGGAAAAAGAAATTAGTGATATGTATATAGAAATGGAAAAAAAAGAAATTAATCTTAAAAACGAAGAAATTTTACTAACAAAAGATATGTATAATGAAAGAAGAAAACTTTTAGATAAAGAATGGGTATCAATAAGAGAATATCAACAAAAAGTTTTTGGCTTTGAAGGATTATATTTTCTAAAGAAAAAAGAGTTAATTGAACCAATTCAAGATATAATTTTTGAATCCGTTGAAAAAATAGCTAAAAAAAATAGACTTCAAATAGTTTTTGATAAATCTTCCGAACCCATACTTTTATATACAAACCCAATTCATGACTACACTGATTATGTTCTAGAAGATTTGGGACTAAATAAAAAAAATAACTAGTTTTGCTCAAATAATTTAAATGATATGAAAAAATTACTAATAATTACTACTATAATGTTTTTAACAAACCATTCTTTCTCTCAAGATTTAAAAATTGGATATACCAACGTAGAATATATACTTAGTTTTCTCCCAGAAACAAAACAAGTTCAAGCAGAAGTTCAGGCTTATGGTACACAACTTCAAAATCAGCTACAATCAAAAATTACAGATTTTCAAAGTAAAGCAGATGCTTTCCAAAAAAGTGCCGCAACAATGACAGAAATTATTAGAGCAGATAAACAAGAAGAACTTCAAAATTTACAAGCTTCAATTCAAAAATTTCAAACCGAGGCCCAAACATCTATTCAAAAAAAAGAACAAGATTTATTTAAACCATTATTTGAAAAAATAAGTAATGCCATAAATACTGTTTCTGAAAAAAATAACTATTCTCATGTCTTTAGTGCAGGAGTTGCTGGTGTTGATGTTCTTTTATATGCTAGACCATCTGATGATATATCACTATTAGTATTCGAGGCGTTAGGAATAGATCCTCCACCAACGCAAGAATAATTATTTTTTTAAACCAATATCTTTAAGTCTTTCTTCCAAAAATTGACCTGCCGTAATATCATCAAATGATTTAGGATTGTTATCATCAATACAATTTTCTAAACAACTTAAATCCATTTCAGCCTTAGGATGTAAAAAAAATGGTATGGAATATCTAGAAGTGTTTAAAAGATCTCTAGAAGGATTCACAACTCTATGTACAGTTGACATCAATTTATTATTTGTTAGTCTCTCTAACATATCGCCTACGTTTATAACCAATTGATCTGTTTTAGATTTAATAGGATTCCACCTATTATCTCTAGTTAAAATTTCAAGACCATCTGCACTAGCACCCATTAAAAGAGTAATAAAATTTATATCTCCATGAGCTGCTGCTCTTACTGCACCATCTGAAACATCATCAGGATTAATAGGATAATAATGAATAGCTCTCATAATACTTTGGCCTCCTTTTACCTTATCAACAAAATAATTTTTTTCTAAATCAAGATAAAGGGCAATAGATTCTAATACTTGTAATCCAATTTCTTCTAATTGTAAAAAAGCTTTACTAGTAATTTCTTGAAATTCATTTATTTCAATAGGCCAAATATTTTTTGGAGAATCATTAGATATAGGATTTCCAATGTGATAAAATTCTTTTAAATCTCCTTTTTTACTCCCTTTTGCATGTTCCTGACCTTTTATAACATATCCCCTTTGTCCATATAATTCAGGAAAATAATATTTTATTTTATTTTCATCTTCTAAATCAAAAAAATCTTTTATTATTTTATATAATTCTCGTGGTAATTCATTTTCAAAACCAGTGTTTTTAATAATTGCAAAACCAGTTTTATTAAATGATGTTCCAAGATTATTAGAAAATTCAATCCTATCATTTTTATCACCATTAATAAACTTATATAAATCTAAAGTAGCAACTTCATTCAAAATATTATTCATAATTATTCGACTCTAATTTTTATTGAAGATGACATATTTTCTCCATATGATGCATGAACTCCATCAGCAAACTGTAAGGATATAATATAATTTCCAGGATCTAATTCAAGAGAAGTGTCTGTTTGACCCAAACCAAAATGAAGGGTAGAATCACTCATTGGAATTATACTTCCTAACGGCCAACTTGTCTGATTTATAAGAATATGATGATGACCAAATCCTTTATTAACTTTTCCAGCAGGTTCAATTAACATTCCACTTAATCCCATATCAATAAAAATAGGACTCGCAACAATAGAACCCTCTTTTGGCCATTTAAAAAAAATATTTTGAATTATTGATTCTTCTACTTTATCCTCAGCTAATTCTGTTTTCTTATTTTCTTTTACAGAACATGAAACCAAAAATAATACATTAAATAATAGTATAATATACTTATTCATTAAACTGGTGTAAAAACTTCTTTTAAGACTTGTAAAGATTTTAATTTAATATTAAGTTCTAAACTTTGACTAAAATATATAATTAATGAATTTAAAACATCATTTCTTTCAGAATAATTAGAATGAATTTTACTGTTATAATTCATTGAAATACAATCCATAACGAAATCATTTTGTTCTTTTTTATTTAAATATGATTTTGTAATCTGTGATGAATCTGAAATTTGAAAACCAAAATACTTTGTAAGTTTTAATAAAAATTGTATGTGAAAATTTTTAACATTTTTTTCTAAACCATCATAAATTAAAAATGAATTATATAAAAAATTAAATTTTTCATTTTGATTAGGTTCATTTGATAAAATTTTACTTAACAATTCAGACAAAAAAATACAAACAGAAATTTTTTTTATATCTGTGTGATTTGTCATATAAATAACATCTATTTTCATTTCTTTTAATCTTTGAATATTTACAGTGTTTTTATTATATACTACCAAGTCAAGAATGGTCAAAGGTTGAAATAAACTCATGCTCTTACTTTTATTAGAGCTTCTAACTCCGTTTACTATATAAGATTGCAAGCCAAAAGATTCTGTAAAAATTTTGCAAATAATTGAAGACTCTTTAAACTTTATAAAATTTAACACAATCCCTTTTGTTTTATATGTCATCTAATTAAAATTTTACTTATTAGTTTTTCGGATTCATCTTCTGAAAGAATAAAAATTAAATATATACCTTCACTAACTTTCAATCCTGAATGATCATATAAATTCCATGATGTTCCTCCACCTATTGAAGACAAAGAAATAACTTCTTCTCCTGATAAAGTAGTTATCTTAATTATATTATTTTCCATAAGTCCTGAAAAAGTGACAAGATGATGTTCATTAAGGTTGATTGGATTGGGAAAAGCTTTAAATAAATTATAATTATCCCTTGTTGGACTATTATCAGACTTATATGATATAAGACCATCATAAGTTAAAAAAAATATTTCACCATTATCAAGAATTGAAATATCAATAATATTATTTGAAATTAATGGAGAATTGTCTTTAGTAAATTCTTTTTCTATTTTATTTCCTAAAGAATTTAACATTATTACTCCTTGATTTGTTCCAATCCATTTATTATTAGATTCATCAACTAATAATGTATTTATTTTTAAGTTTTGTAATATTCTTCCATTTTCATTGCTTGGCATTTGATATGTTGAAATATTATCAAACGATTCTATATTAGATGAAGGGAAATAAATTAATCCATCATCTGTTCCTACCCATACAATATCATTTATATCAATAACTATTTTATTTATTGAATTAGTTGGAAGAAAATTTGATGCTGAAGTTAATTTTTTATAAGAATTAGAATATGGACTAAATAAAATTATCCCTCCTCCAAATTTATTGTCAAGAGTTATCCAAAAAGTTTCAGAATTATTAAAAATAATATCTCTAGGGTATTGATAACTTCCAACACCAAAATCATAAGTAAACCAACCATCTTTTAAATTATATGAAATAAGAGGAGATTTTGTTCCATAATTTAATATCCACATTTTATCTAATACATTCAATAACGCTTTCACGTCAACATAATTACTATTAATTTTTTTTTGTAATAATGAGTTTTCTGTTACATCATTAATGATAATATTATTTTCTTCATCAAAAATTCCCATTGTTTCTGAACCAAAAAATAATCCCTTATCAAACTCTGTAACAGAAGTTACATTTCTAAAATTTTCAAAATTTTTATTTTCCCAAATACCATCTGAAAAGACAGAATAGTAATTATTATTTTCTGTGAAGCCATATAAAGTATTTGCATATTTAGTTATTCTAGAAAAAATGATATTTGGTGAATTAAAAACTTTAAAAAAATAGTTTAAATCCATCGAATATAACCCCTGATTTCTTAATCCAATCCAATAATTATTCTTTGCGTAAATAAAATCATTAATATTAATTTTATTGGAATCATAAATTTCAAATAAAGAATTGTCATTATCTATGCTATATAATTTTCTTCCATTTGTTAAAACCAAATTCTCATTAAAAATTTTTATTTTTTTTATTGCATTACCCAATTCAAAATTGATACTATCACCTATCAAATTATACATTGAAAAAGAAGAATATACATGTATATTATTTTTATAAATAAAAGAACCTATTAAATCATGCTGTGTAATATTCAAAAAATCCCAACTATTAAAATCCAAAAGATTATTTCCAAATAAAGAAGCATAATACATTGATTTTTTTGTTAAAACATAAATAGAATCATTTAATATTTTTGTAGAAACTACATCCAAAATAGAAACTTTATTATCAATGTTTGAATAATGTTCTAAAACTTGTTTAGTATCAATATCAACTAAGAAAATACCATCTGAAGAGGAAACATAAAGAATGTTTTCATAAATATTAAACGAATTAATTTTAATAATAAAATTTTCAAAACTTAAGTTAATGTGCGTTATATCAAATTCTGAAAGAAAATCAATTTGACCAGAAGTATATCCAACAATTAATGATTTACCATCATCAGTCATAGCACTAACAGCATTATTAGAAAGCCCATTAATAGTAGAAAGTTTATTTATACTATTATCCTCTAAGTCTAAATAAAACATTCCATTGATTGCGACTGCATATATTTTATTATTAAAATAATGAACCAATCTGATGTCGTTAAAATTAAAATGAACCCTCCAATACCCTGTCTGAATAGGTTCTGTAAAAGAAATATTATTAATTACTGCTTTACTATCTTTAGGAAAACAACAAAAAAACGATAAAAGGAAAAAAATTTTAAACTTCACTAATAACATTAAGTTAATATTCATCATATTTTTTAAAAAAGGTAGATATAATTCAATAAATTATAACTTGATTTATTAAACGCAAAAACTAAAATAAATTTTAATAATAATGAGTATAAATCATTATGCCACAAATTTTTACACAAAAATTTCATCAGAAATTAATACAAATAATATTACAGGAGACAAACTATTAAACATTACCCAATGTAATCATATAAACCTTTTTATAATAAAAAAAATATATGATGATTGGTTAAATAATTTTAATAAAAACAAAATGCCATTTTTTGATTATGATAATAAAGAAACAAAAGAAGCTCAAAAAAATTTCATGAATATTCTTTCTAAGCACATTATAATTAAACCAAATATAATACGAAATATTATCATCAAGGCCATAAAAGAAACTGTTAAACTTGCAGTCAACCCATCAAATTATATTGTTAATGATACCTTTAAAAATTTAAATGAAATCAATGAGGAAAACTTAAAAGCTAGAAAAAAATACTATCCTTACCACAAAGATGTTTTTGATAAATTAATTGATGATATTCAACACTTTGAAAACAATACTATTGGAAAAACTAATTTAATAAAATTAGTAGCCAAACAAAACTTAAATGAATGTGAAATATTAATCAAAGAATTAAATTCTATTTTTGAAATAGACAAAAGTTTATTTATAAAAACAGATATTAATTATTCTCATAATCAAGAACTTTTTAATATGAATAAAAAAGAATATGATAACTTTTTTCTAAAGATAAAATCATGTAATACATTTCAAGAAGCAACAGAAATTATTCTAGATAATCTAAAGAATAATTATAAACATAAATTAAATGATCCAAAATTGATAAAAATACTTACGAGTATAAAAGAAAATTATTAAAAGAAAATCAATAAGAAATAAAAAAATAATTTCATAAATTATCTAGATAAAAGTAATTCCTTAATACTATTTAACTTCATAAAAACAAAAAGAAATAAACAAAAAGACAATAAAGAGGACCCGCCATAACTTATAAATGGCAATGGTATTCCGATAACAGGAAACATTCCTAAAGTCATTGCTATATTTACCATATAATGAAATGTTAAAACTGAAAAAATAGAATAACCAAAAACTCTGGCAAATTTATCTTTTTGATTTTCAGCTAACTGAACAATTCTAATTAAAAGCAAACTGTATAAAAATATTAAAAACAAAGAGCCAACAAACCCAAATTCTTCACCAACTACTGAAAAAATAAAATCTGTACTTTGCTCTGGAACAAAATCTAATCTAGTTTGCGTTCCATTCATAAACCCTTTTCCAAAAATACCACCTGAACCTATAGCAATTTTTGATTGTGTTATGTTCCATCCAGCACCTAAAGGATCCGCACCAGGATTTATTAAAGATTCAATTCTATCTTTCTGATAAGGTTTCAATACATCATTTAATATAACTCCTTGTCCATTAATTGCAATCATAATAAAAACATAAATAATGAAAAGATTAACGAAGTTTCGAAAATTTTTTTTAAATAAGCCAATAGAAATTAAAAAACAAAAAGAAAACACTATGTATAAAATATTAGGATCAAAAATTAACCCTAATAAAAAAATTACTACAATTCCTACAATAAAAAGGAGTAAATGAAAAGACATGCCTTCCCGAAAAAAAACTAATAAAAATGAAGAAAACACCAAAGCTGTACCAAAATCACCTTGAATCAAAATCAATAATGAAGGTAATACGATAACTATAGAAATATATATCAAATTTTTTAAAGATTTTAAATTTAAATTATATGAATCAAAAATTTTTGCTAGTAATAATGCTGTTGAAAATTTAGAAAATTCTGATGGCTGAAATCTAAAACCAAAAACAGAAAACCAAGATTTGGATCCAGACACTTCAATTCCTACAAAAAAAACAGATATCAAAAGAAAAATGGAAAAAATATATAGAGGTAAAGCCAAATTATAAATAAATCTATGCTCTAAAAAAAAGATTGAAATTAATATTACAAAAGAAAATATTATCCAAATTAATTGTTTAAATGCTTCATTATTAAAACTAAAAAAAGAAACATCATCCTGAATTTGTGTAGAATAAATTGAAATAAAACCAATAAATACTAAAATTAAAAAAATAATAGTAATCAGAGGATCTATTGAAAATATATTATTCTGTATCTTCCTCATCTATAAAATCTCCTAATAAAACATACTCCTCTAACCATTTTCTTTTAATACCATTATTTATATAATACTCGACTGCTAAACTAGCTATAGATACAGCAGCACGACCTCCCTGACCAGCGTTTTCAATATATGATGAAATTGCAATTTTTGGTTTTTCTTTCGGTGCAAATCCAATAAAACCAGAGTGATCATAACCATGAGAATTTTGCACAGTACTAGTTTTTCCACATAAAATTATATCATCCATATATCCCCTACGAGCAGACCCCAACCGCACTACATTTTCCATAGCGTCAATAATATAATTATAATGATTTATATCTATATCCGTATTGATTCTTATTTGATTTATAACTTTTTTACCATCAATTTCAATCACAACTTTTGGCGTATAATAAATTCCCCTGTTGGCAATAATGGCAGCTAAATTAGCCATCTGAAGGGGTGTGACTAATAATTCTCCTTGCCCTATACTTAAAGAATATATATTAGAAAACTTCCATCTATTTCTTCCGTATAGGGCATCATAGTAATTATAAGATGGAACAAAACCAGAACTTAATATTGGCATATCAATATTAAGGCTTGATCCTAATCCAAATTTTTTTACATAATTATTCCACTCTATTAAACCCAATCTAGAGTCCACGTAAGTATTACTATCCTTTTTTCTATTTATAATTTTTCGAAATAATTTAAAAAAATAATTATTTGATGATTTAATAATTGCTTGTTTTAAATCATAATACCCAATAGGTGCTAAATCTCCAATATTAGAATGATCAATAAAAATTTTATCACTATAATTAACCAAATTGTTTTGAAGCCCAATTAATGACTGTATCAATTTAAACATTGAACCTGGAGGGTAAGTAGCCATTAAAGCTCTATTAAATATAGGCTTTAGACTGTCATTTTGTAAAGTCAAATAATTTTTTGAATAATCTCTTCCTGTCAAATAATTTAAATCAAAATTAGGTGAAGATACCATTGCCAAAACATTGCCAGTAGATGGCTCAATAGCTACTACACTACCAATTTTATTAACTAATAATTTTTCTATATAAATCTGAAGATCAGAATCAATAGATAATTTTATTTTTTTCCCATTTAAAACTAAAGAATCATTTAATGTATTATTATAACTACCAACAGACTGACCTTTTACATTATAAACTTTCAACTCATAACCCTTTGTACCTCTCAATGATTTTTCATAATATTTTTCAATCCCCCCTATGCCTATTAAATCTCCCATTTTATAATAATTTATTGAATCATTTATCAATTGCTGAGAACTTATTTCTCCCACATGCCCCAAAAGATGTGTCAATTGAGACTTAGGATAATGTCTGATAGGCTTTGGCACATGATAAATCCCTTTAAAATTAGAAAATTGATTTTGCATATATGCAAATTCTTGATGTGTAATACCACTATAAAAAATGGAAGGCTTATGTTTAGAATATTTTTTTGCTTTATTTATTATTTCATGAAATTTATCAAGAGATATATTGAATGTTTTTAAAAATTGAGATGTATCTAAAATTATTAATTGATTAGGAATAATATAAAAATCATACACAGGCTGATTTTCAACTATAATCTTATTATTTACATCAACGATAATACCCCTAGAAGGAAAAACAGTTTCCAAATGCAAAATATTATTTGCTGATAACTGTTGTGAAGAGGTATCATAAATTTGTAAAAAAAATAATCTCGAAATAAATAATAATGAGACAATAAAAATAAATAGCTTAAAAAAAATTGTTCTATTTCCACTCATTTTTCAAATCCAATTTTAAAAATAAATACTGTATTAATATCATAAAAACATAAGTAGAAATACTTGAAAAAAGTAATATAAAAAAAGCATTTAATGTAAAAAAAGCATTTGATTCAAATATTAATAATAATATATAATAGAGCATTACTATTGGGAAAGAAAAATTAAAGAATTTGAAAAACCCTACATTAAAAATTGACATTAAAGAAATTTCTTCAGCTTTGTTTTCTCCAATTATTTTTAAAGCCCATGAATTTTTAAAATAAAGTATTATTATACTAATAAAAGAGTATAATCCGAAAGAATCATTAAAAACATCAATAATTAAACCTAACAAAAAACCTATGACTAAAGTCATTATAGAATTTTTATAATATGGATAAAGTATTAAAATCAAAACATAAGGAGCCAACAACACATAATCAAAAAAAACTATTTTATTTAAAACAAAAACTTGCATAAACATTAGTAAAGAAAATAATAGAATATTATTCTTCATCATTATTTTTTAATTCTAATAAAACTTTTTCTTCTTTTTGTGTGTCAACTATAATATATACATATGATAAATTATAAAAGTTTTGAAATAATTCAATATCAATATCATAAAAATTAGAATTAATGTTTTTATTTATATGTTTTATTATTCCTATTTCTATTCCTTTTGGATATATAGTATTGAAAGAAGAAGTAATAACAGAATCTCCTTCATTAAGATTAATATGCTTTGGTATATATAAAAGCTTAGCTTTATTTGGACTTTCTGCATCCCAATTTAAGGAAGAAAGGGTGCTTGTGCTTTTAATTAATGTAGAAACATAATATGATGTATTTAATAAAGAGATTAAAGTAGAAAAATTATCAGAAATATATTGAACTTTTCCAACTATTCCTTTGGATGAAATAACTCCCATTCCTACTTCAACTCCATCCTTACTACCTTTATCTAAAGTAATATAATTTTCATTTTTATTTATAGAATTATTAATAACATTACCAGAAATCAATCTATATCTAACATTTAATGTATCAGCATTTGATTTTTTATTAGATTTATAATATAAAATTTGTGCAAACAAATCATTATTTTCATCCAAAATTTGTTTGTTTTTTGATTTTAATTCAAAATAATTAATAAAAGAATTTTTTAAAGAAAATATTGTGCCTGATATATAATTTGAAGAATTAAAATAATAAGATTTTAAAAAAAAATTATTATTTAATAATAAAAAAAAAGAAAATACAACCAAAATCCAAAAAGAAATAGAGTATTTATATAAACCTAAAATTCTAAGTAGGTTGCGCATAATAAACTAAGACATTAATACAGCACGAAACCCATCAATATTATTTAATGCAATTCCTGTTCCTTTAACTACAGCTCTTAGAGGTTCTTCCGCAATATGAATAGGAAGTTTTGTTTTTACTGATAATCTTTTATCTAAACCACGCAATAAAGCTCCTCCACCTGTAAGGTATATGCCATTATCATAAATATCTGCTGAAAGTTCTGGAGGAGAACTTTCCAAAGCTTTTAAAACTGCTTCCTCAATTTTTGCTATAGATTTATCTATAGCAAAAGCTATTTCTGAATATGTGATTTTAACAATTTTAGGTATACCCGAAAGTAAATCTCTACCTCTAACATCCAAATCATCTGGTGGATCTTTAAGCTCTGTCATCGCTGAACCCACTTCAATTTTTATTTTTTCAGAAGATCTTTCACCAATTAATAAATTATGTTGCCTTTTCATATAATCAAGAATATCATTTGAAAAACTATCACCTGCAGTACGAAGAGATTGATTGGTTACTATTCCTGAAAGAGCAATAATTGCAATTTCTGTTGTCCCACCTCCAATATCAACAATCATATGTCCTACTGGTCTATCTATTTTTATACCTATACCAATTGCTGCTGCAATAGGTTCATGAATCATATAAACCTCTTTTGCACCAGCATGTTCAGCAGAATCTCTAACTGCTCTTTTTTCAACCTCAGTAATGCCTGAGGGAATACAAATTACCATTCTATGAGAGACAGGAAAAAATTTTTTTCCACCATCAATCATTTTAATCATTCCTCTAATCATGTGTTCTGCTGCATGAAAATCAGCAATAACACCATCTTTTAATGGTCTAATTGTTTTAATGTTTTCATGAGTTTTTTCATGCATTTGCATAGCTTCTGATCCAATGGCCAAAACTTTATTTGTCTTTCTATCAATTGCAATTATTGATGGTTCATCAACCACAACAGATCCCTTACTAGTTATTAGAGTGTTTGCTGTCCCCAAATCAATAGCCAAATCATTATTAAAATAATCAAAAAATCCCATACTGTAAATTTAAATAAATTAGAAAAAGAAAATATTTAATAAATTATTTTACAAAAATAAGAAAATATAACTTATTGTTCTATTAATGATAAAAATGTCTTATTCCTGAAAAAATCATAGAAATATTATTTTTATCACACATTTCTATTGAAAGATTATCTTTTATAGACCCCCCTGGCTGAATTATAGAACTTATGCCTGATTTAGCAGCAATTTCTACACAATCTGGAAAAGGAAAAAACGCATCTGAGGCCATAACAGATCCTTTAATAGAAAACCCGAATCTTCTGGCTTTATCAATAGCAAAATTTAAGGCATCAATTCTTGATGTTTGTCCAACACCACTAGATATCATCTGTAAATTTTTTACTAAAACAATAGAATTAGATTTAGAATGTTTTACAACTTTATTAGCAAATTCTAAATCTTTTAATTCCCTTTTTGATGGTATCATTTTAGTTACTCTATCCCAATTGGAATCATCATTCTTTATATTATCAACATCTTGTTCCAATCTTCCATTAAGAATGGACTTATAACTTCTTTCTTTTTTAATTGTTCGTTTTTGAACAAGAATTATTCGATTTTTTTTTGATTTTAATATAGTCAAAGCTTTTTCTTGATAGCTTGGTGCAATAATTATTTCAAAAAAAAGAGTATTCATTTTCTTAGCAGACAAAATATCTACTTCTTTATTAGAAATTAAAACTCCACCAAAAGCAGATAATGAATCTGCAGAAAAAGCCAAATCATAAGATGAAACAACATCAAATGCTGATCCTATTCCACAAGCATTATTATGTTTTATAATAGCAAATGTTGTATCTGTAAACTCAGCTATTAATTTAATTGCAGAATCAACATCTAATAAATTATTATATGAAAGATCTTTTCCGTGTAACTGACTAAAAACATCATTTATATTACCTTTAAAAACAGCGCTCTGATGTGGATTTTCACCATATCTAAGAATTTTTGAATTTTCATTTTCATTTTCATTTTCAAAAGATTCATTAAAATAATTACTTATATCTTTATCGTATTCTGTAACTAGCTTAAAAGCTTTAGAGGCATAGTTTTTTCTAAGTTCTTCATTTGTGATAAAATTATTTGACTCTAAATCTTCTAATAATTTAATGTATTGGTTTCTTGAAGAAACCACTAACACATCATCATAATTTTTTGCTGCAGCACGAATGAGAGATACTCCCCCAATATCAATTTTTTCGATTATTTCATTCTTATCTTTTATCTTTATAACTGTTTCTTTAAAAGGATATAGATCAACAATAACTAAATTAATTTTAGGTATATCATGAGTTTTTTGATCTATAAGGTCTTGTTTATTAGAACTTCTTGAGAGAATAGATCCAAAAATTTTAGGATGAAGTGTTTTAACTCTTCCACCAAGGATTGAAGGATAACCAGTTAAAGATTCAACAGATTTTACTGGAATATCTAAATTTTCTATAAACTTTTTAGTTCCACCAGTAGAATAAATGGTTATTCCTTTTCGAAAAAGAGCCATACAAACCTCAGAAATTCCCTCTTTATTAAACACAGAAATTAAAGCAGATTCTATTTTCAATTTTTTCATCCTCAAAAGTAATATTATAATTTATTTAAAATGTATTTTTCAATAATTTGAGGAAAAAATTTATACTCTAATTCATGAATTCTAGAACTCAAACTTTCCAATGTTTCATCTGAATTAATAGAAATGGATTTTTGAAAAATTATTTTTCCCTTATCATATTCTTCATTAACAAGATGAATAGTTATTCCTGAACTATTGTCCCCTGATTTAAGAACGGAATTATGTACATTATCTCCGTAATATCCCTTGCCTCCATAATTTGGTAATAATGCTGGATGAATGTTTATAATTCTATTTTTATAATGTCTAACAAGATTTAATGGAATAAGATTCATAAATCCAGCAAGTACAATGTGAGTAGTTGAAGTCTTTTTTAAGTAATTATATACACTTCCGTCTTTCAATTCAGCATTGGATATAATTTTTGTCGATACTTTATATTTGTGTGCTCTCTCCAAAACAAAAGCATCTTTGTTATTACAAACAACCAATGTAATTTTAATGTTATTATTACCCATAAAATATTTAATAATATTTTCAACATTTGAGCCATTACCAGAAGCAAATAATGTAACATTATGTACCATTTACAATTAACGTTTAATTCTAAAGAGGGATAAAAATAAGCCAAATAATAAAACAAAAAATCCTAACCATAATAAATTAATAAGAGGTTTTTGAACTGCTTCAATTATTACCCAATTTTTTTGGGTTGTTTGAAACGTGATCTTAAAACTTTGAGAATCAGGAATAATTTCAGACAAATAAATTTTAATTCCTAAGTCATCAATTATATCAGGAATTAAACCCACCTTATTATCTTCAATAATATATACTGGCTTAGCTATATATTCTTGATTATTTGCCATTATGTTAATACTAGCCTCAACTGTAAACCTATTTTTATTATTAATATTTTTTGTTGTTATTTTTTCAAGAACAGAAACATAATCATTTAAAAAAAATGTTTCATCTATTTTAACTACAATTGAGTCTTTTTCTTTCCATACAATTTCTTGCTTAGGATCAGGAAACGTTCTTACATGAACATAGAGATCTTCTATAAAATTATTTTTTATATCAGGAGAAAATACTATCATATCAGAGTTTGGATCTGTCTGAACTTTAGGGAATAAATTAAACTCATCGTCACCATAACCATCATCATCAAAACCTTTCCTTTTGTTAGTGAATTTCAATTCAAAATACGTAATATCTTGGTTTTCTACTTCAACAGTATCGTTCTCAAAAATTGTATTGCCATTTAAATCAACATCTTTTTTTAAAATGTATTGATTTAATAAAGGAATATATTCTAAATAATTTTCATTTAAATATCCTGAATAATTCTTTAATTGTTTCCTCTTACCAAGATACTCTACATCATACTTCCCTATTTTCCTTTTTTCATTAAGAAACAAAAGCATGTTATTTTGATTAACTTCATCTGGAAAATCATTATTCCAAACTAATCCAGTATAATTCTGTGAAACAATTGATGAGTAACCTGAAGAAAACAAAATTCCTATTAACATTATTGCCACTCCAATATGAGAAATGGAAGCCGAAGAAATAAAATTCCTATTTTTAAAAAAATATAACAAAACACTACCATTAGAAAAAATAGAAAAGAAAGAAGAAAATAATAATATCATATACGAAATATTATTTACAGGATAGAACAAAATGACAAATGAAGATATCAGCATTGTAAGTATCAATGGTCGAGAAATAAGTTTAATCAATTTTTCAGATTTTTTTCCTTTCCACCATAACGTTTGAGCTAATCCCGAAAGAATAGCGATAGTTGATGCAAACCATATTTGTGCATTAGAATAAAAAAGTTCTTTTTGTACAGGGGGTGCAATGTTAGAAAATCCTCCAAAAAATCCAACAATTGAATTATAGACAGGAATAGAGGTAGGGAATATTACCTGAAATGCCATAAGAAGTAATGTAAAAACACCAATAAACAACCAAAAATCAGCAGAATATTTTTTTATTTCTTTTTCTGAAGTTGGTATGGTTTTCCATCTTTTAATTAAATAATAAGTGCTAATAAAAATAAATGAGAATAAGTATAATAATAGTTGACCACTGAGTCCAAGATCAGTAAAAGAATGAACAGAACTATCCCCAAGAATTCCACTTCTTGTTAAAAAAGTTGAGTAAAGAATCAATAAAAAACTTAATATTGAAAGTATCAAAGAAAGTTTGTAGTTGTCTTGATTTTTTTGCGTTAATACTATGGAATGAAAACTTGCTATAAGAAATAACCATGGTACATAAACAGCATTTTCTACAGGATCCCAATTCCAATAACCCCCAAAATTTAAAGTTTCATATGCCCAATAAGCAATTATAGTTGATACAATTAGAGACTTCTTTGCAGGTTCAATCCATCCTATATAATCTGCTAAACGCAAAGAAGAAATTGCATATGCAAAGGGAATAACACATAAAGCAAAACCAAGAAATAAAGTTGGAGGATGAATTACCATCCAATAATTCTGAAGTAAAGGATTAAGACCTGTTCCATCTTCAGGAATAAAATCTGGATTTAACTGAAATATAGGAGCAGCAATAGCATCTTTTAAAAGAATAAAAGGTGAGCTTCCAAGTTAAAAATAATTGCATTACACCAATAACAATCATTACTGAAGTATTCCACTTCGATACTGGTTTATTAATAAATATAATTCCAATAACTATGTTCCAAAATATCCACAATAAAAATGAGCCTTCTTGACCTTCCCAAAATGAAGATATTTTATAATAAATAGGTAACTCTTGCGAAGAATGTTGAAAAACATAATAGTATTCAAATCTATTATTTATGATCAAATAATAGATTACAATAAAAATTCCAACAATAAAAAATGAATGAATATAAAAAGTTAAAGATCCAAACCTAAACCATTCTATTTTATTTTTTGATTTTTCAGAAATTAAAAAACTTATAATGAAAACAAAAGAGAAAACAAAAGATGAAACTACAAAAAAATGACCAATATTTCCAGCTGCAAACATCTATAAAATTATAATTTAATGTTATTTTCTGTATACTTTGAAGGGCATTTTAATAAAATTTCATTTGCAATAAAACTTTCTTCATTATAAGAACCTATAACCACAATTTGTTCTGATAATAAAAAATCTGGAGGCATTGGTTCTCCATAAAAAACACTTTCTATTTTTCCATTTTTATCTATCATATCAAAAGAAAAACTTAATTTATTTTTACTATTCATTAAACCCTGAATTTCATTATTTTCATTTTTATTAAGCTGTCCAACAATATGAATCTTAGAACTATTTCCTATATTAAACATTGATCTAGCTTCTGAAAAAGAAACATAAGTACTTGCATCTCCAAAAGTTGTTATAATTATAATTATAACTATGCTTATAAAAACTATAGAAATAGCATAAGAGTTTTTCATTTTTTATTTTGTTCTATTTTATCAATTTTTTTTTCTATTCTAAACATATAGTAAAATAACGCTAAGAGAATCAACAAAAAAATTATTACTACTACATATATTTTTCCTTCGCTCCTCAATGTATCTGCCATACTAACTTGCTGTGCTATCAAATTGATTTGAATAATCATATTTATCATATTTTTATTATTTATTTAAAAATTTTATTCTAACTCTAATATTAGTAATCCAAATACCAAATAATATAAACCCTATAACCGAAGGATAAAAAACTACTCTTAACTGTGAATTCATATCATACACATTAAATCCAGGATTTCCACCATTACCCGGATGTAAAGAATCAGTCATTCTAGGTAAAATAAATATCAAAGGAATAAGCATCGCAAAAGCAAAAATATTATAGACGGAAGAAATTTTAGCTTTTTTCAATTCATCTTTAACAGATCCTCTTAAAACAAAATAAGAAAAATAAATAAGAAGCCCTAATGCAGAACCATTTAGCTTAGGGTCATTTGTCCAATATGTTCCCCAAGTAAATTTAGCCCACAACATCCCCGATATTATTCCCAGCATTCCAAAAAAAACACCAACATTTGCATATTCATTTGATTTTATATCATAATTTATTCTCCCTTTGGAAATATAATAATAAGAGTTTATAGCTGAAATAAACAAAAGGAAAATCATTGTAAACCACATAGGAACATGAAAAAACAATACACGAATAGCTTCATTTAAAATTGGAAGTGCAGGAACATCAAATAAGAAGCCTGCTATCGTAACATATACTAGCAGAAAAACACAGATGATTTTAATCCATTTCATATCTTAATTTCTCCATAAATAAGCAAATAATATTTTCGATAATGATAATGTTATAACATTTAACAAAATTAAAAGATAGATATCATCTTGTACCAGATTCCAGGAAAAATTTGAAGCAGAAATTTTCGTAATCTTTATCAAAATTAATAATATAGGTAAAATAATAGGGAAACTTAGAACACTCATTATAGAAGAATTATTTCTCACCTGATGACTAATTGCTGAAACTAAGGTCAAACAATTAGAAATACTGAACGAACCCACAACAAGAATAAAATAAAAAAATAAATATGATTCTATAAAACTTCCTATAAGTAAAGAATAAAAACCGAATGCTATAAAACATAATATTATTAAATAAAAAAAATTATATAACAACTTAGAGAATATTAATTCTGTTGGGGATAAAAGAAAATAATAATAATAATCTCTTTTTTTTGACTCATGAAGAAAACTCTTTGAGATAGAAGTTATTGATCCAAACAAAATAAGAACCCAAAACAAAGAAACCCAAGTACTTAAATCTTTTATTCCGACAGATCCAAATGAAAGATATACCACAAAAATTGATGATACTAAATACAATGCCACCGAAAAAAAGAGGTGTCCTTGACTTAAATCAATTTTTAAATCTTTACTTACAATTATGAAAATTTTCTTTAGCATATTTGTACAAAAATAATAACAAATTACTAACGAAATTCAATTATGGGACATTCAAAAAATTTATTTCCACATAATCATTATGTAAACTCAACCTTAAGAAAAAAACTGATAAAACAACAACCTTTACTTATATGGCTTTCTGGATTATCTGGATCTGGAAAATCAACGATTGCGAATGAACTTGAAAAAAAACTCTATGAAAATGGATGTTTATCCTATCTGCTTGATGGTGATAATATTAGAGTGGGTTTAAATAACGATCTTGGTTTTACTGATGAAGGAAGAAAAGAAAATATAAGAAGGATTGCTGAAGTATCTCGACTAATGATTGATGCTGGTTTAATTGTAATAACAGCATTCATTTCTCCATTTGACGAAGAAAGAGAACTTGCAAAAAGTCTTGTTCTTAAAAATAATTATTTTCTAGTACACGTCAATTGTTCAGTTGCAAAATGTGAAGAAAGAGATGTAAAAGGTTTATATAAAAAAGCACGAAATGGTGAAATTAAAAACTTTACAGGCATAGACTCTCCATACGAAATACCAAAAAACCCCAATCTAATAGTCGATACAGAAAAAGAAAGTATTAATGAATCTGTAGACAAAATCTTTATTGCTATAAAAAACAAAATTAAAGACTAATGTCATATGATGATTTTATAAACGTAGCTATTGATGCCGCTGTTTTAGCTGGAGAAAAAATTATGGAAGTATATAATGCTTCTGAACATATTGATTTTGAATCAAAAAATGATAATTCTCCATTAACAATAGCTGATAAAAAATCCCATGATATAATTGTAAGTATGCTTAAAAAAACAGAAACTCATATAATTAGTGAAGAAAGTGAAAGTATAGATTATCAAATAAGAAAAAAATGGAAAGAGTATTGGTTAATTGATCCCCTTGATGGAACTAAAGAATTTATTAAAAAAAATGGGGAATTCACTGTAAATATTGCTCTGATTAAAAACAATTCTCCATTTATAGGCATTGTTTATTGTCCAGTAAAAAAAATTCTATATTGGAATGATTCAAATAAGAATGTTTTTAAAAAAATAATTGGAAAAGAAAAAAAACAAATAAATAAAAGAAAAAAAGTTGACCAAAGGGAAAAAAATTTAAGAGTAATTGTTTCTAGATCACATTTAAATGAAGATACAACTCAATACATTAAAAAATTAAATAATCCTCAGCTTATTTCTTGTGGAAGCTCACTTAAATTTTTATATATTGCTGATAACAAAGCTGATATTTATCCAAGATTTGGACCAACAATGGAATGGGATACGGCGGCAGCACATTCTATTCTTAAAGCATTAGACATAATAGTAACAAATCTTGAAGATAAAAAGGAGATTTGTTACAATAAAAAGAATCTATTAAATCCATATTTTCTTATAAAACCATAATTTATTAATAATGAGATTTCTAATTGTTCCTTTGAAATAAAGGACCTACTCTTTTATCTTTGAAAAAGATGATAAAAAAAATCAATAATATAAAAGCTGAAATTGAAAATTATTCTGGGTCTTCATCTGAAGAAATAGAAATTTTTAGAATTAAATACGTAAGTAAAAAAAGTATAGTAAATAATCTTTTCTCACAATTCAAAAATATGAATTCCAATGAAAAAAAAGCTATAGGAAAGCCCATTAACGAATTAAAAACTATTGCTAAAAATAAATTAATTGAGCTATCAAATAAAAAGGATACAAATAAAAATTTATCTAATAATGATATTGATCTTTTTCTTCCACCTCAAAATGATACAGTTGGTTCTTTACACCCCTTAAGAATTATAAGAAATAAAATCATAAAAATTTTTAGAGACATTGGATTCACTATTGAAAGTGGACCAGAAATAGAAGATGACTGGTATAACTTCACTGCTCTCAATTTTCCTAAAAATCATCCTGCTAGAGAAATGCAAGATACTTTTTTCATTTCCAAAAATCCAGACAAAGTTTTACGCACTCACACATCTAATGTACAGATAAGGCTTATGGAAAAACAAAAACCTCCAATAAGAGTAGTTATTCCTGGCAGAGTCTATAGAAATGAAACCGTTTCCGCAAAATCTCATTGTTTTTTCCATCAAGTAGAAGGACTATATGTCGACAAAGACGTTAGCTTCAAAAACCTTAAAGAAACCCTATACTATTTTGCCAAAGAAATGTTTGGAAAAGAAACAAAAGTTAGATTTAGACCTTCTTATTTTCCATTTACCGAACCCAGTGCTGAAATGGATATTTCTTGGAAAAATGGATGGCTTGAAATTTTAGGTGCTGGTCTCGTTGATCCTAATGTACTTAAAAACTGTAATATTGATCCTGAAAAATATTCAGGATTTGCTTTCGGTATGGGAATCGAAAGAATAGCTATGATTAAATATGGAATTAATGATTTAAGACTATTTTCTGAAAATGATAAAAGGTTTTTAAATCAATTTAAAGGTATTGAATAATCTAAAAATATTTTTCTTCTTTGTACTCTCGACAAATGTTGTTTTTGCTCAAATAGTGCCATCGTTTCAAGGCGTTTATGATAAAAAATCAACTTCTTTTTCTACAAGTTCAAGCTTAATATTTGATGGCTCTAACGATAAAGTAACTACAAATCTAAGTATGAATAACTGGAGTGCTTTTACTTTTGAAGCATGGGTATATCCAGAAAGTACAGGTTCAAGGGAGGAAATAATTGGACATAATGACATCATTGAATTTGGTTTTATAGATAGCAATACTATTCAGTTATGGACTTCCCGTGGGAGTGCTATAAATTGGGATTTTAGTTCATCAACATTACCTTTTAATACATAGCATCATATTGTTGGTGTTGGTGATGGTACTGCTAATAGTAATAATTTAAAATTATACATCAATGGAATACTTGAATTACAGGGAGGATCTGCACCCTCAGGAGATCATTATGGAACAGCAAATTATACTTTAAACATCGGAGCTGGCGCTTATGATCCATTGAACAGCACACAATATTATGATGGAAATCTTGATGAAATAAGAGTATGGAATTCTGCTAGAAGTATAGATGAAATTAAAGCAAATATGTTTAAACAACTTAATGGTGATGAAAATAATTTACAGGCATATTATAAAATGAGCACAGCAACTGGAACTACGCTCGTAGATAACAGTTCTAATTCTAATGATGGAACAATTACGGGAGCTACTTGGGGAACAAACTATGTGCCTTTAGGAGATTTGAATAGTAGTTATCAAACAGATATGGAAGGACTTTGGGAAGCTACTGGAACAAGTGCATCACAAGCTTCCAGTGGACTAACAATGACTGTAAGTCAAACATTGTCTGAAGAAAACTTTGCCGTATTTGGAAATAACAACACATCAAATACTTCTACTTCAGATCTTCCAAATGGTACGGCTATTCGATCAGCAAGAATATGGCAAGTTGATAAAAGTGGTACTGTATCTGCAAGTGTTATCATAGATATTAGTGACGCAACTGGTGATAGTCCAACAGTAGGAGCTGCCACCAACTACAAACTATTACATCGCATTGGAACAAGTGGTAATTTTACTTCAGTAGCAACAGGAGGAAGTGTGAGTGGTGATAACATTACTTTTTCAGGAGTAACTATAAACAAAGGATTCTATGTAATAGCTGCAACTCAATCAAGTAATCTATAAAACTAATTCATAATATCACAAGAATTATATTCTGAATCAATATTAATAAATACATCTCCTTTCGCTCTTTCAAACCATAAATTCATCAATTCTACTTGTTTTCTATTAAGAGCAAAATTTCGAAATCTTTGATAATCTTCACTTAAATTTCCCAAATGTGGAGGAATTTTTTCCTTATACAACAATATTTTATAAGCAGCTGTTCCATCATCAAGCCTTGTTTCTATAGGAACTGAAATTTGACCTATCTCCATAGTATCAATTGTGAAAAAAACCACTGGATCTAGTTCCTCAACAAGAACATTTTCGCTGCCCATAGCATCAGTAAAGTACCCACCAAAAGAAGAAGTAAATTTATCATCTGAATATAACCTAGCAAGATCTTCAAAAGAGATACTATCCACATTACTAGCTAAATCCGCTAAACTATCTAGATAATTTTTTGTTTGTGTAATGTCTTCTTCAGAAAATGTGGGTTGCAAAAGAATATGTCTTGAACTAAAAAGATTTCCTCTCTTTTCAATTAATTCTATAAGATGAAAACCAAATTTAGTTTCTACAGGCATAGAAACTTCTCCTGGTTTTAACTTTAAAGTCGCAGCCTCAAATTCAGGTTGAAATGAACCTCTCCCCGCAAATCCTAAATTTCCTCCATTTTGAGCGCTTCCAGGATCTTGACTATAAAGAGTAGCTAATATTTCAAAACTTTCTCCATTACCAATTCTATCTCGTATTTTCATAATTTCTTCGCGAATTTTTTCCTTTTGTTTTTTACCAATTTCAGGAATTTTCACAATCTGAGAAACTTTAACCTGAGTAGAAAAATAAGGAACACTATCTTTCGGAATATCAGCATAAAATTCTTTAACTTCTTCAGGACTAACACTAATATCTGTTAAAATCTCTTGACGCATTTTTCTAACAACAAGTTGTTCTTTTATATCATCAAACAATTCTTTTTTAAATTCAGCAATTGTTTTATTATAATATTTTTCAATTTCATCTTCCGATCCAATTTGATTAATAATTAAAGCCATTCTAGAATTAAGCTCCTGATTAACTTCTCCATCTTCAACAATTACAGAATCAATTTCTGCTTTTGCAACTAGTAACTTACTTGTAATTAAATCCTTAAAAACAGCACATTTCGTATTTCCTGAAATTCTTTCTCCCCTTGAAAGAATTTCCAAGTAAGTACTTTCAAGTTCTGACTTTAAAACAATATAGTCATCAACCCTCCCAATTATTTTATCTAAGACGAAACCATTAGAAACTTCTTGTGCATAAATCGAATTCTGAGATCCAATAAAAATAAATAAAAACAAAATTTTTATATTAAAAAATTTCATAATCAATTCCTATTTTAGAATTTACAAAAATACTATCCCGCAATTTATCAAATAATTTTTGTTTTCTTTTATTTAAAATAATAGCATTTATAACATTAGATTCAAATGATAATGGAGAAGTTTCTCCTATTAATTTTTTATCAAGAATTTTTAAAAAAAAATAATGATTTTCATCTACATTTTCTACATATGTATATCTCTTTAAAAATTGAGATTTATCATTTATCAAAAGCAATGGATTATTTAATATAATGTCATCAAGTTTAACCCAAATAGTATCTTCTAAAAATGATTTTTCCGCAAACTGAAAACAGTATAATCTCATTTCATTAATATCAGAGTCTGGATATTTTTTTATTATTTTTCTAAAACCTCCAACATCAGGAGCATCTACTGGAATTTTTGCATATAATGCTTGAACTAAATCAATAGACAAAACAAAATCTTTAATGTTATTTTCATAATACGTATTTAATTCTTGATCAGAAACTAAAAAGTCAATATTATTTTTATACGTTATTTTTTCATATTCAAACAACATAAGATTATTCTTATATTGTAATACCTTATTATTAACATTATTAACATTAATAACATTTTCATATGCTAATTTCAAAAGCAATTGATTTCTTATCCATCGATCAATTTGTTTTTCAATAATCGGTGAACTATCATTTTGTAAAGAAGGAAAAATAATGTCTTCAATGTATAAATAATTATTATCTACTCTTGCCAATGCAATTTTGTCATCAGTTGTATTTCCATCCAAAAATTCACAAGCAGACACAAATAAAATTATAAGAAGAAAAAATAAATTTCTAACCATTGTTTATAATAATTGATTCTATTATTTTTTTGAATAGTTTGGCGCCTCTCTAGTAATAAAAACATCATGCGGATGACCCTCTATAGAACCAGCTTTTGTTATTTTCACAAACTTAGATTTCTGTAAAGTAGCAATATTATTTGCTCCAACATATCCCATTCCAGCTTTTAACCCTCCTGTTAATTGATAAAGAATTTCAGAAACTTCCCCTTTATATGGAACACGACCCACAATACCTTCAGGAACTAATTTTTTTGGATCATTTTCATTTTGTTGAAAATACCTATCTCTTGTTCCTGCCTCCATAGCTTCAACTGATCCCATACCTCTGTACGCTTTATATTTTCTCCCTTCATATAAAATTATATCACCAGGAGCTTCCTCTGTACCTGCAAATAATGATCCTATCATAATACTATGTGCTCCTGCCGCCAAACCTTTTACAACATCTCCTGAAAATCTTATTCCTCCATCAGCAATGACAGGAATTCCTGATCCCTTTATAGCTTTTGTTGATTCATAAATCGCTGACAATTGAGGCATTCCGACTCCTGCAATAATTCTAGTTGTACAAATACTCCCAGGACCAACACCAACCTTAATACCATCAACTCCAGCTTTTACCAATGCTTTTGCTGCATCCCCAGTTGCTATATTTCCAACAATAAGATCTATATCAAAAAAATTTTTGATTTTTTTTACTTGATCTATTACTGCTTTTGTATGTGCATGAGCAGTATCTATGACAATCACATCTACACTTGAAGCAATTAATCGTTCTAAACGTTCTTGATAATCATCAGTGACTCCAATTGCAGCGCCAACACGAAGCCGTCCTAAAGTATCTTTACATGCATCTGGCATAGATTTATTCTTCAGTATATCCTTATAAGTTATAAGTCCAACTAGTTTTCCTTCCTCAACAATAGGTAATTTCTCAACTTTATATTTTTTGAGAATTTTTTCAGCATCATTTAAGCTTATTCCTAACTTAGCTATAACAAGTTTTTTTGTCATTATATCTTCTAATTTCATAGATTCATCTTTCTGAAATCTAAGATCCCTATTGGTAACAATTCCCATAAGATTATTAGAAGCATTAATAATCGGAATACCTCCAATTTTATTTTTTTTAACAATCATTTGTGCGTCTCCAACTGTTGACTGAGAATCCAAAGTTATGGGGTCCTTTATCATTCCACTCTGTGATCTTTTCACTTGTCTAATTTGTTCTGCTTGATTTCTAATGGTCATATTCTTATGAATAATACCAATTCCTCCTTTTAAAGCAATTGATATTGCAAGTTTATGTTCTGTGACTGTATCCATAGAAGCAGAAACAAAAGGAATATTTAATTTTATATTTTTTGTAAGTAAGGTAGTAACATTAGTATCACCAGGAAATATCTCAGAATAAGCAGGAACCAACAACACATCATCATAAGTGAGTGCTTCAAGTTGAAATATATTATTTTTTGTCATAACAAATAAGAGTTTTACCTATTTGCCATGCAAAACTAATACATTATACTTGAGTTAAAAAATTTTGATATATACTTAAAAAATAAAAAAAAGTTAAAATGATAGAATACATAGCCGTTATTTTTGGCATTTTAAGTGTATGGTATGCTCAAAAGAATAAAATTCTAGTTTTTCCTACTGGAATAATTAGTGTTTTAATTTATGTGTATTTAACATATGAAAATAAACTATACGCTGATACAGGAATAAATATTTATTACTTTATTATGAGTATTTATGGTTGGATTTTATGGACCACTAAAAATAAAAAAATAAAAAAAGAAATTTCTTTCAGTTCAAAACAAGAAAATCTTATATCAGCATCTTTATGTATATTCTTTTTTTTAATAATACAATATGCATTAAACAAAACCGACAGTGATGTAGTGTTTCTAGATAGCATAACTACAGCATTAAGTTTAACTGGGATGCTGCTACTTGCAAGAAGAAAATTAGAAAATTGGATTTATTGGATAATAGCGGATATAATTTATATTCCTTTATATACATATAAAGGACTTTATCCAACAAGTCTTCAGTTTTTTATTTTTTTAATTTTAGCAATACTAGGTTATAGAAATTGGAAAAAAGAAATAAAAAAATGAAAAAAATATCTATAGTTGGACCAGAATCATCAGGAAAAACCACATTGGCTATTTTTTTATCAAAAATATTAAAAGGCATATATGTAAATGAATATGCTAGGGATTATCTTAATAAACATAAAACCTACACTATAAATGATCTAGATATTTTTGCATTCAAACAAAACCAAAGCATTAACAACGCAAGCAAAACAAAAAATAATTTTTTATTTGCTGATACATCAGTTATTGTCATTGAAATATGGAGTATGTTAAAATATAAAAAACTCAGTAAATCAATCAAAAAATTATCAGAGAAAGAAAATTTTGATTGTTACTTATTATGTAAACCTGATATTCCATGGAAATGGGACAAGCAAAGAGAAAATCCAAATGATAGAATTAAAATTTATAATGCTTACAAAAATTTATTATCAACAAGAAATTATAATTATACTGTAATAGACGGAAAACTTAATCAAAGAATAAAATCATCTCTAAATTTTATAATATAAATTTTATAATATAATTTCACTTGTAATTGGGGTACCTAAAATGTCAAGACTGAGATCACACTCAAAAAACTGATCCAGGTAATGCTGGTGTAGTATGACATAAACAGTTATTTTTTGTTCATCTCAAAATATTAAATCTTACATGGATGAAGGTATTACTTTGTTTTCTACTTATAAATTTGACTGCAAATGCACAACATAATTTTAAAGGTAGAGTGCTTGATAAGAATGGATTAAAAATACAGGGAGCAAATATCAAAGATGATGATAATAACATAACATACACAGACAATAACGGAGATTTTTATATTTTTTCCAAAAAAAATATTATCAATATAGAAATTACACATGTTGGTTATTTAAAAAAATTTGATACCATTAATATATCAGAAACCAAAGAAAAAATTTTTATAATAAAAGATGGAATTCTCTTAAAAGATCAAATAAAAGTTTTATCAACAAGAGCAAAAGATGATAGTCCGTATGCTTATGAAAATCTAACATTATATGAATTAAATAAAAATAATACAGGAAAAGATATCCCATATTTATTAGATTTTACCCCATCCGTTACTATAACATCTGATGCTGGTGGTGGAATTGGGTACACTGGAATAAGAATAAGGGGAAGTGATGCAAATAGAATTAATGTTACAATTAATGGTATTCCATACAATGACGCCGAGTCCCATGGTGTTTTTTGGGTAGACTTACCAGATATTGCTTCGTCAACCAATACCATTCAAATTCAAACAAATGGCGGAGGTGCATTTGGAGGAACTATAAGTATAAAAACAGGAACTCCATCAGAAAAAGCATACGTAGATTATGGAACATCAATGGGTTCATTCAATACATTTAAAAATACATTAAATCTTAATTCCGGGATAATAAAACAACATTGGAACTTTGCTTTAAGATTATCAAAAATAACATCTGATGGATATGTTGATAGAGCATTCAGTAACTTAGGGTCATACTATGCGTCAGCGACATATTTCACAAAAAAATCATCCTTTCAGCTTATAAATTTTTCCGGAAAAGAAAAAACTTATCAATCTTGGTGGGGAACTCCTGAGTCCAGAGTATTTAATGATCTAAATGGAATGCAAAAAGTAATTGTTAACAATGATTTTGATGAAGAACAAAAAAATAATTTATTAAGCTCTGGGAGAACATATAACTATTACACTTACAAAAACGAAATTGATGATTATAAACAAGATCATTATCAATTCCATTTTAATCATGATATTTCAAATTCTTCAAATTTACATTTTGCACTTCATTACACTTATGGAAGAGGCTTTTATGAGCAATTTAGAAAAAACGAGCCTTTATCTAATTATTTTAATGATTATGAAAATGTTTATACAAATTTAGTTCGAAGAAGATGGTTAAATAATGATTTTTTTGGATTCACATATTCTTATTTTAAACGAACAACAAAAACAGAATTGACTATTGGTGGAGCATATAATATATACAAAGGTAATCATTTCGGAAAAATTATATCAACTAATATTCCAAATATGGTACTTAAAAATCCATACTATCTTTCAAGATCTGATAAAAAAGACGCAAATATTTTTATTAAATACAATTGGAGCATAAACTATAAATTAAAATTATTTGCTGATATGCAAATAAGAAATTATTCCCATAACAGCGATGGTTCAGATAACGATAGATCAATAATTAATTTTGATTCCAAAAACACTTTTTTTAATCCTAAAATAGGATTTAATTTAAAATTAAATCCTAAATCAAACATTTATAGTTCCGTTTCAGTTGCAAATAGAGAACCCATTAGAATTGATTTTTTAGATTCCTACGAAAAACCAAAACATGAAACTTTATATGATTTCGAGTTTGGATATAATATTAATTATAACCTTGGTTTTTTTAAAACAAATCTTTACTGGATGGAATATAAAAATCAACTCATTACAACAGGTGAATTAAATGACATAGGTGGCTACATAAGAACAAACGCAAAAAAAAGCAGAAGAGTTGGTGTTGAAATTTCAAATAGAATTAGTATAAAAAAATTTAATATTTCATCTTCTCTCACACTATCAAAAAACTTTGTGTATAACTTTAATGAAATCCTCTATGACTACGGTAGTGCTTTTGATCAATACAACATAATAAAAAACACATATTTAAAATCAAATATTGCATTTTCTCCAGAAATTATTGGTTATAATAAAATTGAATATAAAACATTAAAGAACGTTACAATGTCATTTAAAACAAAATATGTAGGAAAACAATACCTAGACAATACCTCAAATATAAATCGATCTATAAATTCATATTTAATTAATTCATTTGATGTTGAGGCAAGATTAAATGCTAAGGGTTTTAAAAAATTATTTATAAAATTTTCATTAAATAATATGTTTAATAAAATGTACTCAAGCAATGGATATACTTTTGGGTACTATGCCGGTACAGATTATGAAGTAAGAGAAAATTATCTTTATCCTCAAGCTGGAAGAAATTATATATTTAGTTTAAATATCAAAATTTAAATATTCAAAAATTAATAATTAAAAATCGAAATTTTCTATTTATATCTTTAACAAAAGAATATGATAAGTTGGCATCACGAACATATTTAAACAAATCAGAATAATACTTGTCATTAATTTCAAAGTAAATTTTTCCATTATTATTAATATACTTTTTAGAAAAATTAATAATTACTTTATAAAAGTATATAGGATCATCATTTACAAATAATGCTAATTTAGGCTCAAATTTTTTAACATTATCATCCACACAATCAATGTCTTCAATTGATATATATGGGGGATTACTTATAATTAAATCAAATTTTATATCTGGCTTATACTCCTCTATTTTCTTTTCAAGAAAAGTAACATTAGTTCCAACATTAATATTATTGTTTTTTTCTGAAGCATCTATACCTATAACTTTTGATTTTATATTATTATCTAAAGTGATTGCAATACACCCTGAACCAGAGCCTATATCAAGTATGCTTTTTATTTTATCTGTGGATTCATTTTTAATGATCATATCTACTAATTCTTCAGTTTCTGGCCTTGGAATAAGCACATCGTGATTAACATAAAATAAATTATTATAAAAAAATTCTTTGTTTAAAACATGCTGAATGGGAATACCTTGTGATATTTTGTTTAAATCAGAAACAACCTCTTTCTCTATAGATTTATTCCATGAAATAAATTTATCAATTAGAAGATCAGTATTTGAAGCATTAAATTTTAGATATAAATATTTTTGAATTATGTTTATAGCTTCTTGTTTAGAATAATTTTTGAAAAGATCAAGTAATTTTTTATAAAGTTTTTGTAAACTTATTTTAGACATTACTCAAAAATAAATGAATTATCAACATAAAAAATATATTAACAGAGCATTTTATCTTGCCCAAAAAGGAATGGGTTCTGTAGCACCAAATCCTATGGTAGGGTGTGTGATTGTTAAAAACGAAAATATTATAGGTGAAGGATATCATAAAAAATTTGGAAAACCCCATGCTGAAATAAATGCAATAAAAAGTGTTAAAAACAAAAAAACAATAGAAGGAAGTTCGATTTATATTACACTTGAACCATGTAGCCACTATGGAAAGACACCACCTTGTGTAGATGAGATAATTAATTATAAACCAAAAGAAGTTATTATTTCAAATAAAGATCCAAACCCAAAAATTAATGGGAAAGGAATAAAAAAGTTAAAAGAAAATAATATAAATGTAATTGAAGGAATAAACGATGTTATAGGAAAAGAATTAAATAAAAGATTTTTTTTAAATCAAAAATACAAAATGCCATATATTATTCTAAAATGGGCAGAAACAAAAGATGGTTTTATTGCCAAGACAAATGGAGAATCAAAATGGATTTCAAATGATGTATCAAGAACTTTAGTTCACAAATGGAGATCTGAAGAATCTGGAATATTAATAGGTGTGCAAACCGCCATTAAAGATAATCCAAAATTAACTGTTAGAAGGTGGAAAGGTAAAAACCCAATTAGAATAATTGTTGACCCAAATAATAGATTACACAATACAGCAAAAGTATTGAAAGAGAAACCTATTACTTTAATTTATAATACAACAACCACAAAAAAGAAGAAAAGTAATTTTTTTATTAAAATAAATCCATTTTCTATTCATAACATTATACAAGACGTTTATAAAAAAGGAATAAGTAGTATAATGGTAGAGGGGGGAACAAAAACTATAAATTATTTTATAAATTCAAATTTATGGCATGAAGCACGTATTTTTGTTTCTAATAAAAAATTTAAAAAAGGTGTTATTGCTCCTAATCTAAATTTTGAAAATGCTAATAAAGAAGATATAAATGGTGATGAATTACACATAACAAATAATAATGCATAATTTGAAAAAACTAAATCTTGACTCATTAGAATTAAATTATAAAACAGTAGTAACTCAGATTAATCATCTAATAGAAGAAGAAAATGATATTACTGCCATACTATCAAACGTTTCCTCTGCATTAAAAGAGACTTTTAATTTTTTGTGGGTTGGATTCTATCTTATAAAAAATGAAGAGTTAGTATTAGGTCCTTTTCAGGGTCCAGTTGCGTGTTTTAGAATTAAAAAAAACGAGGGAGTTTGTGGATGTTGTTGGAAAGAAAAAAAAACAATTATTGTTCCTAATGTAGACAAATTTCCAGGACATATAGCATGTAGTTCTCTATCTAAGTCTGAAATAGTTGTTCCTATTTTTAAAAAGAATGATGTATTTGCTGTTTTAGATGTTGACAGCAAATTGCTCAATCAATTTAATGTTATAGACAAAACATATCTTGAAAAAATTGTTAGGTTAATTGAAAAAAAATTAACTTAAGCAACCAATTTCAGTAACACCACCAACTGTTTTATCTCCTTTTTTTACTGTTACATTAAAATTTAAAGGAAGATAAATATCAGCCCTAGATCCAAATTTAATAAACCCCAATTCTTCAGATTGCTTTACTTGATCTTTAACTTTTGTGTAGTTAACAATTCTTCTGGCAACCATCCCAGCAATTTGCCTAACTAATAAAGTAATTTTATTGTTTTCAATTACAGTTGTTGTTCTCTCATTTAATATGCTTGATTTTGGATGCCATGCAACCAAATATTTTCCTTTATGATATTGGTAATACTTTACAGTTCCAGAAATAGGATGTCTATTAATATGAACATCAAACGGTGACATAAAAATAGATATAAGTAATTTTTTTTCTCCAAAATATTCATTTTCATAAGCTTCTTCAATATTAACAACTTTACCATTCGCTGGAGATATAACTTTACTGTTATCGATTGTTTTTTTGATTTTAGGATTTCTAAAAAATTGAAGAAAAAAAAGAAATATAAAAACAGATACTAATAAAATAATATTTAGATAGAATCCAATAATACTGAAAAACTGACCACCAATATTTATACCTAATAAAAAGATTAATAAAACTGATAAAAAAGAATACCCCTCTCTATGAATTCTTTTCATTTTTTTTGGAAAGTAAAAGATCCATCTCTGTATTTATACGTTCTAGAAACTTTATCTATAGCAGAAATATAAGCTGCTATTCTTAATGAAACATTGTATTTTTTTGATATGCTATAAACATTATTGAAACCTTGTTTAATTATTGTATCAGCCCTTCTATTTACTCTACTTCTTGTCCACTTAAACCCCAACCTGTTTTGGACCCATTCAAAATAAGAAACTATCACTCCACCAGCATTTGCTAAAATATCAGGTACTGCAACAATTTTATTTTTTAGCAAAATATCATCTGCTTTATAAGATGTTGGACCATTAGCTCCCTCAACTATAAATTTTGCAGAAATATCAGAAGCATTTTTTTCAGTTATAGAATCTTCCATTGCTGCTGGTATTAAAACATCTACTTTTAAAGAAAGAAGTTCGTTGTTTGATATTTTGTCTCCTCCTTTAAAATTTTCTAACGATCCATTATTTTCATTTCGATAAGTAATTGCTTTACCTACATTAATTCCTTTTTTATTATAATAACCTCCAGAAATATCTGAAATTGCAATAACCTTACACCCTCTTTCTTTTAACAAATAAGCTGCCCACGAACCTACATTTCCAAAACCTTGTACCGCTATAGTAGCTCCAAATGGGTTAACTTTAAATTTTGTTAATAATGATAAAGTTGAAATCATAACACCGCGTCCTGTTGCTTCAATTCTTCCAAGTGAACCTCCTAAAATAATAGGCTTTCCTGTCACTACTGAATTTATTGTCATTCCTCTTGCTCTTGAATATTCATCCATTAACCAAGCCATATGTTGTGGGCCTGTTCCCACATCAGGTGCTGGTATATCTTTATCTGGTCCAAAAACATCATGCATTGCTTGAGTGTATGCTCTTGTTAATCTTTCCATCTCTGAAAAACTCATTTTTTTTGGATTACAACAAACCCCTCCTTTTGCTCCACCATATGGTATATCCACAACAGCACATTTCCAAGTCATCCAAGCCGCTAAAGCTGTAACCTCATTTAAATTAACTCTTGGATCAAATCTTAAGCCCCCTTTTGAGGGTCCCAATATATTTGAATGAATAACTCTATAGCCTTCAAAAACCCTAATGTTACCACCATCCATAGAAATTGGAAGTGATACAATAATTTTTTTTGCTGGAGATTTTAAAACATTATAAATTTCTTCATCTAACTGAAGATGTTCAGCGGCAACATGAAACCTCTTCATCATCGATGCAAGAGGATCATTAGAGTGAATGATAGGAGCGGGCTCTATATAACTCATATCTATTTAAAACATTTACTGTAAATGTACAATTTATGTTAAATGATTGATAATTTTTAAGTAAAAAAATACATACGGAATAACAAAGAAAAAACTATCAAAACGATCCAAAAATCCACCATGTCCAGGAAGTTTGTTTCCACTATCTTTTAAATTAAAATTTCTTTTAATAAGAGACTCGAACAAATCACCAAATACCCCTGATACTAAAACTACTATTGAAAAACCAGCCCAAAACATATACGTTCTATCGTCAAAGTAATTCCACAAAAAATAAGCAACAACTAAATTCGATAATAAACCAAAAATGACACCTTCCCATGTCTTCATAGGAGAAACCGATTCAAATAATTTATTTTTACCAAAAATACTTCCTCCAATAAATGCTGTTGTTTCACTAGTCCAAAGAAATACAAAAGAAGAAACCAAGTAAGTATATTCATATTCACCAGATTCAAAAACTAAAAAATTCAATAGAGATATTGGTATTGATATATAAAAAATACCAAAAAATGTCATAGATACGTTTAATAAAGAATCTCTATTTTCTGAAGTATATAAAGCAGAAAGGCAAACAATTGGTAGAATTGGTACCAATAAGAAATGAACTCCCCAAATTGAATTTTGACTAGAATAAATAAAAGTTGAAATAAAAATTAAAACAGAAAGAAATGTTCCTAAATAATTATTTGGATTTATATTATTTTCCTTAAGGATTCTGTAAAATTCTTTAGATGAAAAAAAAATGATAGCAATAAATATTAATAAATAAGAATACTGACTATAAATTGAACAAAACAACAACAATCCTGCTCCCAATGAACCTGTAATAATTCTCTGTAATAAATTTTTTTTATCCATAAAAATCTAATCCTTGAATTAATTTCTGTGCTTTAAGATAATTTTTTTCAACTACTAAAACCTCATGAAATCCAAAATTATTATACGAAGAATCTATCTTATTAACTGATATACATTTTATATCATTTAATTTCAAAAGTTGTTTAACTATTTCTGCGCGATATGTCGTTCTTGTTTTATAAACCTGAACCCATTTATCTTTTTTCATTATCTAAAAAATATCTTCTAAGTAAATACATAAAACCTATAAATAAAACAGCACTTATAATAATTAAAGCCATTGGAATTTTTGGAGAAGAATTTATGGATACTTCAAAATTTTCATTTAGTAGTCCTTTCTGAGAAAAATAAAATATAGTTAATGAAAAAAAATTATTAAATATATGTGCAATCATAGGATACAATATACTACCAGACCAATAGTAGATATATCCAAACAAAACCCCTAAAAGCATTCGAGGAAAAAACCCATAAAACTGTAGATGGAGAGCACTAAAAAAAAAGGCACTAAGCCATACTGCTATGTGAATATTTTTTGAAATCAAATAAAAATTCTTTTGTAAAACTCCTCGAAACAAATATTCTTCACATATGCCGGGAATTAAAGCTATAGATAATATGCCAAATAAAAACTCCCAATTATTTTCAAAAGAAACTAAAAAAATTGTAATCTTCTCAAGTTCTTTTTCCTTATTAAAGGCCCAAGTCTCAAAAGAATTCATAAACTCAGGAAAATTGATAGATTTATTCCACTCTATAACTCCAGAATTTAAAATCATAAATAAAAACGTTGATAAAAGGACCAAAATGATTGGAGTAGAATTAATTGGAAAAATCTTTATGGAATAATTACTTAATTTATTCACATAAAAGTAAGGCGAAATAAAAATCATAATTGACAAAGAATTTAATGATAACATTAATACCCTGTCTTCTAATAAATTTTCCATTCCGGAAGAAAAAATTTCTCCAGATATAATATAATATCCCGATATAACTAAATTCAAAAGAACAAAAGCTGAAAAAATTATTAATGCAATAATCCTTAATTCTTTCCAATGATTTAACATAATTGATTTTATTTGCAGAGTTATTTAATTAAAAACGTTAAAATAGTTTTTTTTTATGAAAATTGGCAATATTGAACTAGGTGATTTTCCCTTATTGCTTGCTCCAATGGAAGATGTAAGTGATCCACCATTTAGATCTGTATGCAAAGAGAATGGTGCTGACTTAATGTTTACAGAGTTTATCTCTTCAGAAGGTTTAATTAGAAACGCAGAAAAAAGCACTCAAAAACTTGATATTTATGACAGCGAAAGACCCATAGGAATACAAATATTTGGAGATAAAATTGAATCTATGAAAAAAGCAGCTTCAATATCTGAAGCAGCTAATCCAGAAATAATAGATATAAATTATGGTTGTCCTGTTAAAAAAGTTACCTGCAAAGGTGCTGGTGCTGGTATTTTACTTGATATAAACAAAATGCAAAAAATGACAAGTGAAATAGTTAAACAAGTTAAAAAACCTGTAACTGTAAAAACCCGATTAGGTTGGGACGATAACAGTATAAAAATAGTAGAAGTAGCAGAAAGATTACAAGATGTAGGTATACAAGCTCTTACTATTCATGGGCGAACAAGAAAACAAATGTATAAAGGAGAAGCTAATTGGGAATATATAGCCGAAGTAAAAAATAATCCTAGAATTAACATTCCAATTTTTGGAAATGGAGATATTAATTCTCCAGAAAAAGCAAAAATATATAAAAATAAATATGGCGTTGACGGAATAATGATTGGAAGATCAGCAATTGGAAACCCATGGATTTTTAATGAAATAAAGGCCTATATAAAAGAAAACAAACATATAAAAAAACCATCCTTGAATGATAGAATAGAAACGGTTAAAAAACATTTAGATTTTTCTATCCAATGGAAAGGGGAAAGATTAGGTTTAATTGAAATGAGAAGGCATTATACAAACTATTTTCGGGGAATGGATAATTTCAAAAAACATAGAATGAAATTGATTCTTAGTACATCTAGGAACTTTACATTAGAGACATTAAATGAAATATACAACTTATATTCTAACAATAAAGAATTAGCTGAGTTATGAAATTAGATAGATCATTATATGCTTGGGTCTTATTAATTCTTCTTAGCATAATTTGGGGGATTTCTCCTATACTAATTAAAAAATCATTAGTTTCACTACATCCTCTTGAAATTGGAGCACTACGATTATCTTTTGCGGCAATAGTTTTATTGCCTTTTTTGGCTAAGAATATAAAGGAAGTTAAAAAAAAGGATTTTCTTATTTTATTTATTTCTGGTGTAGTAGGTAATGTAATTCCATATTTTCTATACCCTATAGCACAAACAAAAATTGATAGTGGAACATCAGGTGTTTTAACGTCCTTGACTCCATTTTTTGCTCTAATAATAGGGGTATTATTCTATAATCAAAAAGCAACAAAAAATAATTTAATTGGACTTACTATAGGCTTTTTAGGAACAATGGCGTTGATTTTATTTTCTAATAATATTCGAGGTTTTGGATCAGATGTTTTTGGTTTATTTGTAGTATTAGCAACCTTTTTATATGGTATAAATTTAAATTTGATAAAACATCATCTTAATCATTTAAAACCAATAACTATTGCCAGTTTTTCAATTGTTTCAATTCTGCCTATAACTCTTTATATGCTTTTAGACCTTACGCCTTTTATTGATCATATTGAAAAATTTGAAATTCATAGAAATCAATTTTATTATGTCGCTATTCTTGGAATTTTAAGTACATCAATAGCTACAATAATTTTTTATAATTTGATAAAGATTAAGGATACGGTTTTTGCTTCTCTTGTTACATACTTAATGCCAATAGTGGCTGTAAGTGTTGGCGTTATCGATGGAGAAAATATAAATTCTATCCAGTTATTAGGAATGGTTTTAATAATTCTTGGAGTGTTTATAAGTGGGAAAAAAAATCAAATCCCTTAAACGAATTTTTTAAAAATTTTACGAAACACCATAATAAAAGAATGTCATTTAAATGTCGGGTATAATACAAGTTAGTTTTCATTTTTCTTAAATAATTCTAATTAACGTTGTACAAAATTTTAAGTTTACAATTATGAAACAGCCCCTATTAGGAGAAAAAATTATTGAATTAAGAGAACAAAAAGGATTAACTCAAGAAGAGTTAGTTGAAAAATGTAATATTAATGTTCGAACAATTCAATGAATTGAAGCAGGAGAAACCACTCCAAGAAGCTATACAATAAAGATAATACTGAATGCTTTGGGTTTAGATTATGAAAAAGTATTTGAGAAGCAATACAAAGAAGGAAAGTTTGATAAAATACTTAGGTTCTTTCCAAATAATCTGAAGCAGGTGTTAAATGTTTCATTTGTAGCTGGAATAGTTTACTTTGTTTTTGGTTTTGCAGAAACAGCATATTATACAACATCTTTATTCGATTTATCTTCTAAGACTAATTGGTCTGATTTACCAATGAACAACTATGAAAGTTATTCCAGTTATGCTACTTACATTCTCATAAAAATCATATCAGTCATATCATTTACTTTTTTTATGCGAGGATTTGTCTTGGCGGGAAGTTATTACAAAAATTATTTAGTCGAGCTTATGGCTTTTTTGATGATAATTATGCATATAATTTTTGAAATTTCAGAAATAGCATCTATTAATTTTGATGATAGTTTAGGCTATTTTATTTTGATATCTAGAGCTGTAACTTTTGGAATTATTATGATTTTTTTCGGAGTAGGGATATTAAGGTTAAAATCACATTTAGGAAACTTGCCTAAGGTAACTGGTATTTTAGAAATTATAACAGGAATTTGTTTTTCAACTGTTTTTCTATCAGCAATTGGTTTATTAATTTTATTCCCTTTAGAACTGTTAGAGCTGTTATTACTTTATAAAGTAGTTTCCGAAATGGAAAACAAATAGATATAATGGTATACACCCTTAAATATTAAATAGGTTTGATTTTAAAGCAATATTTTATAAAAAAGAAAATTAAACATTCCTACCAGCCTTTTCTAGCAATTGTTTAGTTAATAATATTCCTTCGTGTTCTGAATACTCCTCTCCTTCATACTCAATGGAAATATATCCCTTATATCCAAAATCTTTAATTATTTTTAACATCTTATAATAATCTGTCTCAACAGAATTACCATTACCATCAAAGTTATTAGTTTTTGCACTTACACTTCTTGCATAAGGCATCATTTCTTTTACACCAAGATATTTGTCATATTCTTCTGCACAACCCCCAACAGAAGAACCCCAATCTGTAAGTTCTGCGGGTTTAGATCTAATACAAAAATTTCCAAAATCAGGAAGGGTACCAACATTATCCATTCCAGTATTTTCAATTACATTAACAAGCCATTTAGCATTTGAAGAATACCCCCCATGATTTTCAACAATGATATTTATATCAAAGCTTTTTGCAAATTCTCCTAATTGAGACAAGGACTCGGTTGCAAAACCCGAAACTTCTTCACCGGAAGCCGTACCATGAGCATTAACCCTTATATGTTCACATCCCAAAAATTTTGCTGCCTCAACCCACTTTTTATGATTTTCAATTGCTTTAATTCTTTTGTTTTTATCAGAATCCCCTAGATAACCCTCATCATCTATCATAATTAAATAGTTTGTTACTCCATAATCATTAGATCTTGTCATCATTTCTGATAAATAACTTTTATCATTTGCCTTATCAAAGAAAAATTGATTTACATATTCAACAACATTAATATTATATTTTTCTTTGGCAATCTGAACAAAATCTAAATTATCAATTTGACCAGATTTCAGAGCTCTATTTAAAGACCATTGGGCTAATCCTATTTCAAAAAACAATTTTTCTTCTTTAGAATCAACAATATTATTACAAGCAAACAGAGGTAACGATAACGCGCTAGATTTCAAAAATTCTCTTCTTAACATTGGGTTTATATAGTTTAATTAATTTAATATATAAAATTTTATTCATAGACACTACTAAATGAGATTCCATTATAATTTTTTTCGCCTGCTTTTATTTTAATAGGTAAAGTATTTTGAGAAGTGGGCACAGGACATGTGGTAAATGAAGAAAAAACGCATGGTGGATTATAAGACTTATTAAAATCCAAAATCACATTTTGATTTTCATCTGGAGAATTAATATAAAGAAACCTTCCACCCCCATAAGTTTCATTCCCGGAAGTTTTATCAGCAAAAACAACAAAAAACTTTCCTGAACCTGAAAGTGTAGGCTCTAAAGAATATTGATGACTTTTTATTGAGAATGTAATTGTTCCCGGAATTTTTTCTTCGAACATCCCTCCTTTAATATTAAAAGATTTTCTTGTTTTGTCCTCTTTGTATTTTTCAAACTTCCCTTTAATTATCATTTTTTTACTGTATGGAAAGTGATTAATTATTAATTGATCTAATAGCATCGGATGATCCAAATCTCTTAGCCTTATAGCCTTAACACCTGAATCCATATGAACAAACCATATAAATGATTTCCATGAAAAATATTCAGCTTTATTATGAATTTTAATTGTAGCTTTTTTTGTTTTAATTGAATCTTTATAAATCACCTCATCATAATAATCAAAAGATATTATAGAGTCTGTAACATAAATTTTTGCAAAATTTTTTGGAAATATATCCGGCAATTTTAGATCACTTGTTTCATCTGATCCCATTGTATAATACCCAGAATCAATTGAATACAATCCTGCTAAATTTAAATATCCATCATCAGAAAATAAGGCATTCATGCGTTTTTCTTTCCAAATCTCATGTTCTACTAACAATTTGCTTTCACTACAGGAAAGAAAAAAAATGATAAATACAATAATTTTAAATTTCATTATATTTATAAAGTTAAACTAGATTGTATGAAAATAATCGTTTTATCGTTCCTTCTTTTTTTGAATTGTTCTCAAAAAAATAAAGAATATCATATTTTAAATTATGCAAAAAAAAATACTTTTTCTGTTTTACTATTTACTGAAACTAATGGCTTCGTTCACCGAGCCGGAATAGATGCTGGTATTAATTTAATACCTAAAATTGGAAAAAAAAATGGTTTTAATGTTTATCACTCTAATGTTTCCAAGGACATCAATGAAGAAAATCTTAAAAAAATTAAAACTATAATTTTTTTAAATACGACTCTTGATATTTTAAACGAACAAGAACAACAAGTAATGGAAAATTTTATTAAAAAAGGAGGAGGATTTGTTGGAATACACTCTGCCGCAGACACCGAATATGAATGGGAATGGTATGGAAATCTTGTTGGAGCTTATTTTAAATCTCATCCTCCAGTAACTACAGCTGAAATACAAACAATAACCAATAAGCATATTTCCACAAAACACTTAGATGTTTTGTGGAAAATAAAAGACGAATGGTATAATTATAAAAACATAAATCCAGATATAACTGTTTTATTAAACCTTGACGAATCAAGTTATTCTGGTGGTACAAATGGCAATCCACATCCAATCACATGGTATCATGAATATAAGGGTGGAAAATCTTTTTATACAGGATTAGGACATCGTTCCGAAACATATTCTGACGAAAGATTTATAAAATTATTAACGGGGGGAATTCTTTATGTTTCAAATAATTAAAGAGCAAATGTTTCTTTAGTTTCTTTACCACTATCATAAACTCTAAAAGCAACAACTTCAGCTGAGACAGTAATTTTATTTTCAGAAATTAAATTACATTTTAATAAAATTTTTTTTTCCGAATAAGAAATAATTTTTGCGGATAACTTAACTTTTTTATTTGGAGTAGGATCAATATATTTCACTGTTATCGTTCCTGTAGCATATCTGTATTCCGGAAATGAATTCAAGCTTCTATTTTCTTTTTTATAAGCATAAGCCATAGCTGTACCCATACAATGGCAATCTATGAGTGTGGCAATAATTCCACCATTCATTATACTTGACCAACCTTGATGATATGGTTTTGGAAACCAAACACATTCTGCTTCTTTCCCATTCCAATAACTTTTTATATGCAAACCGTTTTTAGTGTTTTTTCCACAACCAAAACATATATTGTCTGGCATATAATCTTGAAAAATATTAGAAGATTTTTTTGATAACATAAATTCTTAAGCAATATTAGTATATAAATATGGTCAAAATTATTGATATACAATTTCTTGGAGTAAAATCAGCAATTGCCTGCTTTCTTATAAAGTCATCCAAAGGGTTAATTATGATTGAAACCGGTCCTGCGACGAGTTATAAAATTATATCTCAAGAATTAAACAACTTAGGTTATAATATTAAGGACGTTAAACATGTTTTCGTAACACACATACACCTTGACCATTCTGGAGGAGCATGGAAATTTGCTGAAAATGGAGCAAAAATTTATGTTCATCCACGCGGCGCAAGACATCTAGAAAACCCCCAAAAACTCATTAACTCAGCCACAAAAATTTATGGAGATAAAATGGATTTTCTATGGGGAAAAATAAAAAAAATCAATAAAAAGAAAATTCAAACTGTAGAACATAAAGAAAAAATAATAATAGGTGATACTATTATAAAGTCTCTTCATACACCTGGACATGCTGAGCATCATATTGCATGGAAAATAAATGATGAAATTTTTGTTGGAGATGTAGCAGGAGCAAAAATTTTTGATGGTCCTGTTTTACCGGCATGTCCCCCTCCTGAAATAAATCTAGAAAAATGGGAAAACAGTATAGATATCATAATTAAAGAAAACCCCAAATGTTTATACCTAACTCATTTTGGAAAAACGAAAGATGTTGACAATCATCTCAAAGATTTGAAAAAAATTCTTTGGGATTGGGCCAACTGGATTAAAACTAATAATGACAGAGTTGATGATGTGGATACATTAACAGAAGAATTTAAAAATTATGTTAATAATTTTCTAAAAAGTTTAAATTTAAGTGAAAATTTAATCAATCAATATTATGCTGCCAATCCCCCATATATGAGTGTAAGTGGGTTGTTAAGATATTGGAACAAAAAAAATAAGCATTGAAAAAAAAAATAAAAGAAATAAAGCCTAATGAAATTGTCCCAGGATATTTTGGTAAATTTTTTCATGGAGAAAAAATGACTCTGGCGTTTTGGGAAGTTAAAAAAAACTCAAAAATACCTGAACACAATCATATTCACGAACAGTGTCTTTTTGTTAAAAAAGGAAAGTTTGAATTAACAATTGAAGGAAAAAAAAAGATTCTACATGATAACGAATTAATTTTTATTCCCTCTAGAAAATATCATTCTGGAGTTGCATTAACAGACTGTGAACTGATAGATGTTTTTTCTCCAAACAGAAAAGAATATTCAAATAATTAATATGGATTTTAACAAAAAAAAATTTAATAAACTTACTAATAAAAGTATAGATATAATTCAAAAATGGTTTGATGAAAGAATTAGAGGAAAAAAAATTTTTTATAACAAAAGTGTAAATGAAATATCTGAAATTTTTAAACTTAATTATAATAACGACGAAAAAGACCCAGAAGAAATATTAGATTTTTTAAAGACACATTTAATTGAAACGGCAAACTTTAATCCAAGCCCAAACTATTACGGTTATATAACAGGAGGTGGAAATCAAATAGCAATAATTGCTGCTATTTTTAAAAATGCATTAAATCAAAATAATCTTAAATGGAATAGTGCTCCAGGAAACACTGAAATTGAAAAAATTGTTGTTGATTGGATTGCAAAATTTATTGGATATCCATTAGGTTTTGGAGTATTAGTAAGCGGCGGTTCTATAGGAAATCTTATGAATATTGCCATCATGAGAAAAATTAAAAGTTCAAACTCATTAAGCACAAAAGGCATCTATCAACACAAAATAATGAGGGTTTATGTTTCTGAAGAAGCTCATTCAAGTATTGATAAAGCTATGGACATCTTAGGGTTAGGAACAGAAAATCTTATTAAAATAAAATCCGATAATAATTTTAAAATTAAAATAACAGATCTTGAAAATGCCATAAAAAAAGATATAAAAAATAATTTGTTGCCTATTGGAATAATTGGTATTGCCGGAACAACCAACACAGGATCTGTAGACCCTCTTATGTTACTAGGAAAAATTGCAAATAAATATAACTTATGGTATATGATAGATGCTGCATATGGTGGCCCAGCAGTTCGTTCTAAAAACAAAAAAAATCTTTTTAAAGGTATTGAAAAAGCTGATTCTATTTTAGTTAATCCTCACAAATGGTTATATGTTCCTTTTGAGGTAGCATGCGTAATGGTTAGAAAAAAAGAAAATCTTAAAAAGACATTTAGTTTAATTCCAGATTATTTAAAAGATGGAGAAAATAAGGAAGACCGAGAAGATTTAATGAACTACAACATTCAATTAACAAAAGATTTTAAAGCTTTAAAAGTGTGGATGACAATAAAAACCTATGGAATAGATAAAATAATAAATGCAATCCAAAATGATATAGAAATGACAAAGTATGCATATCAAATTGTAACAGCATCAAATGATTTCAAAGCCATTAATAAACCTGAGCTATCTATTTTTTGTTTTCAATACATTGGAAAAACGAATGAAAATAAATTAAACAAATTGAATAAAAAAATCATAGAATTAATAGAGGAAGATGGTAGAATATTTTTATCAGGAACACTGATCAATAACAAAAATGTTCTTCGAATTAATTGTATAAATCATAGAAGAAAAAAATTAGATATTGATTTTTTATTTAAAATATTAAGAGAATTAGGTGAAAAATCGAGTGTTTTAATCGCTTAATGATAAAATATATTTGTCTTTAACATAAAGAAATGAGTTAAGATGTTTAGGGGAAATTGGTTCTCCTTCAGGCAAATCGTTTTGTTTATAAGGATCAACCTGGTTTCCGTTTCTCCAAAATCTAAAACAAACATGAGGTCCTGTTGCTAAGCCTGTTGATCCAACATATCCAATAACTTCTCCTTGTAAAACTTTTTTTCCTTTTTTAATACCCTTTTCAAATTTTGACATATGTAAATATTGTGTTGAATAAATATTATTATGTGATATTTTAACAAATCTTCCATTATTTTTTCCCCATCTAACTTCCTTAATAATACCATCTGCAACAGACATAATTGGAGTTCCTCTTGGAGCCGCATAATCAGTCCCTAAATGATCTCTATATCTTTTCAAGACAGGATGATATCTTTTTTTTCTAAATTTTGAAGATATTCTATAAAATTTTAGAGGAGACCTTAAAAAAGTTTTCCTTAAACTATTGCCATTTTCATCGAAATAATCATCTCCAAACCCTTGATCATATGCTATAGCATAATAATTCAATTTATCATGAAAAAATTTAGCTGCTTTAATATTTTTAATCCCTACTACCTTACCATCTATTTGTTCTTCTGTATACAAAACATTATAGCTGTCTTTAAGCATAATTTTAAAAAAATCTATTTGCCAAGCAAACACATCAACCATCATATTAACCAAAATAGGAGGGTAATTGTTTTCTTCAAAACTCATGTATAAACTTGAATTTATAACACCACTTATATTTTTTTCATGATAGGTTATTTCTTTATTTACTTTATTTACATAAATAGAATCAGTGAGTTTATATATAATATAACTATACACGTCTGGTTCATATATAAAAAAACCTGGTGCTTTATTTCCTATTTTTGTTAATAAAGTATAATTTTTTCCTTTTCTTATTTTTTTAAGGTTAAAAACATTTTTAGATTTCAAACTAGTGTTATGAATTTTTAAATTAGACACACCTCTTTTTAATAAAATAGTAGAAAAACTTTGTCCCCACTTAATTTTATTAGTTTCAACTTTAAAAGAGTCGACATTAATTCCATATAAAAATTTACTTTCTTTCTCGACAATCTCTACTTCTTTTTCTTTTTCTTTTTTTTCAACACTCTCTACCGATTTTTGATTGCAAGAAAACAAAGACAACACAAAAAAAAAGACTAAAAAAAATCTAATTATCATAAAACCTCTTTAAGCCTTGTTCTAAAAACCCTAAATGTTTCTTAATATTTAATTCATAACCTATTGGATCTATTATCATATTTTCTGAATACGGATTTAAGACAACATAAAATGGTTGTGCGTTATTATTGAATTTAGTTATTTGAAAGTCTGCATTTTGTTTTCCAATGCTTTTTTTAATTTTACCATCATACTGAGAAATATACCATTCATGGTCCGGCAACATTGTTTTATCATCAATATAAAGCGAAACAAGAACATATTTATTATTTAATATATCCCTAATAATTTTTTCTGACCATACTCTTGCTTCAATATCTCTACAATTGACACATCCATGACCCGTAAAATCTAATAGCAAAGGCTTATTTGTTTTTTTTGCATACATAAGGGCTTCATCATAATCAAAAAATCCCTGAAGATCATGTGGTAAATTAAGAATATCTGCATATTTAATGTTTTTATATATTTCGTTTTTTTGATTATCTAAATCATAAAAAGGCTTTCTCTGAAAAGCTAATAAATCAAAATAAGTAGATTGTTGTTGAGGAAGATATGCAGCCAATAAAGGAAGTTTGTTTCCAAAAATACCTGAAGAAATATATATTGTAATTAATCCAAATATCAACCCCACAATCCTTGTCTTTATACCCAAGCTATCAACATATCCTTCTGGGAATTTTATAAAACCAAATAAATAAAAAGTTAAAACAAAAAACAAAGTCGTCCAAATGAACAAAAATATATCTCTATTTAATAAATCAAAGTGATAGGCTTTGTCTACAACGCTCAAAAATTTTAATGAAAATGCAATAACAACGAAACCTAAAATTACCCTCAGTGTAATCATCCATTTACCGGATTTTGGCAAACTTTCTAATGCCTTAGGGAAGATTGCCAACAAAGTAAAAGGAAACGCAAAAGCTATAGAAAAAAACAACATACCTAAAATTGGCTTTATTTGTAAACCACTAGCAGATTGCACTAAAATACTCCCTATCAAAGGACCCGTACAAGAAAAAGAAACCAACACTAATGTAAAAGCCATAAAAAATATACCAAGATATCCCCCTTGTCCTGATTTTTTATCCATAGATGTTATAAGACTCGAAGGAATAGTTAATTCAAAAAATCCCATTAAAGAAATTCCAAAAAGAACAAAAAGCACAAAAAATAGAATATTTGGAATCCATGCTGTAGCCAATTCATTAGCTGTTTGTGGTCCTACTAAAACCGAAAGTATTACACCTAAAAAAGTAAATATTAAAACTATAGAAATTCCATAAAATAAAGCTTCAGAAAATGTTTTTATTTGATTATTCTTGTTTGCAAAATAGGAAACTGTAATCGGGATCATTGGAAAAACACAAGGAGTGAGAATAGCTAATAAGCCTGCTAAAAATGAGAAGAAAAGAAAAGAAAATAAAGAAGATAGGTCGCTATTTTGTTTTATTGTATTTAAAACAACTTCTGACTCAGAAGGTCCTTTAGAGTAAAAATTAAATTCGCTTTCTAAAGGAATACATTTTCTCTCTATATCCGAGCATACTTGATAAGACATACTTCCAGAAACATATGGTGTTTTTGATAAGACACTAATTTTTTGAATAAATTTTGCTTCTCTATCAAAATATTTTACGTTTCCCTCCCAAATGGAGTCATATTTTGTTTTCGGATTTATTGGTATAACTTCATCTATTAATGCGTATGTGTCGCTTTTATTAAAGATAAAAGTTGGACTTAATGCTGAATTAATATCATTGTTACCAAAAGAATATAAATACCATGAATCTTCAATTTCTGCAATAAAAATTAGTGTTATTGAATCTCCAACATTCAACTGCTTTTTATCTACAATATAAGACCACTCTATTGGTCTGAGAATTTGTGAAAATGTATTAATAAATAACGCACAATTAAAAAAAATAAAAAATAAAAATTTTCTAATCATTTTGTTTTGCAAAATTTTTATAAAAAACTGTTATTGTTTCTATACCTTTAAAAAAGTTAAATAACCCGAAAGATTCATTGGGAGAATGAATAGCATCTTCATCTAGCCCAAATCCCATTAAAATAGAATCTAATTTTAGTTCATTTTTAAACAAAGCTACAATCGGAATGCTTCCCCCATCAAAAGTAGGAACTGGTTCTTTGCCCCAAACTTTTTTGAAAGCAAAATAAGCAGCTTTATATCCTAAAGTATTTGTGTTCACAATAACAGGCTCTCCTCCATGATGTTCTTTAACTATTATCTTACAAGATTTGGGGCACAAATTTTGAACATGTTTTTTGAATAATTTTGTAATTTCAGAACTAATTTGATTTGAAACTAATCTCATAGAAATTTTAGCAAATGCTTTTGAAGGTAAAACTGTTTTTGAACCTTCATTGGTATATCCTCCCCAAATACCATTTACATCTATTGTTGGTCTTATACCAATCCTTTCTAAAGTACTAAATCCTTTTTCACCAAAAACTTCATTTATATCTATATGAGATTTAAAATCATCTAAATCAAATGGGACTTTATTCATTTCATATCTATCACCATCTGAGTATTCTTTTACTTTATCATAAAATCCAGGTATTTGAACAATACCATTTTTATCTTTCAATGAGCCAATGATTTTACACAAAACATTTATTGGATTATCAACAGCCCCACCATATGTCCCTGAATGAAGATCTCTGTTTGGACCTATAAGTTCTACTTCCATGTATGATAATCCTCGTAAACCAATTGTAATCGAAGGTGTATAATTGCTTACTATACTTGTATCAGAAATTACTATAACATCTGCCTTTAATTTTTCTTTATTATTTATAACAAATTTTTCCAAATTATCTGAGCCACATTCTTCTTCTCCTTCTATCATAAATTTTATATTAAAACTTACATCATCTAATTCATTAAGTGTTTCGTACGCTTTTAAATGCATATACATTTGTCCTTTATCATCACACGCTCCTCTAGCATAGATTTTTTTATTTTTTATAATTGGTTCAAACGGAGGAGATTCCCACAGTTCATATGGATCCGCAGGCTGAACATCATAATGACCATAAACCAATATTGTAGGAAAATCTTTGTCTAAAATTTTTTCAGCATAAACAATAGGGTGACCCTCCGTTTTAATCTTTTCAACATTATCTAATTTTAACAAATTAAATTGTTTAACTAAAAAATCAGCAGCTTTGTCTACTTCTTTATTGTATGCAGAGTCAGCACTAACAGATTGTATTTTTAACAATTCAAATAATTCCTTTAAAAATCTTTCTTTATTATCTTTTATAAATTGCTTTGTTTTCATGGCACAAATTTATATTAAAATCCATCATCATCATCATCAGTAATTGTTTTAAAAACCTCATCTTCTAAAAATGTATCTGATGGAGATTTTAAATCATATGGTTCTTTGATATTAAAATATTTTAGCCTAAAATTATTTATATACTCTAGAGTATATCCCTCATCAACAATCATTATTGGAATATATTTATCTTTTGTTGCTCCTATTTCACTCATATCAGAATTATAAGTTTCAATTGATGAATATGTTCTTAAAATTCCACCATCATAATTTAAATATATCCAAAATTCTGGAGCAGGTTGTAAAAAAAGATTAACCTCATAATCATCTTCCGAAAGATATTTGATTTCTAAAAACCCATCAACACTGGCATTTATATCATCACTTCCAATATTAGACAAATTTAATGTTGAAGTATTATACCAAGATTTATATTTAGCAGACCAACTAAACTTGGAGTTTGCTAAAACAAATAAACTATTTAATAATGGGTCTACTAAACTGAGCGATCTATATTCATTAAGAATTATATTTTCATATGCAAGAGTTTTTTCATAACCAACAAGATCAGACAGTCTATACAAAACATCTTCTTCATTATCGTGAGCTAATGGCGCACCCACCCTTTCAATTATTTCTATAAATTCTAATCCTAAATTGCTTATAATAGATTTGCGAAGATTAATATCTATAATCATAAACGTTTCAGAAGAAACATTAAAAGAATCCGAATCAACATTTGCAGACATAGAAGAAAAAATACTAAAATTAGGATCATTATCTATCAAATTAACTTTGCCTTCAAAAGACAAATCTCCACTACTTGGAGAATACAATAATGAATTTCCGTTATACACTTCTTCATTTGTTTTATTTTGAGGTTCAATTAAATATTCCTTGTTATAAGAATCATATGAAAGTTGCCCTGAGGGATTAAAAAAAACAAGACTTCTTTTTTCAACATCATTAGCAAAAAAATTAAAATACAAACCACTGTTTCTTTTAGAAATTGAAGAGGTAAAATCATTAAGATTCTCAGAAATAGTTAAAGACAATTCATCACCAGGAATAAAATATCCAGAATATGGAATTGCTTCCGAGATCTTAAAATTTTTTAATTCCGAAGGAATAATTTCACCATTAAATAACAACTGCTCATTATTTGCAACCAATTCTATTTTACCATAAAAATCGAAACCCGGTTCCATTAAAATAGGATTTGATTTATCCACAATACCATAAGAATAAGTAGATGAAAACATATTGCTATTTTCATTTTCATATGTTTTTAACTCAAATGATGAAAAAGGGATTTCAAAAGTATCTTCATCAAAATTTATATATTCATATATGCCCCTACCTTCAAATTTAGATTTAGATATTAATTTTACATCCGCTTTAATAAACTTATGATATTCATTTAATGTATCTAAAATTAAGTTAGCATTTTTTAAAGGTGATATTTGAGAATTTTCTAATACTGTAACATTCCCCTGATGAGGAACAATATAAGCGTCAGCTATCTGAAGATCAGGAACTTTAGTAAGAAATAATTTTTTTTGCTCTATATCAAAAATTCCTTTTGATGAACTAATAATTAAATTATTAAAATCATTATTTGTTGAATAAAAATCAGACAAATCAATTTCATCAGATAAATTTTCGAAAATAATTTTTTTGTTTATTAAATCCCATGAAACAGAAGAAAATGAAGTTGAAAGAGAAGAATATGGTAAAACAAAGTTTTCCAAGTCAAAATAAGTAGCATTTAAATTGAGTTTTTTGGTGTTTAGATTATAATTTAAAGACACCATATCTGAAGTTAATATTTCTTTTAAATAACCTAAAGGCTTAAGATTTATACTCGTTGCTTCTGAGGATATTTCAGACATAGAATAACTAAATGCATCAGACTCTAATATGGCTCCGCTTGTTAATAAAGTTCCTTCTGAAACAACGTCTGAAGAATAAACATACATATCCCCATAAATAGATGCCTCTTTATCATACGCAGATATTTTAGAGTTATTTAACGAATCGTATTTAACATATAAATAGTCTTCATTAATATTATTGTAGTAGACAAAATCTAAATTATTGAACTCCATATCTGGAAAGTTTTTATTAGATTTTTTCATTTTACCATTACTCATAAATCCTTTATCTAAATACCCTTGAATAGAGTCTGGAAAAAGTCTTATTTTATCAGAAAAAACTAAAGTGGTTTGATACATAAAATTACCTTTAACATATAACCCTGAAGAATCCATTTGGATTCTATTGTTTATTGTTATTTTATTATCATAAGCAGGCAACCCCATATTATCAATCTCTTTAATGAATCCAAAAGAATTATCAGGCATCGTTATAAGCTTTGCTTCTAAAGGAGATAAAATATTATTCGAATAAAAAACACCATCAAATTCAAACTTAGGTAGACTAGCTTTATCTAAACTATCAATTCTAAATTGAGTGATAGAAAAATAAAATGTACTATCATATTCTACACCATATTCTTCTGGCATATCAAAATATACTCTAGTGCTTTTATCTGAAATAAAATAAGGATAATTAGCTATTTTTTTCAAAGAAGATTTGTTCTTTGGGTGATTAATAAATAAATCTCCTCCAATATTATATAAGTAATTATAATTGTCTTTGGCATTAGTTTTGGAAAGTATTTGCAATGTGTCTATTTCTAATAACTGAAGTTTGAATAATTTATAATCAAACAACAAATCAACACCTATAAAATCAAATTTACCCACAGAAATATTTCCCTTGGATTTTATGTTTCTATTTTTTGACAAGATAACTGTTTGCTCTTTTGGATATATCACAATATTATTTTTATTGCTTAAAATTATTTCTTTAACACCTTCAAAATACATTTGATTTAAAGGCAAATTATATATCAAATTATTAGATGCTTCTGAGAGAGATTCAAAATACATTTCATCGTAATCAGTTTTTTTTAAATGAGACAAAAAGTAATGTCTTAATTTTGACAAAACGTTAATCATACCAGTTGAGGGATCATAAGAAATAAATCCATTTCTCCATAAATTTATAATCCCACTTTCTAATGTTTTTCGTTTTCTTTTATAATCATAGGCTAAGTCTGACAAATAAAAATCTTTTCTTTTTTTACTTTTATAGTAACTATAAACAATCTTTAAAATATTAGTGCCATCTAAATTTGTTAAATGATTCAAATTATTATTAGAAAAATGATTTCTTGAAGACACTATCAATGGCCTTTCGTTTGGAGCAATTAAAATATTAAATTTTATATTTTTATCTTCTAATGAATACGTTAAAATATCTGAATTAATTTCAACTTGAAAATAGGTAGAATAAAATGGCGTTTGCCTTAAAGGTCCTTTTAAATTTAAAAGTTCTATTGTTTTTAAATTTAAATCATAATTTAATTCTATCAACGGATGGTATAAAGAATCTTGATTATCATAAAATCCAAAATATGTATTTTCTGAAAATATTTTATCCTGTGTTAAAACAAATTCTTTGGATTTAAATTTTAAAAATTTATTTTCTTCAATCAAAATTTTAAGTTCTGACTCTTCATTCGAAATGCTTTTTGTAAAGAATTTATTTCCACTTATTGAGATGCCTGAAAAAAGTCTTGTTTTATTATTAATTGAAATTATATTATTAGAATTATTAGAAACGAATAAAAACTTATTAATTTCTTTAGAGGTATATTTACTTGGTTTATATTCGAATTCCCCTGATACATTTTTTATATTATCGGCTTTCAAAACAACGTCATTAGAAATAAGAGCACCTGTTTTAATGTCAATATTGAAATTATTAAAAGTATATTCAATAAATCCTAAAAAATCTATTTTTTGTAAACTTTGAATTTTTGCCGAATTACCTTCAATTAATCCTAAATCAGGATATAAATTAAAAGTAGATTTAGCCATCAAAAAATCATCGTTATTAGACTTAAAATTTAATTCAGTATTGTTAAAATGTATAGCTAAAGTACCAAGAATAGTTCCGTCTGAATTATAAAGATTAGAATCTAAAAATTCTTCTATACTTATAGATAAATTTCCTTTATTATATGACATAATATGTGAAGGTGAGTTGATAATAATTTGATTTTCAAAAACATCTAATAAGAGCTTAAAGTACTGACGGTTTTGAGATATTTTTTGAAATAAATAAATATAATGATAGCGTAATATTTGCTCTAAGGAATTGTTTTTTTTAAAACTAGAGCTTGATATTATAGATATATATTTTAAAAAGGACACGTAATCACTTACGTCTTTATTGTCCAAAATATTAATAAGATCAACTAATGCTATTTTTTCATTATTACTATATTTTTTATTCCAATTAGCAATAGTTATATTTAAAAGGTTTATGTTCTTTGTTTCTATACCTAAAGAATAAAACTCATATTGTGTTTTTTCAACAAAATTTTTATCTGAATATTGTATGTTATCTAATTTTTCCTGAGAAAATAAAAAATAATTTAAAAACACAAAAATCAAACTAAAAATAGCTTTAGTTGTTAATGCTTTGTGTAACATGACGAATTAATTAATAGAGTTAACAATATCAATAAAATCTTGCGATTTTAAGGAAGCTCCACCTATTAAGCCACCGTCCACATCTGGTAAATCAAAAATTTGTTTTGCATTTAAAGGATTAACGCTTCCACCATATAGTAATGATAAGTTTTTTGATACTGAACTACCATACTTTAAACGAATAAATTTTCTAATAGCAAAATGCATCTCTTGCACATCTTCTAATTCTGCCGTTATTCCTGTTCCAATCGACCATATTGGTTCATACGCTATCACAATTTTTTTAATTTCTTCTTTTTTAAGATTACAAACAGATTGTTCAATTTGATTTAACACATACCTAATATGATTTTTCTTTTTTCTTTCAGAAAAAGGTTCTCCACAACAATAAATTGGAATGATTTGTTTTGAAATTAATCTTTTCATTTTTTCTAAAATTAAATCATCAGATTCTTTAAACATTATCCTTCTTTCACTATGACCAACTATAGCGTATAATATAGAAAGACTTTTTAGCATAGCACTAGAAACTTCTCCGGTATACGCTCCATTTTCAAAAGCACTACAATTTTGAGCTCCAACAAATATCATATTAACCCCCGCACACATGTTATGAATTTTGTTTAGGAAAGGAAAGGGAACACATAATATTTTATAAACAGAGGGGTTATTGGTTTTGTTAAGATATTTTAATATTTCATATGTTAAGTTTTTAGACTCATATTCATCTTTATTCATTTTCCAATTAGCTGCAATAATTTTATTACGCATAATGATATATTAAATTCAAGAGCAAAATTAATTCATTTAATTTATAGTCTAATAATCATAGTTTAAACGAACATTTTTTTTAAATATTTCCCTGTTTTATTTCCTTTTTTTGTAATAATATCTTTGGGATAACCAGAAAAGCATATTCTACCACCACCCTCACCACCACCAGGACCCAAATCTATCAACCAATCTGCTTGTTTAATTAAGTCTATGTTGTGCTCAATTATTATTACTGAATTTCCAATGCTAATTAGTTTTTGAATGGATTTCATAAAGTTAGAGATATCACTATAATGCAAACCTGAAGTGGGTTCATCAAATATAAATAGTGTTTTTTGAAGTGATTTTTTGTTTTCATCTACTAAATACGAAGCTAGCTTTAAGCGTTGAGCTTCTCCTCCACTAAGTGTGCTTGATGATTGACCTAATTTTAAATAACCTAAACCCACATCATTTAATGGCTTAAGTTTTTTGATTACACTATTGTTATTATTAAAAAAAGATAATGACTCTTCAATTGTAAGATTCAAAACCTCAAAAATATTTTTATCATTATATTGTATGTCTAATATTTTCTTTTTAAACCTTTTTCCTTTACAAGAATCGCATTCTAAAAAAATATCAGCCATAAATTGCATTTCTACTTTTTTAAAACCATCTCCCAAACACTCTTCACATCTTCCACCATCAACATTAAAAGAAAAGTCTGATGGTTTTATAGTATAATCAATATGTGTGGCTTCATCAGCAAAAATTTTTCTTATAGCATCATACGCTTTAATATATGTTACTGGGTTAGACCTAGAAGATCTTCCAATAGGATTTTGATCTACTAATTGTATTCCTTCAAGGATATCAATATCACCTTCAATTTTATCATATTTCCCTTCCTTTAAATAATTAACTTCTAACTGTTTTGCAATAGCCGGATATAAGATTGTTTTAATTAAAGTAGACTTACCAGAACCGCTTACTCCTGTTATAACAACCAAACATTCCAAAGGTATTTGAACGTTTAAGTTTTTTAAATTGTTTTCGTGCGCATTAATTATTTTTAAAGACTTTGTTGAAAGTCTTGGTTGTGATGTAAAGTTTTTCTTTTTATTAAAAATATAATCAGCAGTTGGACCAAGTGTTGATTTAGAAATTTGATTTGTTTTTCCTAAATACATAATTTTTCCTCCATTAGATCCTGCTCCTGGACCTATATCAATTAAAAAATCTGATGATTTAATAACATCCTCATCATGTTCTACAACCAAAACCGTATTCCCTTGTTCTTTTAATAAATTAAGAAGAATAATCAACTGATTTGTATTAAATGGATGAAGACCAACAGTGGGTTCATCTAAAACATATAAAGAGCCCACTAAAGAACTTCCTAAAGAAGTCGCTAATTTAATTCGTTGAAATTCTCCTCCAGACAATGTGCTAACTTTTCTATTAAGAGTTAAATATCCTAATCCAATACTATTAATATAAGAAAGTCTCGTCGTAATTTCGTTGATAATTCTATTGCTAATTTTTTTGTCTTTATTGTTTAAATATACATTTTCTATAAAATTTAAAACTTTATTAATGGGGCTTACAACTAAATCTAATATTGATTTATTATTGATTTTAACATAATGAGCTTCTGTCCTAATACCGGAGCCTAAACAATTTTCACATTTTGTTTTTCCTTTATATCTAGAAGAAATTATTCGATATTGAATTTTATAACTTTTTCTTTCCAAATAATTAAAAAATTTATTTATCCCTTTAAATAACCCCTCTCCATCCCATAAAATCTTTTTTTCTTCAGCCGACAAATCCACATAAGGCTTATGAATTGAAATTCCAATATTTTTATTATTCAAAAGAAGTGGCTTTAACCATCTACTCATTTTTTCACTTCTCCAAGGAGCAACACAACCAGACAAAATTGAAAGGTTTTTATTTGGTATAACTTTATTTTTATCAATCCCTAAAATATTCCCAAAACCACCACACATAACGCATGCTCCATATGGATTATTAAAACTAAATAAATTGAGTGTTGGCTCAACAAACAACATGCCATCTAATTCAAATTTATTTGAAAATTGTTTTTCTTTTCCTTCAATGTTTAAGGTCAAATATCCCTCTCCCTCATAAAAAGCTTCTTTTGAAATGTCAATTATTTTAAATTTAAAATTTTCATCTAAAGAATCAATTATACCTCTATCAAATAATACGCTATATGTATTATATGATTTTTTTGAATTAATTAAAGATTCAATTGTATAAAATTCACCATCTACAATTGCCCTAGTAAATCCTTTTTGTAATAATATTTCTAAATCTCGTTGTTTGTTTTTATTGTCAGTTATTTTTTGAATTGAAATAAAATATTTAGAGCCTCGTTTGCATTTTTTAAAGTATTCATACACGTCAAATTGGTTTTCTTTTTTTACAACCTTACCAGATATTGGAGAATATGTTTGTCCAATTTTTGTGTATAAAAGTTTCAAATAATCATAAACTTCAGACAATGTGCCTACTGTAGATCTAGGATTTTTATTATTTCTTTTTTGATCAACGGCTATAGCTGGAGAAAGCCCTTTAATCGAATCGACGTTAGGTTTGTCCATTTTTTTTAAAAATTGTCTCGCATAAGAACTTAAACTTTCAATGTACTTTCTTTGACCTTCAGCAAAAATAGTATCAAAAGCCAAAGAAGTTTTTCCTGAACCAGAAACCCCTGAAATAACAATAAACTTATCTCTGGGAATTTTTAAACTTATATTTTGTAAATTATTTACTCTTGCGTTTTTTATTTCTATAAATTTTGGCTCTGTCATAAATTTTTTTGATTTTTAAAAATCATCTGTTATCTTTGTAAAACATAAACTAAACAACACAATATGATATAGACCTCTACGTTACTAATAATAATAAATATATATGTTAAAAACGGAATTAAGTGATAGTTGTTTAGTCTCGCATTACATAAAAGGTAACGAAGAAGCTTTATCTGTCTTAATTGATAGGCACAAATCTAGAATTTTTACAACCATTTATCTTATAGTAAAAGACAAATATATTGCCGAAGATCTTTTACAGGATGTTTTTATTAAAACGATAAAAACAATTAAATGTGGTAAATATAATGAACAGGGTAAATTTTTACCATGGATTGTAAGGGTAGCACACAATCAAGCAATTGATCATTTTAGAAAAGCAAAAAGAAACCCAAGAATTACACTTCAAGATGGGTCAGATATTTTTAACTGTCTAAAATTTTCTGAAGATTTCACAGAATCAAATAATTTAACCAAAGAAACTATTCAATATATTAAAAAAATTATTCACGAACTTCCTGAAAAACAAAGAGAAGTTTTGGTTATGAGACATTATATGCAAATGAGTTTTCAAGAAATAGCTAAATCAACAAAAGTAAGTATCAATACTGCCTTAGGTAGAATGAGATATGCTTTAATAAGCTTAAGAAAAAAAATTAAAACCAAAAAAATTGCCTATGAATAAAACCTCTACTGAACTCGATATAATAAAATATATCTACAACGAACTTAATCAGGAAGAAAAAGCACA
>LWDU01031861.1_pt1 | contig 62455 bp, 59 predicted proteins | sample 727161 | NCBI WGS metagenome assembly LWDU01 (sample SAMN04566230, study PRJNA314399) | hydrothermal vent metagenome | isolation source: deep sea hydrothermal plume seawater | place: Mexico: Gulf of California, Guaymas Basin | collected 2004-07-11
TGATACGTTCTCGTGCAACCTTACCAGGCCATTTGCATGCATCTTTCTTGCGGTGCACTTCTTGGGGTCGTCCTGATCGAGATGAATCACGTGCAGGGAGACTTCTTCCACGTCCCTATCTCCTTGAGCGTGCACCGGATCTGGAGACTCCTATCTTCCTTCCCTTCTTCTTGGCTATCTTATTCTTGGGGCTTTTTTCGATCTGTTTCTTGGCATCTGAGATGGTCATCTGTCTATCAGAATCCGATGTAACCATGGTGTGGCCGTGGGACATCGACTCCACGAAAAGGCGTACGTCAAGTGCCTTTGCAAACTTGTTCACTAGCGAGTCAGTTGGTCTGATGCCGTTCTCGGCCTTCTGAATGACCCCAATCTTTTCGTTCATCTTTCTGGCGAGGTCTTCCTGAGATAGGCCCCTATGCTCCCTAGCATTTCTAATTCTTGAATTAAAGTCGCTTGCTAGCTCCATCTCATCTTTCGTCATGATGTCTACTCCAGTAATCCCTTTCCCAGAGATATGGCTTCGTGGCTCTGCGGGGGCACTGACCCTCGGCCTCATCACTTGCTCAGCAATCAGACCCATGGAGCCAATGCATCCATTACAGCATTCAAGCAATGATTGTGATGCTCTGGCCATCTTTGTACTGACTCCCTCAGCTCCACAAAGTTCGCATGCACCCATGCATTGCCCACACGATTGAGCATCATGAGTCCTTCGTAGAGGTCTTAAGTATCGGTTTAGTGCGGACAACATGGTGTCCGAGGCCAACGAAACACCAAGTGGGGGTGACCTTCACGATAACAAAGACCCCCATAAAGGGGCTCTAGACCGTCTTTCAAAGGACTATCAGGAGCTATCTGACAGGGCTCAACAACTACTGACGGAGAAGCTATTCTTGGAGAATGAAATCACTCAGCTGAAGACGCGCTCCAACAGGCTTGAAGAGGAACTAAGCAACTTTCGAACTCCACCGCTAATCATAGGATACATTCAGGATATGATTAACGAACAGGCTATCGTGAGGAGTTCCAACGGGACTGTCTTCCTAGTCTCGATCAATCCCCGTCTCGATAGTACAAAAATCAAACCAGGAACCAGAGTGGCGCTAAATCAGGATTCACTATCAGTAGTCGAAATCCTCTCTGACTCTTGGGATCCGTTAGTTAGCAACTCGGAGATAATCGAATCACCAGATGTTGATTACTCTTCCATTGGGGGACTAGAGGAACAAATCAGGGAACTAAAGGAGGCCATTGAGCTCCCCTTCGAGAACCCCAAGGCATTCTCTGATTTCGGCATCGATCCACCGAAAGGGGTGCTGCTGACAGGCCCTCCAGGGACTGGCAAGACTATGTTGGCAAAGGCAGTTGCAAATTCAACCAATGCTACATTCCTCGGGCTTGTAGGAGCAGAGCTAGCTCAGAAGTACATCGGTGAAGGTGGCAGGATGGTCAGAGAGCTGTTTGAGATGGCTAGGCAGAAGTCCCCATCAATCATCTTCATCGACGAAATCGATTCAATAGGCTCCAAGAGACTCGACGTCGCCACTTCAGGAGATCGTGAGGTTCAGAGGACGCTAATGCAACTTCTTTCCGAGCTAGATGGCTTCGAGAGTCTCGATAATGTCAAGGTCATCGCTGCTACCAATCGTCCGGAACTACTCGATGCAGCCCTCCTACGTCCCGGACGATTTGACCGAATAATTGATATCCCAATTCCTGACTTGAGTGCTAGAGAGGCAATCTTCTCCGTTCACACAGGTTCAATGCCTCTGGGCAAGGGCGTGAACAACAAAATATTGGCATCCATGTCAGGGGGATTTAGTGGAGCTGAAATTAAAGCCGCCGTTGTGGAGGCCGGTATTTCCGCTATCTCGAGTGACCGTAAGTCAGTTCAGAAGATCGACTTCATCAGGGCAATAAAGAAGGTTGAGAAGAATCGAAAGAGCCCTGGCGATACTAATTCTGAGGGAATCTACGCATAGGCAAAATATCTTGACGAGTAGACCCTTCCAATGTCCATGCATGCATCACTCGTCGAGTGCGTACCAAATTTTAGTGAGGGTATTGACAAGGATATTATCGAGCAAATCACAAGGCCAGTTAGGGATGCAAATAGGGTTTCGCTCCTCGATATTGATATGGGCGCTGACTTCAATAGAACTGTAGTGACAATGGTTGGTGAACCCGAAGAAGTCCTCAATACAGTGATTGACTGTACCAGGATCGCACTCGAACTCATTGACATGAGAAATCACTCTGGCGAGCATGCTAGAATGGGGGCAGTGGACGTCGTCCCCTTCATACCGATTAAGGGTGTAACTATGGATGATTGCGTCAAACTCTCAGAAAGATACGCACGTGCTGTGTCTGAAGAATTCGGATTGCCAATATACCTCTATGCCGAAGCAGCAAGAATGCCTCAGAGGGTCAGGCTACCCGATATTAGAAGAGGCGAGTACGAGGGTTTGGGAGACAAGATTTCCTCACCTGAATGGGCACCTGACTTTGGGCCAGCGGAATTCAAGCCAAATATGGGGGCAACCGCTACTGGAGCACGTTCGATTCTGATTGCGTATAATGTAAATTTAGATACTGATGACAAGTCAAAGGCGAATTCTATTGCGGCGAAGATTAGGACCAGTGGCTCACTAGTAAAGGATGAAAATGGAGAGAAGATTATTGGCGAGGACGGTAAAACTCTGAGAAAGCCTGGCATATTCCAGTCACTGCAGGCTGCTGGATGGATGTACGATTCGTCTACCGCCCAGGTCTCGATGAACTTACTTAATTACGATAAAACTGGACTCCACGACGTCACTGAAGCAATTCGTCACGAGGCGAAAAAGATAGGACTCAATGCTACTGCGGGCGAATTAGTTGGACTGGTCCCATTGAATGCCATGCTATCAGCCGGCCACTACTACCATGATGGAGAGAACGAATCAGATCAGAATATTCTTGTCGAAAAGGCAATTTCAGGACTAATGCTTGACCATTTGAGTGACTTTGAACCACGATCTTGCATTATTGAGTGGGCTATTGCCGAGGGGGTCGAATCATGAACGAAGGATACAGGGAGGTACTCAGTTCGATTGGCTCCTCTGAACCGACTCCTGGTGGTGGATCAGTTGCCGCACTATCCCTTGCTCACGCCCACTCCCTTGCTATGATGGTCGCACGATTAACTATCGGTAAAGAGAAGTGGGAGGAAGGCCATGAAGCAGCTCAATCTGTGATTTCCAAGTCTCAAATAGGCGTAGAAGAGGCCATACGACTAGCGGAAATAGATGCCGAGGCATTTGACTCAGTCATGGCTGCTTATCGACTTCCGCGAGAGTCTGAGGACCAGAAAGAAGCGAGGAAATCGATTATTCGCGAAGCAACAATTGGTGCTGCCGAAGCTCCTCTTGCAACTGCCTCCAGTGCAAGCGAACTCCTTAGCAGTCTGGAGATAATGTGTACTTCCTGTAATTCTAATGCCCTTACTGATTTAGCATCCGCATCAGAACTTGCCATTTCTGCAGTAAATATGGCTGCAATGAACGTACGGATCAACTTAGATTTTATCAAAGGCGAGGATGTAGAGAGATTGTCATCTCAAATCGATGAAGTTGTACTCAAATCAACTACTTCGGCCGATGCAATACGACTCAATGTGAATGAGAGGTTGGGCTGGTGATGAATTCCAATGATACTCGCTATGGGGGGATACCTAGTGACCTCCCGCCAAGTAAAGAAATCGACAAATCCATCCCCCACGCTCCTAAAAGGCCCCAAGTCCTATGCGACAAAGAGCGACGACTCGCAATTGAGAACTCGTTGCGGTATTTTCCAAAGGACTGGCATCATGTGTTGGCTCCTGAGTTCCTCGACGAACTAGACCATCTCGGGCACATATACATGCATAGATTCAGACCAGATTATGAGATGTATGCAAGGCCTATAGGGGAATATCAATGCACCAGTGAGAAAGCTGCTGCGATTATGCTAATGATTCAAAATAATCTAGATCCTAACGTTGCACAGTTCCCGCATGAGCTAATCACGTATGGGGGTAATGGGGGGGTATTCCAGAATTGGGCCCAGTACCTTATTACTATCAACTATCTAAGAAAAATGAGGGATGACCAGACTTTAGTGATGTATTCCGGGCACCCACTGGGACTGTTCCCTTCTAACTCGGAATCCCCAATGGTCGTGGTCACAAATGGGATGGTGATACCAAATTACTCTACTCAGAATGACTACGAGAGAATGAGTGCCCTGGGGGTCTCTCAGTATGGACAGATGACTGCTGGTTCGTACATGTATATCGGTCCTCAGGGAATTGTACACGGGACTACAATTACAATTCTAAATGCAGCGCGGAAATATCTGGGCAAGACTTCGGAACAGGGTCTGGACGGGGTCATGTATGTCACTTCGGGCTTAGGAGGGATGTCCGGTGCCCAAGCCAAAGCCGCAGTAATTGCAGGAGCGGTTTGCATTATCGCAGAGATAGACCCGGTTCCAGCACACAAGAGGCATTCACAAGGATGGCTGACAGAGCTATACGAGGATTTGGATGAATTGTGCAACCGTGCTGAGGATGCTGTGTCCAACAAAGAAGCAGTTTCACTAGGGTATCTGGGAAACATCGTCGACTTACTGGAATACTTGGCCGAGAGGGAGATTACTCCCGAACTCGCAAGCGATCAGACAAGCCTACACAATCCATGGTTGGGGGGCTATATGCCTGTTGGCTTATCTTTCGACGAGAGTTTGTCTCTGATACAGTCAGACCCCGCCGAATTCCGAATATCCGTACAGAACTCCCTTAGAAGGCACGTTGATGCAATCAACACTCTAACTGGGCGGGGAACTAGATTCTGGGACTATGGCAACGCATTCCTCCTTGAATCGCGCAGGGCTGGCGCCGATGTGCTTTCTACTGATGGCTCCTTCAGATATCCCTCTTACGTGGAGGACATCATGGGTCCAATGTGCTTCGACTTCGGATTCGGACCATTCCGATGGGTTTGCACTTCAGGCAGTGATGAGGATCTTCGTACTACGGACCGAATCGCCAAACAAGTTCTCGAGACTCTGTCCTCTGTTTGCACTGAAGATGTCAGGACTCAGTATCTGGACAATATCAAGTGGATTTCCGAAGCAGATAAACATGAACTTGTGGTCGGTAGTAAGGCACGGATTCTATATGCCGATGAAGTCGGCAGGAGAACCATTGCTAGTGAATTCAACAAGGCAATTTCCCATGGGTTAGTGAGTGCTCCGATAGTATTGGGTCGGGATCACCATGATGTGGGGGGGACAGACAGCCCTTTCCGAGAGACTGCGAACATACACGACGGTTCGATGTTCACTGCAGACATGTCTGTACATAATTTCGTAGGCGACTCTTTTCGGGGTGCGACTTGGATCAGCCTTCACAATGGAGGTGGTGTTGGATGGGGGGAAGTCATAAACGGTGGATTTGGACTGGTAATCGACGGTTCTGATCAAGCACAGAGAAATATTGAATCAATGATTTCTTGGGATGTGAACAATGGAATCGCCCGCAGATCATGGGCTAGGAACAGTGGCGCCATTTCGGCAATAACCCGTGCTATGAAATCCGATGATAGATTGGAAGTAACCATTCCCAATATTGTGGACAATAGCGTCTTAGATGGCATGTTTGATGACTCTCGATGACTCTATTTGGCTGACTAGGTTCGCTAGTCCTAATGAGAGAGATAGCGATTGACGGTGAGTCTCTAACTTTGGAGCAGGCTTTGGCAATAGCAAAAGGCTCTGCTACTGCTTCCCTTTCTGCTTCTTCGAGAGGAAAAATGCAACAATCACGTGAAGCTGTAGACAAAGTGGTAGCTTCGGACGAGGTTGTTTATGGGATAAATACGGGATTCGGAGCCCTTTCCTCAGTAAGCATCGACAAAGACGAACTAGAGATTCTTCAAACAAATCTTGTCCGAAGCCATGCATGTGGAATCGGCAAAAGGATGGATCCAGAAAGTGTTCTTTTGATGATGGTAATTAGGGCAAATTCACTTGCCAAGGGAGTATCCGGAGCAAGACCGGAGTTAGTTGAACTGATGCTTTCGATGGCCAACTCAAGAATTGCTCCTGTAGTCCCCAGAATAGGCTCATTGGGGGCTTCCGGAGATTTAGCCCCACTTTCCCATATGACTATGGGGATGATGGGGGAGGGTGATTGTCTAAGATTTGTGGAAGGAGAATGGTGCTGCATAGATAGTTTGACAGCATTGGAAGAAGCCTATTTGACTCCGATAAAACTACAGGCCAAGGAGGGGCTTTCCCTGATCAATGGAACAAGTCAGATGTGTGCTTACCTCATTAGAACTGTACTCAATATGGAAATACTGACCCTAGTGGCCGATGCATCAATCGCTTGTTCGTTGGAGGCAATTAGGGGCTCCCACAAGCCTTTCGACAAGAGAATCCACGAATCAAGGCCACAATTTGGACAGTCGATCTCTGCAGCCAGGATTTCTGAGCTACTCTCAAACTCTCAGATAGTGTTGTCTCACGTAGATTGCGACAGGGTTCAGGATGCATACTGCTTCAGATGTTCTCCACAAGTTCATGGCCCAGTAATCGATCTTCTACGAGAGGTCCGTAGGATGTTGGAGATTGAGATTAACAGCGCTACTGATAATCCTCTGGTATTTGTAGATTCGAAAGGTAGTGCTGAAATTATCAGTGGAGGAAATTTCCATGGCCAGAATCTTGCCCTAGCAAGCGACTCAATTGCCATAGCCTGTCACGAGCTAGCTAGTATCTCGGAAAGACGAATCAATCAGATATTAGACCCAAATTGGAGTGGCCAAAAGGCCTTCCTAGCAGAAAATGAGGGACTCGAGAGTGGTCTCATGATTGTTCAGTATGTTGCTGCCGCAGTTATCGCAGAGCTTCATCTTCTAGCAAACCCTGCAACAACCAGTAACATCCCAGTCAGTATGGGGAAAGAGGATCACGTTTCCATGGGCGCAACTGGGACTTACAGGGCGATGCAGTCCTCTCTATTGCTCTCGCAGGTTCTGGCAAATGAGTTGATTTGCTCTACTGAGGCACTAGATGGAATTGACGAAGCCCCGGGCGGTGGCGTGAGTAAAGTAACAGCATGGGTTCGAAGCCACGTAGGAAAGCTGGATGGCGACAGGTCATTGACTGTGGAGTGTGAGAATCTGTCCGAAGCAATCCTGAATGGTGATATAACGAGTATTTTCGGGTGATTTTATTCAAGAAAAATTGCATATGAGCAGGCATCCTGGAACAAATCCACCACCATTTACGACTAGGGTAGTTGCAACCCAACAAGACTCCTTGCTTCTGGAGGAAACACATTGCTATCCAAGGGGTGGTGGCCAACCAGGAGATACGGGGGCAATTTACACTGACGATGGAAAATCAACAACTCTGCATGAGGTTCTACCGGGTGAAATGATAATCCACCCAGTAGGTGATACTGAGATCTTCAGACAAGGCCAAGAAGTAACTTGCGAGATCGATTTATCTCGTAGAAATGGACATACAAAGATGCATACGGCACAGCATATTTTTTCAGCACTGGCCGAAGACTTATGGGGTTCAGAGACGGTTGGAAATCAAATCGGAGCTGAATATTCTAGGGTTGACCTTCTTTTCGAAGACAAGGGGGTATTCAACCCCGATGAACTTATTGAATCCGTAAATTCAGTACTTTCTGCCAACATCTCAGTAAATGTTCACGAATGGTCCAGGGAGAAGATATTGGGGCATGAGCAAATGAGGCACACCAAGTTCATGCATCGAATTCCGCAGTCCATTACACACTTACGAGTCGTTGAAGTTGAGGGGGTCGATCTATGCCCATGTGCTGGCACCCATGTTTCAAACACCACCCAAATTCCCAAAGTCAAATATATCGGTAAGAAGAACAAGGGTAAGGGACGTCTAAGAGTCTCTTACGAATTTGAATAATATTCTAAATAGAATAGATTCTATTGGTGGGCTCGGCAGGAATTGAACCTGCGATCTTCGCCATGTCAAGGCGACGTCATAACCCCTAGACCACGAGCCCGGCTCTTCTTCGAATTGCCAATCACTCAAGAATCATTCTGAACAGCTATGAAACAATCTTCGAGATACGTCCACCACATCCTTGGTTTGAGCATTCGCCGGCGACTCTTGTTCTACCATTGCTCATCACGATCCTCTCAGGTCTATTGATTGCAACGTATGTTTTGCATTTCATACAGTACCCGTTGAATTCAGAGGCCATGCTACTACGTCTGGATTCTAGCCTTCAATATTTCACTCATAGTAGGGGGGTTTGCGCGTTTTCCTCCTTTTTTTCGATAATCGCAATACTGAGAGGCTGTTTATCCAGATCGCGTAAATCCTATTTCTGATAACGTAGGTTATCGGTAAGAAATATCGCGAAATATTACTAGTTTTCATTACGTTCCGAATATTTTCTCTGAAAATCCAAGTTCAACAATCAATGTTTATTGAATTACAGAATTTAGTGAATAAATATCATTAATTATTACTAATAGTTTCAATACACATAATTAGAATTTACAATATCACCATTTTTGAAAGTTAATTTCACTGGAGATGATCCAGGAGTCTGACACCATGAATCAGCGGATGAGGTCCAAAGTACATTCAAGTCTGCAACCCTCCCTTCTGCAATTACTCCTCTAACTTCATCACTTTTCTGGAACATTGATGTTGCCGGGTTCCTAGTCACTGCAGCAAGTGCAGCAATTGGGTCGACCCCAATCCTGTGAGTAACCATACTACCTATCAGGGGTAGAGATATGATAGGGCAATTGGGATTGAAATCTGTGGCTAATGAAAATGGCCAATCCTCTTCAATACATTTTTTAATTGGCAAATCAAGCTCCTTTCCTAAGACATAAGGTGTCCCTGGGAGGAATGTCTGAACAGTGCCTGACTCAGCAGCGCTGATTCTCGAATCATCATTCGAGCAGGATACATGGTCGGCACTAACCGAACCAAGTTCAGAGGCTAACTGCAGACCACCACTGTCTACGAACTCGTCTACATGAAGTCTGGAACCAAGTCCGAATGATTTTGCAGCAGTCACAATGTCTTCAGTTTGCTCATTTGTGAACCAACCTTCCTCGCAGAATACATCTACCCAATTTGCTAAGGATAACTCAGAAATTACTGGCAGCTGTTCGGAGATTAGATGTTCTACGTACTGACTCCGAGTCATCTCCGAGGGAAAGTCGTGGGCTCCTAGCCAGGTAGAGCGGACATCACAGGGTGTTGATCTGCCAATATCCGAAATCGACTCCAGTAGTTTTACTTCTGAATCCAGATCCAAACCATATCCACTTTTTGCTTCCAATGATGTGGTTCCACTTCTTAATGCAATCTCCAAACGCCTGATGCCGCTATTCACGAGTTGATTTTTGGGGGCACTTCGAGTACTATTGACAGTCTTCATAATCCCTCCTCCAGATTGCGCTATTTCTTTGTAGGACTTGCCCGTGATCCTCATGGATAGCTCATTTGACCTATCACCAGACCAAACTAGATGTGTGTGGCTATCCACGAATCCAGGGACGACAGACATCCCCTCGACGTCAATTACCTTGATTTCATCATTCTCATTCTTTGTTGGGTACCATGGAGTAAATTCTGTAATCAGTTCTTGCATAGGTTCAATCTTCGCAATCACTCCTGAATCAATAATGATACCCATTCCAGGCGGATAAACCAGTGAATTTCTGTCCAATAGTCTATTTCCGGATAGAGGATATTCATCATCACCTGTTGAGAGATGAGCTACTTCCCCACAGTTGTACAAGAGCGTCTTCATGGTGTCTGGAGATTCCGATAGTTGAAAGAACTCACGCTCATGGGGGGCCCATGGGAGGCATAATCCTAGGCATCGAAAGCACGGCGCACACCTTCTCATTCGGGAGAGTCAGCATTGATGGCGAACTGTTCCCTTCCTTTTCGTCACTATTCCGCCCTGAAGAGGGAGGGATTCATCCTCGTGAAGCTGCGGATCATCACTCTGAAACAACATCCCAACTTCTCGATAGTCTATCAAACAGTGAAAACTTCACTTGGGATTCAATTGTTGCAGTCGCCTTTAGTCAGGGGCCTGGCCTGGGTCCTTGCCTGCGTGTGGGGGCATCTGTAGCGAGAACACTTGCAACTAGACTTTCAGTCCCACTTCTTGGGGTGAATCATTGTGTTGCACACATAGAAGTTGGTAGAAATCAGACAGGTTGTATTGATCCAGTCCTACTCTACGTAAGTGGGGGAAATACACAGGTTATTGCAAGAGCCAATGGCAGGTATCGAGTTTTGGGGGAGACCTTGGATATTGGTATTGGAAATATGCTTGACAAGTTTGCCAGATCTCAGGGAATACCGTTTCCCGGTGGCCCAGCGATTGAAAAACTAGCATTGGCACACCCTAGTAAGGGCATACAGTGCCTCGATTCGGTGCCTCTGCCATATGGTGTTCACGGAATGGATCTGGCATTCTCTGGCATGCTGACATCGGCTATTCAAAAAGTGTCAGAGGAAAATTCACTAGAACAAGTATGCTGGTCTCTACAGGAGCATTCTTTTGCTACTTGTGTGGAAGTTGCTGAGAGGGCATTAGCACATACTGAGAAGTCAGAATTACTACTTGGAGGGGGTGTTGCCTGCAATGAAAGACTTAGAGAGATGAGCAAATTGATGTGCGAAGAAAGAGGTGCGAAATGTCACTGGCCCGACAAGCCATATTGCATCGACAATGGCACAATGATAGCAGAGCTTGGTAGACGCATGCTTGAATGTGGAATAGAGACTGAAATCATGGATAGCGCCATTGACCCCACACTGAGAACAGACAATACTGCGGTCTTGTGGGACTGATAAATCCCGAACTCTTATGAGAGTCAGTCTGACCGCCGGACTGAGGATTGATTAGACAGTGCAGAGGAGACGTAGGAAGAAGGCAGCCCCGAAGAACGTTTTCGGGTCATCATCCCAATCTCCTCAGAAATTCCAACTCAACAAATCAGCTAGGACTAAGACTCCAAGAAGTCGGACTCAGATTGCACCGCCACCATCCGTACCAGGAGCCAAACCAAAGCCGAAGGTTATCCCTGTAGAGGCTCCTATTGAAGTGGTTGTAGAGCCCATTGTGGAACCGATTGTACAATCTCCGAGCAGTACTATCGAAGACAACAATACTGCCGAAGTGGAAAAACACAAAGAAGATGTTCTTGAGGGGCAATTACTGGGCAGGAAGAAAAGAAAAAGCATCGTCCTTGATGAGACAACAAAACAAGTCACCCCGACACAACCTCCTGTGGATTCGGGAAAGAGCCTGAAAGCTAGACAAATCATTCAAGACAGCATGCTCAAAGCATCACTGGCAGCCCAAGCAGCAAAAATACAGAAGGCAATCGAAGCAAAACCAGCCGTCACCAAAGAGGCCCCTAAGAAACCACAGAGGAGGTTCCGAAAAAAGACCTCTTACCAACCAGCAAATAGGGCCCGAAGATTAGATAGAAGCAGGCATATGGAATACAAGTACGAAATGCGAGGACTCCTAGTGGATATCGGCATTGCAGAGGAGTATCGTTCTAACCTTTTAGCAGTAATCTGGGCTAGAGGTGAGAGGCAGACAACCAAGGAGGCCAAGGAATTCCTCGATGAGAAACTTAGTGAGGGTATTATCGATGAAGAACAAATGTCTTCCTTAGAAAGGATCGTCGAAGCATACACAGTTCGAAGATGAAAGTTGAGAATGATTCATGGCTTGTAACCGTCTGGACAATTCGAGGGAAAAAAATCGTCAGCAAGAAAGATGCTAATTCGCGTTCCGCCGGTAATCCTCCATATCGTCGTGGAATCCATCCAGGAATGTATAAGGACAGACTTTGGACAATGAGGCAGTATGCCGGTTTCTCTTCACCAACTAATACAAACAATCGATTCAAGAAATTACTGGACAGTGGACAGACTGGACTATCAATAGCATTTGACTTGCCAACTCAACTAGGTCTTGACTCCGACGATGAGCTATCATCTGGAGAGGTCGGAAAGGTAGGTGTGCCAATCGACTCGATTCACGATATGAGAGAGCTATTCGCAGACATCGATATGGGTTCAATTTCGACTTCAATGACAATCAACGCGCCAGCAACAACCCTCCTGGCATTGTATGCTGCTGTGGCAGAAGAGCAAGGTGTCGAAAACAAGAATATATCCGGCACAGTCCAGAATGACATTCTGAAAGAGTATATCTCGAGAGGACTTTACATCTTCCCCCCAGAGCCCTCCATTCGACTAACTACAGATCTTATGTCTTGGTGCAATGACAACGCTCCACGCTGGAATACGATTTCTATTAGTGGATACCACATGAGAGAAGCTGGATGCACAGCTCCGCAGGAAATTGCTCTTACCATAGCAAATGCAATTTTCTATGCTCGTAAGGCTATTGAGATCGGTATGCAGATTGACGATTTTGCCCCTCGGATGTCATTTTTCTTCGCATGCCACAACAACTTCATCGAAGAGGTAAGCAAGTTCCGTGCAGCAAGACAATTATGGTACGAATTGGTGGAGGAAGAATTCGCCCCAAAGAATCCAAAATCGTCACAGCTAAGATTTCATACACAGACGTCAGGCGTTACTCTCACAGCTCAACAACCATTGAACAATGCGATTAGAGTTGCATACCAAGCACTATCTGCAGTCCTCGGAGGAACTCAGTCTCTACACACAAACAGTTTCGATGAGGCTTTGGGACTGCCAACAGAAAACTCTGCAAGACTTGCATTAAGAACACAACAGATAATCGCCGAGGAATTAGGCATCACCGAGTATGTAGACCCATTAGGAGGGTCACCAACCATCGAGAAAACTACTGATGACTTGATTCTCCAAGCCCGTTCGATTATCCATGATATTGAAAACATGGGTGGCGCAATGGAGTGCGTGAAAGCGGGCCTTCAACAGAGAATAATCCATGAAAGTGCATGGGGTCAGCTGAGTAGGATAGAGAATGGGCTGGAACTAGTTGTGGGGGTAAACACTCATGTTGATGAGGAAGAGCCAGATTTTGAGGGGCTAGTTCTTGACTCGAGTGAGGCAAATTCCAAGATATCTCATCTAATTGAAATGAAGACAAATAGGAACAACAAGTCAGTCAACGACTCACTTATCGAATTAAGGAAGTGCTGTAGAAATGGATCAAATGTAATGTATCCGATTATTTCAGCGGTGAAGGCAGAGGCAACAGTCGGCGAAGTCAACACAATTTTGAGGGAAGAGTTCGGAACATGGGTCGCCCCAAGTGGTGTTTGAATGACAAATGGCACCGTTAATCACATTGGAATAGCGACACTTTCACTAGATAAATCGGAAGAATTGTGGTCTAAATTGGGATTCTCACCATCTGTTGACCAGATTAACCAAGAGCAAGGAGTCAAAATCAGATACATGGAGGGGATGGGCCGTACTCGCATAGAACTTCTAGAACCAATAGATGAGGAATCGCCAGTAGGACGCTTCATTGAAAGTAGTGGTCCAGGGGTCCAGCAGATCGCTGTAAACGTAGCAGACATTAAGTCAACAATTTCCGAATTGACAGAAATCGGGGTTAGAATGGTCTCAGACGATCCAATTATTGGTTCAGAGGGTCACAGAATAGCCTTCATCCATCCATCATCTGCTGGTGGTGTCCTCATCGAGCTCGTTGAATCGTCTAAGTGAGAATCATCAAAAAGGGTCTCTAACTCGGATAACTATGATTACATCATTGGAGAGATTTGTGAAACTAGACCCAACTTGTATGGGCGAAATTAAATCTGAAAGAAATTTCATTAGGGACACTCTGGAGGTGCTTAGGGCAACTGGGGAAATTTCTAATGATGCATTTCTGGATGCAGGAACAATCCAAGGAGGATTATCACTACTTCTAAACTTGTTATCCCATGGAATCTCAGAGAAAGAGGCTTCTGGGCAACTAACCAGCCTCAAGGCTAGGGCCGAAGTCCTCAATGAGACTTATCCCGATCTCGATAGAAAAGTAGAGAATATGCGAAAATAATACTCTAGTATTACTCCAGTAATATTATATCCATATCAATTTCGGCAGGAACATGCCAAAGATCAGTCTTGACATGCCAAATGAAATCGTCGTGGATTTGAAGGAGCATATTGGCGACTCGAAGAAGTTCGTTAGCCTCGCTGATGCTATTAGAACTGCATGCAGGAAGATGCTGGATCAACTTGATGAAATTGATCATAGGCATGGGAGGTTGGACGAATGAATATCCCTGAAAGGAATGAGGCAGTGAAAGCAGTAGAGGTACTCATCAGGTACATCGAGAAGTGTAATTCTAGTCTCAGGGAGGGGTTGCAAAATACCCCCGATAGGGTAATCGAATCATTCGATGAGATATTCTCCGGATACTCCAATGATGCAAACGATATCCTTGACTCCACATTCAACGCCGAGGGATATGATGGGATTGTCCTTCTACGAGATATCGAGTTCCAAAGCACCTGCGAGCACCATCTCCAACCATTCACTGGTCGTGGCCATGTAGCATATATCCCTGTAGATAGAATAGTGGGAATTAGCAAACTCGCACGACTTCTTGACATGCACTCCAAGCGACTTCAGAACCAAGAGAGAATTACTCATTCAGTCGCCAACGACCTTGAGTCTATTCTCAAACCCCTTGGTTGTGCGGTGATTATTGAGGCACAGCACGGTTGTATGAAATGCCGTGGTGTGCAAAAACAGAATTCAGTAATGACAACCAGTTCAATGAGGGGAGTCTTCTTTGAGAAGTCCGAGGCTAGAACTGAGCTTCTGCAGTTAATTCGATCCGAACCCGTCCAGGGGTGAAAATTTGTCGAAGTATCCTATAGTCGAGATTTTCCACTCTGTTCAGGGAGAAGGGTTTCACGTAGGCGTTCCTCACGTATTCGTTCGATTCGGAAATTGTAATCTTCGCTGCGATTGGTGCGACACTGACTTCATGAAATTCGAAGAGATGGACTTGGATGAAGTCATACATAGGGTTCTTTCGTTCAATTGTGACAGAGTAATTTTCACTGGTGGAGAGCCGGCAATGCAGGATCTCTCAACAATTGGAACAGTCTTGAAGGAGCACGGTCTCACACTCTCCATAGAATCCAATGGGACTCTCGCTATTGATCCAATAATCGACTGGATTTGCATTAGTCCAAAGGACCAACTATATCCAAATGTGTCAATTATGCAACGAACTGGAGATGAGTTGAAAGTAGTTTATTGCGGCCAAGACTTGGGGATGTATGACGATCTCAAGTCTGGATTCGATCACCACTTCATACAACCATGTTACATCGAGGAAGATTCAGTAGAGCAAAACGGATTCTCGTTCAGGCAAGTTGAGCTAGTCGTGAAGAGCAATCCTGGTTGGAGACTGAGTCTTCAGACTCACAAGTGGATGGGGGTGCTCTAATTTGCGTGCATTGATGTCTCTCTCAGGAGGAATGGACAGCACGTCCCTCCTGATGAGGATGCTAGCTGATGGCTACGAGATTACCTGTCTGACTTACGATTACGGACAGAAGCACTCGATAGAGATCGACAGAGCTAAGGCAAATATCGAATATCTGCAAAATAATGGAATTTCTGTCGATCACATCGTTATTGATCTAAAATCTGCCATGCGTTCACTAAATTCTGCTCTGACTAGTGACGAAATTATAGTCCCGGAGGGGCATTACGAGTCCGAACAGATGAAGCAGACTGTTGTACCCAACAGAAATGCAATTTTCTCATCTATTATGTATGGGCACGCACTAAGCATTTCGAATAGCGAACAAACCGACGTGACCATAGCACTTGGAGTACATAGCGGCGATCACGAGATTTATCCAGACTGCAGGCCAGAGTTCTACGAAGCGCTCGAGAAAGCCCTTTCGTTAGGTAACTGGGGCAGTGAGCGCGTATCTTTCCTCCTGCCATACATCGAGGAGACAAAAATCACCATCCTTAAAGATGCCAGCGACTCAATAACATCTCTTGATTTGGACTTCGACACTGTATTCAGGAACACAAATACATCATACAACCCAGATGATATGGGAAGGAGTTCAGGGAAGTCTGGTGCTGATGTCGAGAGGATACTGGCCTTCCACACTATTGGGCGGGAGGATCCAGTCCAATACATCAGTGGTTGGGAAGCAGCACTTGCAAACGCACAATTTGAACAGAGGAAACACGAGGCTTCACCATGAGTGCCAAGCGTCCGAGATTAGATCCGGAGAGAGATTCTGAGTGGCGGCGGCGTCTTACGGAACTCCAATATTTTGTAACTCGTGAAGCTGGTACTGAGAGGCCAAACACTGGCGTGTATACCCTTGAGGATAGGGGTGGCGATTATCATTGTATTTGCTGCGGTCACTTGCTATTCACATCGGAGATGAAATTCCTTTCTCAATGTGGATGGCCCGCATTCCACACCGAGCACGCAGATGCTGGGATAAGAAGACTAGAAGACACGACCCTAGGGATGCTAAGAATAGAGGTCAGATGTGGAAGTTGTGATGCACACTTGGGGCATATATTTGATGACGGACCATTGGAATTCGGAGGGAAGAGGTACTGCATTAATTCAGCGAGCGTTGACTTCAAACTGGAGGAAGGTAATGGCAACTAGAATTAGAAGATGGATAGAGACCGATACCGGTCACAGGGTTCCGAACCACAAGAGTAAGTGTCAACACATCCATGGGCACAGATATAGGTGGGAAGCCGAGTTAGAGGGTGATGTAGTATCCGCAAGGGGAGTTTCAGAAGAAGGAATGCTGATGGACTTCTCTGATGTATCTGCAATTCTCACCAAGTACATCCACGACGTCGTGGATCATGCCTTCATTGTTTACGAGGGAGATAATGATGTCATAGAAGCCTTATCATCAATGGGGGATAGTCATCGCACAGTCATTGTACCATTTATCCCAACTGCCGAGAATCTGGCTAGGTGGGCATTTGAGCAAGTCGACAAACACATCACGTCATCGTACGGAAATAATTTGCGTCTACACTCTTTTCATGTAAGAGAGACTCCTAAATCCTGGGCTACATGGAGTGGATAAATTAAGACTCATCCAAATCGGAGTCCTCGAAAGAATCAGCGGCTTCAGAGATTATTCCGATTAATCTGTGTATCTCGTCATCCTTTGGAAGTCCTCTCATTATTACTCGAATCAACGTCTCTTCGATACCTCTTCTCTTATGTTCCTTCGTAGGAATTGATTTGGAAAGTCTAATCACTTCATCCCGGAACCTATCTCTCAAGGCAGGTTCCAATAGACGCCCCCCTGCCCCCGAAGGTGCTCCAGTATGGGAATTTATGAACCATGAGAAGCAGATTATGGCTACAGCATGGCTGAGATTCAGTATCGGGTAACCCTCCCAAGTTGGAATCGTCAATAGTAGGTCGCACATTCGTAATTGTTCGTTCAGGAGACCCTTTCCCTCGGGTCCAAACACAACGGCAACTCTTCCATCGACGCCCTTGAGACGCTCAGGGAGCTCATCCGGTAGAAGGAAATGTCTCATAGCGGTCTTTTCACCTTCTTCCCTCTTTCCCGATGTACCTATCACCAAGGAGCAATCTGAACATGCATCCCTCAGCGAATCTACAAGTATGGCCCGATCAAGAACTACCTGAGCATTCTTTGCACGCCTCCTCGCCTCCTCTGACCATTCTCCTTTCCTACCAACAACCCTGAGGTCGGTGATACCGAAATTCATCATAGAACGAGCAACAGCACCGACATTACCATCATGCTCCGGCTCAACTAATACAATGCTGACTTTTTCATTGAATATTGGCAGAGAGTCTCCTCGCCTTTCACCCATAGTCTAGCGACCCCATACTAGGTGATGAGTGGTGCGCTAGTCCACTCTGCGTTGCTTATACCTAGTTATGTAACCAGCTATCCAGTTACGCATTCTTTTGCTGTCAACATCTGTGAACTCAGAGACAAGATGTTTGTTGGTGTCAAAGTCATCTGTGAACTGCTCCGGATACATTTCCACTAACCTCAGTGCTCTTGTTTTGATGAATGATGGTCTAATGTTGCCCATATTTAATCCTCCAGTAGCTTGACTTCCAGAGGAAAGCCCTCTTCGCGAGTACAGACAACCTTGATCTTACGAGGAGGATTCTGCATACCTCTAGCCCAAATGGCGTGGTTTACAGACTCGTCAATCCAGATTTCCTCTTCTTCAGTCTTCTTCATGTGTCTAGAAACATGAATTTTTATTTCCGCCATAGCTCTCTTAGCCCTGTTTGTTCTAGGGACTTTCCATGCAGCCCTTAGTGGAATTGTAATCTCCCTTACCTCAGCCATTTATTCACCTCTGTAACTTTGAACGACGCCACATATGACGCTTGGGGTGAGAATTAGTTTTCCTGTTTGTTCTCATTACAACCCAAACAGGGACCCTTTTATTCTGTTTAGTCACCTTGTTCAGGCGCTTCTTCTTGGCGAAGGGTTTGTTTCGAGCCATTATTCTCCCTCAGTACCTCTCCAAACCCGGATACTTCTCCTCTGCTTCTCCTCGAACAGAATGTGCAATCAGGTCTAGAAGCGCGTGTCCTTTAGAACTGATTATCCTTCCATGGTTCACTGTTCCTGAAGAATTCATAGAATTTTCGATAAGTCCAGATTCGGCTAGTTGCTGCAATATTTTGCGAGCAACGTTCCTCGAGCCTGCAACCGCCTTGTTCTTCTTCACTCCACGATCTTTAGCGCCACCAAATTCCTGTGAAATCCGATTTGTACCGATTGGTCCCTTCATTGCTACTTTCCTAAGTATCGAAGCTGCTCTTGTGTGCCACCAGTCATCCTGAACGGGGGGCCTTTCCCGATGAGTTCCAGTCTTGATTTGGGATGCCCACTCGGGTGCGGAAATCTTGTCATACGACTGCATTTTCTCGGCTAGACTCGAAATAAGTAGGCCCGCTGGTACGTCGTAGTATGTCGTCATAGGTTCACCGTGTGTGCCGCCCGTCCAACAGACCGTATTTAACCGTAATGAAACGGTTTTTCTACAGTATGCCTCACTAATTTGCACAACAAGCATTCAATAATTACTCTGTACTCGAAAATACGTGAAGAGATCGCTCTCAAAGAATCCCAACATGCTTCGCACCATGGTGGGCACCGGATTAACTTTGATTATTCTCCTCTCGTACGCCGTTTACTCAAATACAGTTGACTCTGAGTACTATGCATATACCACGACTAACGATCACCAGATCATGGAAATTACATCTGAATCTGAGGGCCATGCTCAATGGTACTATACGACAAATTCAGCGATAACATGGGTCAATTTTTCTGTCGACGGCGCACCACCCGGGGCGACTCTAACGATTGAAGCCGAGGGAACCAATTGGTCACATTCACCGAGCCTTGGGTTACAGGACCAGAGTTACATATGCAATGAGCCAGACTCTGATTACTCGAAGTACCTGGAAACATGCGAATTTAGTAGAATACATTCAATTGAACTCGAAAATGGTAGTGGCACACTTCGCGGAAGGGTTTCACTAGAGCTTCCAATCAAGGGCAAGGGATATCTGGAAAGTGAGAATCTCGAAAATGCTCAAAGTGAAGCCAGTGAATTGATAAATTCGGCAAAAAAGACAATCACGTGGAAAATCAAGGTTGAGGATGATGGAGAAATTACATCCAGTGCTGGGATGCTGATAGAATCCGAGTATTCTTCCCATGAACTAGTAAACTTGGAGAAATTCACACTCAACCCCGTCCAAGAGACAGTATACAGCTTCTCCGCATTAGTTGGTTGCTTCTTCTTGGTACTAGTAATACCACTCTTGATCTTCTTTTCCGCTAAATACAGGGAGAATATGAACGAGGGGCTACGAACCGCGGTCGAAGAAGAGTGAACTCTTTCTGAGCTATTCGCTCTCATTCTCAAACCTTTCTCGATTTAATGTGATAAAGCCCAATTCAACAAATTTCGCAATAGACCGACTAACTCTCTCTGAGGCGGGTGCAATTTTTTCATCGAAGAAGTAATCCATTTCGAATATGATTTGCCCCAAAGTCCTAGTTCCGTCCATCAATATCCAAAGTTTACTATTCATTTCATCTAGCGGCCTTCGAACAACAGTCGGTGCGCTAAGTAAATTTGCAACTTTCTTCTCAATCCCTCTCAAGCCCTTGTCCACAATAATTTCAATATTCTCGGAATCTGTCATAATCCATTCAATTTCCCCTCTAGTTGGAAAAATATCACCAGGCATAATCACCACAATGAAAACAATACTTGTGCTGACAGTGTTGCAGCAGTCACTTCTAACTCCTCAATTTGGTTGTGTTTTCAACAATTGATGATGCTAGCTCGATAACCCTGCTATTGATATCATCACTAACGAGAGATCCATCTTCATTGAATGCTTCTTTTATGTTTGGAACCGCTATCTGCTCCGGAGTAACCCACCCATGAATCCACCTTGCGGCTATCCTCATATGATTGAGCGTATTGTTGCTAGTCTGCCCTCCAAGTGTAGATATTAGGCCGAAAACCTTCCCGGAAGTGTGTTTTGAGTATACGCAGTCGAGGCTATTCTTCATGACTCCACTCATAGTTCCGTGATATTCTGGACTTGAAAGAACAAATGCATCAGCGGAAATTACCATCTCCTGAAAATCCTTCACATTGGAATCATCCCAGCACCCTTCAGCACCAACTAGGGGCAATGGACGAGCACCATGATCCCAGATTACTGTTTCAGCACCTAGCTCTTTACACTCATTGAGGACTATCTCTAGCATTCTACCATTCGCCGAGTCTAGGTCATAGGACCCGCAAATTCCCATAACAACAATTGGCTCACTCACGATACGCTCAGGCGACACCTAGTCTTCAATTGTCCCTCTTCAGGGGTTGCGAATACTTATTCATCAGATTTTCTTCGAAGTGAATATGGGAACTAGCTTAGCCGAGATTCTCATGGAGGCTGCGGCCCTTTCCAAGGAAGGAAATGACTCTGAGGCCATTGAGTCCTATCTATCTGCGATAAGAATCGACTCAGATCATGCAACTGCTTGGTATTGTCTTGGCGTTCTATATTCTAGGACTGGATTAATGGAAGAAGCAGTACAGGCGTTTGAGCAATCGGACAAAATCATTCCTAACCACCCACCAACTCTAGCAAATCTGACTTACCTGTTGGCTGATCAAAATCCAATGGATGCTTCTGAATATGCAAGATCCGCAATGACATCAATATCTGACGATGAAAAATTGGCCTCGATAGCAGGATATTCCGAACCTTCCGAAGAACCAAAGAGAATATTCGTTGAGGCTAGGCAGATTGAAGAAGATTTACTACCATTCCATCAAGATTTGGCTCTTGAAGAAAATATAGATAGATTCGATGAGGCCCGTTCTCTAACATCAACGGGAGATCATTCTCGTGCCGTGACTATCTGGAAAGCTCTCCTCGAGGACTCTCCCAATTCGCCAGAGGTATGGAGGGGGCTTGGTGAGGCTTTGCGCGCCGCTGGATACGATGACCGAGCCAATCAATGCCTGAAGAGGGCCGTGGCCATAGAATCCGAGCCTCCAGTGAAAGCAATCGATGTAGATGTTGTTGATGAAGCCTCAACTGAAGCGCTTATCCTTGCAGCTGAGGCGGCCCAGTCAAATTCCCCCACAGAACCCGAGCGAGGGGATCTAGATGAGGCAGTTGGGTGGTACAACATGGGAATCAACCTTCTGAGTGAGGGAAAAAACGACGAGGCAATTTCCAGTTTTGAGAAGGCGATTGGCGGATGCCCTGCCACGGAGATAGAGTTGAAGGTGAAGGCCCAAAATGGTCGAGGTAACGCTTTGTATAACTCTGGCAGATACTCCGAGAGCGTTGTAGCATACCACACAGCGATAGGAATTGATCCAAACAGTGTTTCCGGGCGGACTCTTTTCAACATGGGTTCTTCGTATGCCGCAGTGGAAATGTTCGATGACGCCATCAAGTGTTTCATTCAGGCTCTAGAGCGAGGCCTGGACAAGCAGGACTCCGAATTATGCGAGAAGCAGATCAGTCGATGTCGACTTCTTTCACGTGAGCAAGCAAAACGACAATCACGCACTAGTGCATAGGTGCTATTGAGACGACAACGGACTTGCTAGTCGGCGTATTACTCCTATCTGCAACGCTATCAAGTGGTATGAGAACATTGGATTCCGGGAAATACGTAGCAACATTTCCCGGAGGGATATCATATTCAATGACAGACCACGCATGAGAGGAAATCTCTCTCCTCTGAAAATGTGAGGTAATAGTAACCTTCTGAAATTCTTTCCATCCACGAGAGTCGATATCTATCTGACTCATTAGGACGACCCTTCTACTGCCCGAAATCCCCCTGTATCTATCATTGGTGCTGTATATTGTCGTATTGTACTGATCATGAGACCTAATTGTCATCATTAGAAACTTATCTTCATCTACGAAAATCGGTTGTAATTTATGAGTAATGAAATTGGCCATCCCCGATTCGGTATTGAATTCTCGATTGTCACGTGGAGGATTTGGCAAGTAGAAACCACCATCAATTCTACACCTCTTATTGTATGACTCGAATCCTGGAATGGTCCTCTCGATACTCTCACGAATATTATCATAATCTCCAATTAGACCTTTCCAGGGGATGCCCGTTGAACCTCTTATATCCTCAATTGCCATGGCCAATCCACCTACGATGCTGCATTCCGATAATAGGTGAGGACTGGCGGGTTTCCTATTCCCTATAGATCTGTGAACCACGCCCATCGAGTTCTCCACTGTGACAAATTGCGAATGACCCCCTGTTTCATCTCTCTCCGTTCTGCCCAGACAAGGCAGGATGATAGCCGTCTTCCCAGAAATTAGGTGTGATCTATTTGGCTTTGTAGAGATCTGTACTGTCAAGCTACAATTCTGCAAACCTTCCGCTGTAGAATTTGTGTCTGACATTGCTGAAAGGAAGTTACCCCCCATCGAAACAAATACTCGAGCCCCCCCATCTCTCATCACTCTCACTGATTCAACGGCATCCAAACCCTTCTTACTAACAGGTTCAATACCAAACTCGAGATTTAGGGATTCCAGGAATTCCATCGATGGATTGTGGTTAATCCCAACTGTCCTGTCTCCTTGGACGTTTGAGTGACCTCTAACCGGGCAAACTCCGGCTCCATCCCTGCCCATATGACCCCCAAGTAGAAGCACATTTGCAATCTCTTGTATTGTAGCAACAGAGTTCTTGTGCTGGGTCAGGCCCATTGCCCAGCAACAGATAGTCGATTTTGACTTGCCAATCAATCCTCCAATCCTTTCAATTTCTGATTGCTCAATCCCACTAATCTCCGATATCTCTGTCAATGAACTGCCTAATACTTCAGTACGATAATTTTCATAACCGTTAGTATGCCTTTCAATGAAATCGACGTCTTCATCATTATTGGATATAATCGCCTTAGCAAAACCCCTGAATAGTGCTTGATCCCCATTAATTCTGACTCTAATATGATCGTCCGATATTGTAGTGCCACGACCTAAGACCTCTAGTGGATTTTGAGGGTGTTTGAATCTAACCATGCCAGTTTCCATTAGTGGATTAATACTAATGACCGATGCTCCGGAACGTTTTGCGTCCCTCAGAGCTGTAAGCATCCGAGGGTGATTAGTTCCTGGATTCTGTCCAACGACAATGATTAGATCAGCCTTATCAAAGTCCTCAAGCTTTACCGTACCCTTACTAATCCCAATACTTTGCAATAATGCAACGCCAGATGATTCGTGACACATATTTGAGCAATCGGGCAAATTGTTTGTCCCAAAACTCCTGGCAAGTAATTGCCATAGGTATGCCGCTTCATTGCTAGTCCTCCCAGAGGTGTAGAAAATAGCCTCATTTGGGGAATTAAGCTTTGATAGCTCAAGAGCGATTGTATTGAACGCCTCATCCCATGATAGTTGCTCGTAGTATTCGGAACCTTCCTTCAGTACAAGTGGGTGAGTTAGTCTTCCTTGACTGTTGAGCCAATTATCTGGTTTCTTGGATAATTCAGCTACACTCCACTTGGACCAGAAAGTAGGGCCTGCTCTTCTCTTAGTAGCCTCATCTGCAATGGCCTTTGCACCATTCTCGCAGAATTCAGCGAAAGTTCTTTTTGAGTCTGAATCTGGCCATGCACAGCCAGGACAGTCAAAGCCATAGAATTTGTTGACTCTGGAAAAATTGGAAAGGCTTGCTATTATCCCCATTTTTGAGACTCCGTGTTTGACGGTAGAAATTATCGCCGGCAAACCCGCAGCCGATGTTCTTGGCACGCTTTTAATCGGTGGATTTTCCTCAAGAGGAGTTGTCGCTTCTGGAGTTACTCGCACGAACTGATTTTATGTGTCGCACATTTCAAAGTACTGAGAGTAAGATAATGTCTAACTCCTAGTCTCAGAGGGTGTGAATGAAGGGTTTCACGTAGTGACTGGTGCGTTTGGATATTCGGGAAGATGGATTGCGAAGGAGCTAATATCTAGAGGCAAGAAGGTCAGGACACTCACCAATGCTATTGGCCGAGACGACCCGTTTAAGGGGCAAGTCGAAGTCTTGCCAATTGATTTCTCTGATCATGAGTCTCTTGTATCATCTTTGAAAGGTGCCGAGGTTCTATACAACACATACTGGGTACGTTACAAGGATCGGAAAGGTGACTATGCTCATGATTTAGCGGTCGAGAACATCAGAAAATTATTTTTCGCTGCAGAGGAAGCTGGCGTCAAAAGGGTCGTACATTTTTCCGTAGCCCATCCTCACAAAGCACCAGATTGGTCATATTTCAGAGGAAAGGTCGAAGTTGAGAGAATCCTCACAGAGTCATCTCTATCGTATGCAATACTAAGGCCCACCGTTTTCTATGGGGGTGAAAGAGACGTTCTGATTAACAATATGGCATGGCTGATACGTAAGTTTCCGATTTTCGGTGTTTTCGGCATGGGGAATTACCCTATCCAACCTATCCATATTGCCGATGTAGCAATGGTTGCAGTTAACCAGGGAGAATCTACGAGAGATATTGTTTTGGACGTTGCAGGACCTGAGACTTTCTCGTACAGAGACTACGTTAGACTACTCGCTAAGTCACTAGGTGTTCGTAGAATGATAATTCCGATTCCACCATTTATTGGGTTGCTCGTAGGAAAGATTGTGGGCATCTTCCTTCAAGACATAGTCATTACCAATGCAGAGATCAAAGGCTTGATGAAGGGCCTTATGGCTACTGACGAAAAACCACAAGGCTCAATCAAGTTTTCCGAATGGATTACTAGCAATGGCGTAAATTTGGGGGTGAAATACCATAATGATATGAAGGAGAGGAGATATAGAAATCCCCGTCCATCCAAACTATTGCAGGATTCTCCTAACTCCACTAAATAATTTAATCGAATCATCCTTCGCAAAACAACCTAGTGTCATTCCATGCTCCTTAGCCAGGTCAACGGCAAGGCTACTGGGGGCACCGATTGCAATCATTATTGGAAATCCTGCACGAATAGATTTCTGAACGAGCTCAAATGAGGCCCTGCCTGAGACAAAAGCCCCCAATTCAGCCTGCGGGATACTCCCCTCATCAATATATGACCCTACTAATTTGTCAAATGCATTGTGCCTTCCGACATCCTCAAAAATCCTCTCTATTGAGCCATTACTGGTGAAACTAGCACACGCATGAGATCCTCCTGTTTGTGCGAAAATTAACTGTTTACGAGTAACCGTCTCTAGACAATTTGCTATAGTATCCAAACCAATCTTCATTCGTTCATCCAATTCGTTAGTTCCCCTCAACATGCCCCCTTCGATACTTGCCCTCCCGCATATCCCACATGACGATGTCACTGTACTGCTCCTACAGTGCTTTATGGGGTCAAAATATGCGTTTTTGAATAATTTTATTGTTGCGCAATCATTGCCAATTTCAATTTTATACACATCATCTATGGTCGAAATAATACCTTCAGAGTAAATGAAACCTAGAACTAGTAGCCTGTCATGTCCGCCAGTCCTCATTGTAATTCCAAGTTCATGTCTACCGTGTAATTCATGTTCGATAATTATTGATAGGGGACTTTCACATGCAACACAGTCAGTTCCCCTGGTTATACCTTCGTTGGTCAACTTAGCAATTTCTCGCGATTCAAGCCCCTCCATGGCCCCTGGAGATGAGCATGATTGATATGTGTGACGAGTGATTATAGGAACCGTTGAAATAGAACCATTTCAACAGCAATTCATGGGCATACTCGGTGGTGAAGGGTTTTCCCTCCCCGTAGTCACAGAAACTGAAGTAGTAAACGTCGAGCTCAACTTTACTGAAGCTGCAATAGGAGCACTTCGGCAAAACATGTCTGGAGACGAAGAATCTCATGTAATGGTGATTAGTGCACAATCGGGCGGCTGCTCAGGGTATCTTTACGATATGAAAATCATTGAGGATCCCGGAGATGATGGGTTCCAGCGAATCGATATAGGCGATTTTGATGTTTTAGTACACAACAAGGATAGTTCAATGTTGAATGGAATAAATATTGATTTCAAGGAAACTCTAATGGGGGGTGGCTTCCAAATTGAGAATCCCAATGCCGATCGATCCTGTGGTTGTGGACAATCATTCGGCTGAGGTCGTTTTTTGTCACTATCAAACCCACTTTCGGAATATATTGTCCGAGACAATGCGGTGACCCTGATTCAAGGGAGCGATTCTCTCAATGTTCTAGACAGAATGGTATCTACCAATATAATCGACATGCCAAACCTGACCAGTAGAGATGCACTATTCTGCGATTATAATGGTCGAATATCTGACTATGGAACAATATATACCATTTCTGGCAAAGTCCTCCTAATCTCTTCTGCTGCGCAGAACGAGATCACACGTAGAACACTGGTAGATGGCACTTCATGGGACGAAGATTGTGAAATTTTGATTGCCGATAATGCAATTTTCCGAATATCCATATTCTCTAGAGATTGCCATGACATGTTCTCAGAATTAGGAATTAATTATCAAGCCGCAGAAGTTAATCAGTTAATTGAGTCTGGTGACCATCTTTTCGTAAAGTACGAATCATCATTAAGTGAAAGACTCGATATTCTTGTAAAATCGGACAATGTTAATTCTATCAAATCACTTCTTAGTGAATTAGACTATGTGGAAATGAGCTCCGAAAGATGGGAAATATACAGAATTATGCTTGGCGATGTTACCATAAATGATGCATTGGGTAATCTCCCAGAAGAAATGGGCTTGGGCACCCTTGTTAGCAACGATAAGGGATGCTATCCGGGCCAAGAAGTCCACGCTAGAATAGAGAGCCGAGGCAGGACCGTCAAGAATTTTTGTAGGCTCACTGGGAATTCCCCTCTCGAGATTGGCAAGCATTCCATTACTAATTTCGGTTCTATTTCGGTAAGCTCATCAATTTTCAAAGATGGAATCACTCATGCACTTGCATTGATACGACTAGGGGAATCGCCAACAGAAGTTGTACAGATTGATGGAAACAACTTCTCAATGGAGTTACTCAGTTATCCGTGATTATTGCATCATAATCCTCATCGGATTCTAGCCAGACGGAAAGTGGCATCAATGGAATTAGCCTTAGAGAACCCATATTTCTATTGAACAGATAAACATCTGGATTGAAAACCTCAACCATCTGTTTTTGGAAGGCCATTCTAACTCTAATGCCCCTATTCCTGAAGAATAGAATCTCTACGGTTATACCAATTATTGTTGCTGTATATAGGACTAGCAGTACGCTTATAGAAAATGGGACTGGATCAATCAGTAGTTCGCCAGTACGTATCTTTGAACCATACATCAATTGCCTAGATAGTAGGAATAACAGACCTACTCCTACCCAGGGGCCAAGCTTCTCATCAACATACGACTCCATAGGAATTATCCTCCTGTTAGTTGGATCTGCGAATGTAAGTGTACTTTCAGTTGCTGCCCTAATGACAGAAATTGCTGAAACTAATATGATGTAAACCAATGCACTCAGCAGTAGTACGTGGAAAGAACTCATTGGCGAGTATGAAACTATCAGATACGCAAATAATCCAAGAAACACAGTAGTCGGCATTCTATGAATTGATGCTAGTGCCTTACCAAACTGCTTCGAACCGTCATCCAGCCTGGGAATGCCAATTATCTCCCAGCGAGTATACTTCTGAATCACTATTGCTACAGAAGAGAGCACCTTCTTGTCAATTAGTATCCACTCCACAAGCCTCAGGAACGGCATCATTGGAATACTGATGATAGCTGCAAAAATACCCACCAATGGCCATAGAATAAGACTCGGGAAAAGTAGGAAGTGCTGAACCCTTAGTCTATGCAGCAGATCAGACTCAATCCTAGTCTGTCTTTCTGACGACAGGTGAACCCTTCTCGCTTCGGAATCTAGCTCACCCCTGTACCGAACTAGCGGCATTCCTGCATCCAATACTCTACGCACTTTTTCCCTGTAATGCTCGTGCTCAGGTTCGATACCAACCCACCACCTCCATGCGATAGATACTGGAAGAGCAAAAAATACGGGAGATACGAGAATCAGAACAGATGTAAGTAACGCCTCGTAATCATCGGTCACGCCTTCGCGTGCAGTTTCGCCACTATAATGAAATTGTATTTATGCGAAAAATAATTGCTAAATTGCACCTTCGTAATTAGTAGCGACCGTCTTCCAATCCACTACGTTCCACCATGCTTGGATGTAGTTGGCTCTTCCGGGGCCGTAGCTCTTGTAGTAAGCGTGCTCCCAGATATCAATGCCAAGAATTGGAATGCCGTCACCGGTCATCAGAGGGTTATCCTGGTTCGGTGTTGAACAAATGCATAATGTGTCATTTGTTACACATAGCCATGCCCAACCACTACCAAATCGAGTCATTGCAGCGTTAGCGAATTGTTCTTTCATTGAGTCAAATGATCCAAATGTGTCGGTAATAGCATTAGCAAGGTCCCCACTGGGTTCTCCTCCGCCATTAGGACACATGATTTTCCAGAACATCTGGTGATTCCAGTATCCCCCGCCGTTATTCCTGACGGCTGCATTATCGAAATGCGCAGTCATCAGTTCCTCAATGCCCAATCCATCCATTTCAGTCCCTTCTATTGCTGCATTCAGATTGGCAGTATATCCAGCGTGATGCTTGGAATAGTGTAATTCCATTGTCTCTGTATCAATGTGCGGCTCTAGTGCATCATAATCATATTCAAGTTCAGGCAATTCAAATCCCATAGTATCTAATTCCGTATTTGGGGTGGTAGATATCAATCCACCGGAACCAAATCTCACAATGTTGATGCACATCGTTCCTCAGGTTGTATCATGGTTCGCATAGCCGTGACGGACGGCATGTCCCCCCAAGCGATCGCAATGCTCGAGAATGAAGGCTATGAAGTCGTAGTGAGGCATCATGAACCAGAAGAGATTTCTAACGGTTCACTTGCTCGATTTGATGCTGTTGTAATTCGAAGTGCTACAAAGCTAACAGCCCAACAGATTTCGTCATCGTTAACTGCGGAAGGAGGGATTCGCTTCATTGGTAGGGCTGGTGTCGGGGTAGACAACATAGACGTTGATGAAGCTACAATAAATGGAATTGTTGTATGCAACACTCCAGATGCCTCAACCCGAAGTGTTGTAGAATTGACGATGGGCCACCTAATTGCTTCGACTCGGAATATCGCTACTGCGGACAGAAATCTGCGTTCCGGTGATTGGGCTAAGAAGAGACTCAGAGGCTCGGAGATTGGCGGTAAAAGACTCGGACTACTCGGGTTCGGAAGGATCTCACGAGGGGTAGCTCAGACTGCTAGGTCATTTGGAATGGAAATCCATGCATACGATCCATATGTGAGTGGTGAAATTAGTGAGGTCGTAATGCACGATGATGTGGATGAAATTTTTCGCCACTGTACCCATGTATCGGTCCATTGCAACCTCACAGATGAAACACGAAATTTAGTTAACTTGGATAGGATATCATTGATGCCCGGGATAGGGGCCGATGGCATAGAATGTGGCAACCATATTGTAAGCTGCGCAAGGGGAGGAATTGTCGATGAAGAAGATGCAGTGAAGGCTTTGGAAACCGGTCAACTGCGATCCCTTGCACTGGATGTATTCGATAATGAACCCTTAGGCGATAGCCCCCTTCTTGATTTCGAATCTTTTCATGGAAGCCCCCACATAGCCGCATCCACGTTGGAAGCCCAAGCCAGAATCGGTATCGAGATGGCAACATTGCTGGTCGAGTTCTTCGAGACCGGTGAAACTAGTACTTCACTCAACTAACCTTGCATAATGAGTATCATTCCAAGTTATGCATTTGTGTAAGGGCACTAGCAAAGGGTGTCAGCTTCTCAGGCATATCAATGCCAGAAATTGGTGATTTCAGAGATATTCCGAGATCCTTCTTTGCCTTCCAGACCATTGAATTATACTTCTCTAGAGTACTCGTAAGAGAACGTAATTCATCGAATCGATCGACTCCACATGAGGGTGGTAATTGGGGGAAGTCCCTCACATCGACAGAGCTACGGCCATATAGAGTGGTGCTGAGGTAATGGGTGAAGAATGGGCATATCGGCGAGAAGGCACTCATCAGATCCCGGACAATCCTGTGCAGGGTCCATGTGGCAGATTTGTTCTCACCATAAAGTCTCGATTTGGACATCTCCAACCAGTGGCTTGGGAAAATCCCGGTACCAAACGACTTGATTGACTGTGCTGCAGTGTATATGTCAATATCCTCCCATGCAGCCCGAACGTCTGAAAGAGTAGAGTCGAACTCAGCGAGTATCCAGATGTCTTCAATTTCTAGTTCGGACGGCGATTCAAGATTTTTTGGCGCATCGAACTGACTTGCAAACCTGGCGATGTTGAAAATCTTCGTTAGTACTCCGTAATACTTGGTTTCAATTTCTTCTGGATTGATGTGGAAGTCATCTCCTACCTGTGCATCACACGCCTTCCAGAGTCGAAAGCATTCACTCCCAATCTTATTCGCCTTGAGGATAACTTGCTTTCCATCGGCCCCCTTGATTTTCCAAGAGCCGGTACGCCCGCCAGCTCCGCATTCAAGAACACTATCTGCGTCAATCCCATTACCTAGAGACTTCGACATCTTCCTTCCCCATGGGTCCATCCCAAGTCCATCGATCCAAATATTCTGGAAAGCTGGTTTGTCAAATAGTAAGGCACTCTTTAGTAGAGTGTAGTACAGCCAAGTTCTGACAATCTCCTTGCCTTGGGGGCGGATAGATGTGGGAAATGAGCGATCGAACAGATCTGGTTGGTTCAGATAACCCGAAACAAACAGGTTGGAGTTCGACGAGTCCATCCACGTGTCGAAAACCTTCTCTTCGCCGGAAATTTTTCCCAGACTTCCCTTTAGTTTAGAAAACTCACCTACAGAATCCTTCGTTTCCCTGTCAATTACCTCAGAACCAGGCGGGGGCCCCTCTCTCCAAGGTTGGACGTATACTCCTTTAGGTGGGACGATTACTTTTGTTCTATCTTCAGAGTACCATATTGGGATCTCGGTGTGGTACCATCTCCTTCGACTGATTGGCCAATCAATGGAAATGCCATCAACCCAATCATGAAGGTACTGCCTATTTCTCTCTGGAATGAATCGGCTACTCTTTGATAGATCTACTAGTCTGTCTAGAACATGGGTTTGCCTAACATACCATTCCTTGAGAAGGATGATTTCGATTGGGTTTCCACCTCTCTCACTCACTGGAATTTCCTGATCTCTTTCCTCGGTTGACTCCAAGCGGTTAGAGTCCTGCAGTAGTTTAGTCGCCTCGATCCTTGCATCATTGACCTTCATCCCTCTAAGTGGGCCTGAGATTGAAGTCATTTCACCTTCTAAATCAATTGCTACAAATGGCCTTAGACCGAGTTCTCTGAATATTACCACGTCATTCTGGTCTCCAAAAGAACAGACCATCAGAATTCCGCTGCCAAAATCCATCTTCACAGATGGATGTGCCATGACCTCGACATTCTCCCCTCTTTCGGAGACGGGCAAGGGGAGATTCACCCTCTTCCCAACTAAGTGAGAGTATCTTGGATCTTCGGGGTGAACCATCACGACGCCACATGCGCATATCATTTCAGGTCTAGTTGTTGAAATGGTAATGTCCTCGCCATCTTCAGTTGTCCAAATCACATGACATAACTTTGTTCTGCGTTGAATTCTTTGAACCTCTGCATCGGCAATTGTAGTGCCTTCCACGGGATCGTAGATATTGGGTCTCAAATCTTCTACAATATCGCCGCTCTTGAATAAATCAACAAAAATTGCCTGTGAAACAGCGCGATACTCAGGCGAATCAGTTAGGTACTCATTATCATAGTCGCAAGATAAACCCACTCTTTTTGCAGTTTTGCGCATTGCTTGAGTGTATTCTTCTATAGTATGGGAACAAATATCTAGGAACTCTGCTCTATCGAATGTCCTCATCTTTTTCCCAGTTTTCTTCTCGACCGTAAACTCGATGTTGATGCCGTTTCGATCTACTCCCCATGGGAATTTGACTTCCTTTCCCAGTAAACGTTGACTTCTTGCTATGACATCGATCATGCTGTACTGAGCTACGGCACCAATATGCCATGTCCCACTAGGATATGGGGGTGGAGTATCAATTACGAAAATCTCTCTTTCGCTACGAGGATCAAAACTATATCTTTCGCGATATGACTCTTCGGAGAAGTGTGACTCTTGTATGCGCTTCTCAAGGTCCACGCTCCATCTCTTATCAGAAATTCTTGGTTCACTCACAATGTCACCAAATTATTGGAAAAGTCTGGCGTTCTTGATAATTGTCATGTCATTGTAAAAATACACATCACGAATCATGTCTTCCGAGGGGTTGAAGGTATGCCGTTTCACGTCGTAGTAGGAGCGACATGGCGAAGAAGCGTATCGGCGACTCATTAGGCACGTCAGTCAACACAATAATCGATGGTGCACGAACGAGTATTTCTAATACAGATTCAGAGCAGATCAAAGGTTCAATTGCAAAGTTTATCAACCGTATCCGAAGGAAATTCAGGGAGTCAAATAGCACCAGCATCCTCACGATGTTCCCAATTTGGGCTGTTCTAATATCGCTGGGTTTCACTCTGTCACTACTGCCTCACTCTGGGGTATTGGACTGCAGGGATAGTTTTGACAATCCAGCATTCTGCAACGAAGAGCCTGCTCTAAACGTGAACGGTGACCTAGAGGTTTACCTACCGACCGATGATGATCCGCGCAGCGTAAAAAATCTCATTGCTCAAGTGGAGGAGGACTGGACTACCAACGTTATGGTGATATACGTAGAATCGTATCAAAACAATGTCACTCAGATAAACATACTTGACCAGATCGATCATGTCGAGAGGGTGATTAATAACCATACGAACGATAAAGGGGCCAATGACAACGTCATCTACGTCCTATCAATTTCTACTGTGATTAAGGAAGTTAACTCAAGCGGGGGTCGAGTGGTCAAGGCTTTCTTTTCCGGTCTCGCAGAAGCTACGGGTAACCAACAACTATCGGATGAGATAAATGAGACGATAGATTCTCAGAGCGATCTGATTGGGAACTATGCAATTCCCGATGAACAACAGAGAGTCAATCAGATCCTACAGGAAATGCCCCAGAACGCCTTAGACAAACTGGTTAGAGATGTGGGGACACCAACGGAGGAAAGGAGCCCACATGGATGGAATCGAGCAGTGATAATCATAGGAATTGCCGATGATACTGGCGACATGTCAGTAGGAGATATTGTCTCAAAAACCCAAGACAAGATTGATGAAATCGGTATGAACAACAACTGGGGCACTCCCGATTCCCAGGGCAAGTGCCCCATCGGAGAGGACACCTTATGCCTAAGGATGACACTAACGGGTCCCGCACCACTAACTAATGCCGTAACCGAAGAGTCATTCAAGCTGTTCTGGGAGGTTTTTCCGATTGGATGTATTATCGTAGCATCAATGCTGTTCATATTCCATTGCGACCTACTCCAAACCGGACGGATTCGTTTCGTCCAAGGCATCAAGGTCGTAATCATCGCTGGTTTACCTACTCTTTGTGCTGTCTGGGTTACTCTAGGATTAATCGGTTTAATCGATTATGAAGTCACTATGACTGTAATTCTTGTGGGCCCCATTATCCTCTCGTTAGGGGTTTCTTATGGGCTTCATATCACAAACAGGTATGCCGAATCCAAAGGCACGCCACATGAGAAGATGGCCGCTGCTCTGAACTCCACGGGCCGGGCGGTATTCCTGTCTGCAATGACCACGATAATTGGATTTATTTCACTCACCTTTGCACCCATGAAGCCCATTCAAACCGTTGGTTGGGCTTTGGCGGGTGGGATTGTAGTGGTTTACTTAATGACCATGATAATGGTGCCCAACCTAACAATTCTACTGGATCTGAAAAAACCCTCGCATCCTCCGCCGAAAGTCTTCGTTGCAGCAGTAAACATGCCAGTGAAGTGGTCTAGAATCACAATAGCATTTTTCCTAATACTAATGCTTATCTCAGCTGGATATAATCGACCGAACGTCGAGGAAAATATCGATCTCCTGAAAATGGCCCCCTATGAGGTTGAGGCAGTTCAGAAAATGGGTGTCTACTCAGATGAGTTCGAGGCAGGCCAACCTGGATTCTTGCTCGTGGAGGCCAACATTCAGGCAGAGCCAGAATTTGGCATAGGTTCGATTACAGCAGAACATCCCTATGCTAATCTCGAAGGAATCGAGAATCTCGAATCAAAATGCAACGACGTAGAAAACGCTACTGCCGTGTCAATAGTTTTCCTAATGAAGGCAATAGCCGTGGGTGTAAACGTCTCTGGATCACCCATCAATGACATTATTCAAGATGACGATTGGTCCCCAATCCCTATTCCTGAGCCAATCAAGGAGGTTGCAGAGCTAATATTTGACCGTGAACAGTCAGGAAACGTCTCTTTCTGGACTATCCTTGACACCCTTGATGCCCAAGAGGACGATGGTGGGAGACAGGCTCAGAATTTCCTTCTATACGTTTTCTATAACAGCATGACAGAAGAAATGCGGGAACTCTTCATATCATCCGATTATCAGAGGACATTGATCTACATCGATATGCCATTCATGGACGTCAAAGCCACTACCGTGACTGTTGAACAAATCAATAATTGGGCTAAGGCCGCCGGAGACTCAGAGAACCCAATTTCTGTACTTGGAGACACCCTAATCGGGGTTGCTTCCATCACAATCGAGGTGAATAACCTAATTGTTGATTCCCAATGGACATCGCTTGCCTTCGCCCTAGGTTTCACTGTGGTCACACTAGCACTAGTTTTCAGAGATATCCGATTTGCACTTCTTACTACAATTCCGGTTGGCTTCACGGTCACAATGCAATGGCTAGTTATGGACACAGGAGGGGTCACTCTATCGCTCGTGACGGTGATGATAGGCTCAATTCTAGTCGGTGTTGGAATTGATTTTTCTATTCACATTGCTAACAGGGTAAAGGAATTGGGCAATTCGTTGGATGCGATTCGCACAGCCTGTGCCAGTACAGGGATGAGTCTTTTCGAAGCAACAACTGTTACGGCTGCTGGATTGACCTGTGCTTATGGGATTAAAATCGAGGCAATCGCGCCATTCGTTACAGTGGTCATCATACTACTCATTGTCGCAGCATTGTCAGCATTACTATTGTTGCCAGCCATATACTCCTTCATGGTGACTTCGAATCTTGGGCTCACTGGGGGGATGTCAGCAATGGTGAAAACAGCAGGTTTGAACAATATCGCAACTAGTAAAGGTGCCGAGATTGCGAGAGACGCAGTTGTTTTCGATCAAACTAGGGATGCATGGTGAGGCCAATGTTGATTGCCTACCTATGACTACGATTTTCATGGTAAATTATTGGCTGATGAAAAGCGAACCTCATGTTTATCCTTGGGCGCAACTCGTTACTGATGGGTCGACACATTGGGATGGAGTTAGAAACTATCAAGCACGGAATATTATGAGGGACAATATGGCCTTGGGTGACTTTGTTCTTTTCTACCATTCAAATTGTAAACCCCCACACGTGGCCGGTGTAGCCAAAGTCTGCAAGGAGGGGTATCAAGACTTTACCGCTCTGGATGTGCATTCCAAGTATTTTGATCCCAAGGCAACACCGGATAACCCCCGATGGATGATGGTCGATATAGAACCGATATCGACTCTCGTTGCTATTGGCCTGCCTGATTTGAGAGCCAATGGCGATTTAGAAGGGATGCCTCTATTGCAGAGGGGTCAAAGATTGTCAGTACAGCCGGTTTCCGAAGAACACTTCAGGATAGTGTGTTCGATGGGCGGCATGGATGCCGATGGAATTTCGAGACTATCGTCCTGAGCACTGATTGGTGGGCATGTCCTCGGTGGACGCTCGTCATCAATGGAACTTGCACGCCAGTCTTCTCCGTCCCGAAGTCCCAAGGCATCCAGCATCCCCGGTCGGGCTGCTCGCTTCCGCGCCTGACCTGGTTCCCGGGCGTAAGACGCTTGGCAAATCCCTCCGGATTTGCTTCCCGCCAACCTGGATCTCTTGGGGGCGAGACATCGCAGTCAACTGGAGTAATTCCAGAGGTTCGTTTGCGCCGCCCTCGGACTTCGGGTCACCATTTTCGACGATTTGTGAAAAATAGAGCACGTCAACTCTCCCCCTAGCCCATAATTAGCGCACAGAGGTCACGTATGAACATGACCAGTGGTCATGACTCGTATTTTGAAGGGCATCCCGTCTGAATTTCATACGAGTCAATGATCCAGACCCCATTCTGAAGATCCAAATTGCCTCGGACAGCTATGGTGCGACCTTCGTCAAAGCCATCTGGTATCGGAGTATCAGCAAAGTCAACCAATATCTCGTGGGAAATACCATCGAGAATGAAGCTCATATCTGCATGGTCCATTGAGTCTGGAGATACAACTCCTCTGACGAAAACCTTTCTATCTTGAAAATTTTCAGGCTCGTTCATTATCTCATCTACTGAATACTGAACCTCTGGATCTACGCTTGCCATCATTAGTCCCAGTATGGCCATTGATGAGCCGAATACTAATGCAAGTCGTGTGATTCTAGTTAGTGCCACGACATATTCTCGCGACCCTTCGCTAAATGTGTTTGTATCCCACGGCTTCGCTAATAGAAGAGAAGCCAGACTCGCTGACTCTCTTCTTCAGGCCCTTGACGATAGATGACACTACTGTAGGGCCATTGAACACAAGTGCAGAATAAAGTTGAATTAGCGACGCTCCAGAGATTATTGCCTCCCAAGCCGAGTCCTTTGAGTCAATTCCTCCTACGCCGACGATTGGTAACTTTCCGCCGGTTTCATCGTACACCAAATTGATTACTTCCAACGCCCGAGAATTCAATGGCCTACCAGACAGCCCCCCGTCACTCGAGAATGTTTTGCGTGACTGAGTTGATAGTGGAATAGGTCTTTTGATCGTAGTATTGGTAGCTACTATGCCGTCAATTCCCATTTGCTGTGAAAATGAAACAGTACTCCTAATGTCATCATCATTGGTGTCCGGAGACAGCTTCAATAGGATTGGTTTTGAGTCTCCCTTCATGGATCTAATGGAATTGCAGGAATTTAATATCGATTCGAGGTATTCTTGACCTTGGAGATCCCTAAGTCCGGGGGTATTGGGCGAAGAAATGTTCAGTACAAACATGTCCGCATGATCCCACAGTAACTCTAGTGTTGCTGCATAATCATCAGCTGCGTGTTCATTTGGGACCTTCTTAGAACGGCCAATATTAGCGGCAACTGGGGATTTTGGCCAGCGGTTTGCAGACTTCCTTGCACTGAGTCTTTTGCGTATTTCAGAAGCACCGGGGTTATTCAAACCCATTTTGTTTACTAGTGCGTGGTGTTTGTTGGCCCTGAACATCCTGGGTTTTGCATTTCCTTTCTGCGGATACCTAGTGACGCCGCCATATTCGCACCATGAGAATCCCATTGCTGACCATGACAAAAGTGCCTCTGCACCTTTATCAAAACCTGCAGCTAATCCGAGAGGATGGTGGAATAACTTGCCAAACACCTCAATTGGCATCTCTGGAGACTTGTATAACGCATTAAGCAATGATTGCCCCGATTGAGTCTCACCAATGGACTTCAGAGCTTTCATGGAGATTGAATGGGCCTTTTCTGAGTCAATAAAACGAAGTGCGGGATTTCCGAAAAGCCTCCATGCCACTCCCATCAATATTGGCAATCGAATCTATTCTTCAATAGTTACGCATGAAATATAAAAAAAATCCATTTTTCATAGTCCTTAATTACATTCGGATACGCACGCGAGCGCGCGAGCGCGCGCGTTACCATCCGTCTCATCACTCATGTTTATACAGGGTATGTTACGGCGTTTTAAATTCAGAGGAGTAACATTGAAACTCGTAATTCTTGAGTCTGGTGCCAAGGCTCGAACTATCAAAAAGTATCTTGGAAAGGGTTGGATAGTAGATGCATGCAATGGCCACGTTCAAGATCTGCCCTCGAACAGGAAGAGCAAGGATAGCTCCAAAGCAATGTGGGCTTCGAATCCTGGAGAACTGCCCAACCCACCATGGTCGTGGACAGATAGGGCCGAGAGAGTCATGTCGAAAATCACTTCTAAGGCTAAAAAATCAGGCGTAGATGAAGTATACATCGCAACCGATCCAGATCGAGAAGGCGAGTTTATTGCATGGCGACTGAGTGAGATAATGTCTGATTTTGATTCAGTGCATAGAGTTTCATTTAATGAAATCACCAAGGATGCTGTGATTTCGGCAATTTCCAATCCACAAGAACTGGATATGGATTTAGTCGATGCTGCAATTGTAAGGAGGTTAATGGATAGGCTTGTGGGATATCGATGCTCAAAATTTTGCCGCTCGTGGAAACTCAGATCCATGGGCAGAGTTCAAACTCCAACACTAGGATATATCGTGGAAAGGGAACTAGAAAGAGAAGCTCACGTACCCAAGGAGTACAACTCAGTTAGCGCATTTTCAAATGGTATCGAACTCAAGGTGAGGTTTCATGAATCTGATGATTCCAGCGCCTGGTTTGATGACGATGGGAAGCATTTCCCCGATCGAACTTCCAATACCGATGAAGCAAAGGTTACATTAGAAGTTATCAATTCAGAACGTTCACTGAAGCTAGAATCTGTCAAGGATGGTACCGTTAGTAGACGTCCAAAAGCTCCCTTTTCCACTGACACAATGCTTCAGACTTCCAGCTCAACACTAGGTTGGTCAATATCAAAAACCAGTAAAATTGCTTCAACACTATACCAATCTGGTCATATAACATACATTAGAACGGATTCAACGAGAACGAATGTATCTGCTAGAAATGACGTGAGAAAACACATCGAATCAAAATTTGGTAAAAATTACCTAGGCGATGGAGTTGGAGAATCAGGAAAGAAGAAGGGTAACGCCGGAAAGAAGAAGGGTAACGTACAAGACGCTCACGAAGCAATTAGGCCTACGAATCCAACTATGGAAATCGCAGGCGATGATCGTGATGAAAAGGCCCTCTATACTCTGATATGGTCTCGTTTTGCTGCTAGCCAGATGTCCAACTCGATTCGAGAAAGGCGGAGCATGACATTCTCGTGTAACGGATTGGATGTCCCAGTTACTGGCACCTCCTCATGGAGAACACATTCTGGATGGGAAGAGGTTTTCTCATGGTCATCTAATGTAGTTCAAACTCATCCTCCAGAAATTGGTTTCAGCGTCGGGAACTCATGGGGTATCGATGTTGACGCCAATATGACTACAGATTTCACTAAACCTCCAAGGAGATTCTCCGAAAGCTCGATTATTCAACAAATGAAGAAAGATGGAATTGGAAGACCTTCTACATACGTATCGACCGTAACTAAGTTAGTTGACCGCAAGTACGTCGAAAAGGATGGTTCGTCTTTGATTCCAACGGTAAACGGGAGAACTCTATGGATTGAAGTGGCACCTTTTTACAATCAAACTGAGGTTTATGGGCAGGGATTGTTTTCATATGACTTTACTTCCAATATGGAAGAAAAATTAGACCTAATTGAGGCGGGTGAAGCAAGCGCATCTGACCAGTGGTCACAATTTGTTGATATATTCAGAGACATGCATAACATAGCCCTGGAAAAGCGTCGTGAAAAGCCAACAGTAAGGCAGATTCAGTATCTACAGGCGATATTGAATAGGATGACTGATGAAGACAGAAACGCAGTCATCGGAGATAAATTAGTGGAAGAACTGACCGGGGAGGAAGTGAGAACCATAATCGATGGCCTCAGTGACTCAGCGCAATCAAATATCCCGCCTAGCGAAAAGCAAATTGCTACTATACTGAAACTAGTTGACCGGTTAAATATTGACTTGAGCAAATTCTTGAATGATATCGGCGAATCGGATATTAGTGAGTTAACAGGTGGAAGGGGGGGCTCTGCAAGTAATGCAATCGGGTCTCTAATCGAGTTAGACAAAGATTCTCCCGCTACCGAAAAGCAGGTTGCTACAATAATCTCTATGACTGATTCCCTAGAAATGCCAATCGAAGAAGCCATGGATGCAGTCAAAACCGAATCTATTGGCGTCATTACCAAATCCGATGCAAGCATTCTCATTGGAAATCTTAAGAAAACAATAAATTCGAAACGCCGGTCGAAAAAGTAGCAAGTGTGGCGAAACCATGGCCCAAGAATTCGATGTCATTGTAGTTGGAGCCGGGCCAATAGGCGGCTATCTCTCTAAGAAACTGAATGAATATGGGCACAGCGTGCTTCTTTTAGAAGAACATAATGAAATTGGTAGGCCATTCCAGTGTGCGGGTCTAGTAAATCCAGCTGCTATGGAAACTATTGGCCTTGAGAATTCAATTCTATCAACTATCTGGGGGGCAAATATCCACAGCCCATCTGGAAAAATGGTTACTATAGGAGATCCAAAAGTGCCCAGAACCTATTCTGTATGTAGGAAGATATTCGACGAGGTTGTTGTTATGCAGTCAATTGCCACAGGAACGGAAATTATGCTTTCTACTAAGCCCGTCTCGGCAAATATCGAAAGCGATTACGTTGAAGTGAAGATTGACGGAGCAAATGGCGCCGATACAATTCGATGTAAGCTACTCTGCGGTGCCGACGGAGCACACTCATGGGTTCGTAGGAAATTCAGAATGGGCACTCCAACAGAGACGATGATCGGATTTCAAATCGAGGTTACTGGGTACGCTGGAGACGAGGGAATGCTCGATATGTACACTGGAATGGGAATTGCTCCCGGATTTTTTAGCTGGGCAATACCCACAGGTGAGACAACAAGACTGGGGACATGGTCAAAGGTGCAACTGATGGATGGGGTTTCTAGTGAAGAATACATGTCTCGATTAATGAGCAATGATTCCCTAAATACTCGATTCTCGGATTGCTCAGAAGTTGGACGTTTCTGCGGTCCGGTTCCAAGTGGAATTGTCAGACGACCGATGAGGGAGAGGGTAGCGCTGTTTGGTGATGCTGCAGGCATATGCAAGCCTACTACCGGAGGTGGGATTGGTCCAGGATTCAAACAAGTTGACATGTTGGTACCATTGTTAAGCAAGTCAATAATTGACAATGATCTGAGCGATGTAAAGATGCAGAAGTTATCAGGTACTCTCAAAGAAATGAAGAGAGACCAAAGGAAGAAGAGAGCACTAAGGGATGCTTTCCTTACTGAGATGGATGACTCAGAGCTCGAAAGAATATTTTCTGTTTGGGCCAGGCCAGAAGTAACTCAACTAATCAATGAATTTGGTGACATTGAGAATCCAATTCTTCTGGGCATAAAGATGCTCAGAGAGGTTCCTGAATTCAGGAGACTGGTTGGCCGGGCAGCAAAGGCTGTTCTGTGGGGCAAATGATGCGTCGAACACTCCAGAGTATCAGGTATCCACCATTCGAACTAGGTCATATGGAACCCAGAAATGTACCCGTTTCAGAGATAGTAGTCGATGTTAATGACGACAGCCTCAGAAATTTCAAAATTGGAACCGATGATGGATGGTTCGTACAATGGCGAGATTTTAGTGACGAAGATGCCGGCAAGCTTCACTTGGAGTGCGAAATTAGTGACACTACTCCAGAGTTTCTGACCAGATCACGCATGGGTTGGTTTGTAAATCCGGACCCTCTTCACAATATCTCTAGGAGGTTGATTAAGCCCACAGTAGTGCTCCTGATTGTTTCACTTTTTGTTCATGCCATAGAACCTGGACTTGTGGAATATGGAATTATTGGCACTATTGTAGCAGGATCAGTCACCATAGGCCCGTTGGAATACCCCAGGCTCCTATTCTACACATTCCCCCTTTTTCTCCTCCCTCTTTTATTTCGAACTATTGCTAATTTCAGAGATATTGCTAGGCAATCATCAATCGCTAGAACACCATATCAAGATCCTAAGTTTTCTATTCATATCGATAGAGATACTTCGGAAGTAACGATTGGAGAAATCGATATTGGCATTTCGCTATCACGAGCTAGGATTCAGGTCGGAGTGCCAATTCCCGAGAGGAGTACTTTGCTAGCCTCGCTGGGCAGGAATGAGGGAGGACAACCGTCACCGGGATTGTCCACAAAACTCCCTGATAAACGTGTTTCACCGGGTGATGAGATAGGTGCTGGCGTGGGCGAATCCACGCCAATGCAATCTACATCAAAGAAATCCGTTATTCTTGAGCCACTTAGAATCATGAGTCATGGCTCATGGACATACGATATTGATGTGGGTTCTCCCTTCAAACTAACCTTACCTGAGGGACAATGGCCCGGATCAGTTTACTCATCACTTATCGCAATACATTGGGAGATAATGATTGAGTTCGTTGGAACTGACGGTAAAAAAATTATGTGGGTATCACCTGTAATAATGCCTCATTCTAAAACTGATACAGTAATCGAAGTTGCGCCTGTAATCAGCGGTAGGGCCGAACTTTCAAACTTCTAGTGCAACTTCTTTTACACCAATATGATCCAGTAAATTATACTCCGAATCACGAAGTGCGGGGGTGAATCCACTGTCAATTATTGAATTTTTTAGTTCTTCTACAGTAGTCATGGTTTTCTTAGTTCCCGACGCAGAAACCACGTTCTCCTCCATCATCGTAGAGCCAATATCATCTGCACCGGCAGACAATGCAATCTGAGCCACACCTAGCCCCATTGTAGGCCATGACGATTGAATATGGTCAATATTGTTCATGAATATCCTCGATACGGCGACATGTCGCAGATATTCGACTGCCCCGGCGCCAAGACCCGTCGATTTTCTCCGACGTCCGATTTTTCCAAAGTTATTGTTTTCGAGCATCACAGGCCACGAGATGAAGGAGGTAAATCCAGGAAATCCAGATGATAACGAGTTATCTTGGAGACTTCTGATTTTCTCCATATGTTCCACACGTTGGAAGTAGCTTTCTCCGAATCCGAATACATTAGTTGCAGAAGTAATTAATCCTAGGGACTGCGCCTCCTTCATGACTTTGAGCCAATTATTGGAAGAGCCTTTGCGAGGTGAAATACCACTTCGGACACTATCAACCAACATCTCAGCACCGCCACCTGGCAGGCCATGTAAGCCGGAGTCTCGAAATTTAGAGAGAACTTCAAGAGTAGAAAATCCTGATACTTCTGCAATACCCTCTATCTCGATGGGTGAGAAACAATCCAATGAAATACTGGGATGCCTAATTGACAGTTCAGATAGGAGGTCAGTATACCACTCAAATGGAAGTGACGGGTTCACCCCTCCCTGCATCAATATCCTGCTACCACCCAGACTTTCTAGCTCTCCAATGCGCTCACTAATCTCGTCTACTGTCTGTGTATAGCTTTCCTCATGCCCAGGAGTTCTATAGAAGGAACAGAAATGGCAGTTTATGGTGCAAACATTTGTGTAATTGATATTTCGATCGATCAAGAATGTGACTAAGTTACCTGGTACTTGTGCCTGCCTCCTTTCCATTGCAACAAACATTAGGTCATTTAATGAAGCATCAGAATATAGGATGGCGGCGTCTTTTACAGAGATAGGAGGAGGAAATGTTTCAAGTTGCTTCTCCAGAATATCCTGCCAGTTTGCCAAATTATACACCAGAACCAACAATCATCTCTATTTCGTGAATTTCTTTGGGACATGATGAAGATAGGATCACTGGACCTTCTTCAGTAATGAGGATGTCATCTTCTATGCGAATTGCGATACCTGAGTACCTTTCTGGAATTTCAACATCTGTTCTCCAACTACCAAAGTAAAGCCCTGGTTCTACAGTTAGAACCATTCCAGGCTGTAATATTGGCCCTTTGTCATCATCATCCCCTTGCCTACCGCCACCAACGTCGTGGACATCTAGGCCTAGGAAATGCCCGGTTCCATGCATGAAGAAGTTCCTATATGGACCATCGAATTTGACTGGATCGCCTATTGCTTCTTCTAGAGAGCAATCTAAGATACCAAGTTCGATAAGACCAGTGGCAAGAACTTGGGACGTCGCAGTGTGTATAGAAACCCAAGTAGAGTCATTTTGGCATGCCTCAATCCCAGCAAGTTCGGCCTTGAGGACCAACTCGTAAATTTCCCTTTGAGGATCCGTGAACTTACCATTAACCGGCCATGTCCTAGTGATATCAGATGCGTAACCATGTACTTCACATCCAGCATCAACTAGAACTAGTTCTCCATCATTTACTACAGATTTATTTGTATTGTAATGTAAAATAGTGCCATTTTCACCACCTCCAACAATTGATGGGTAACTCCATTGGCTCTTGCAATTCATGAAATTCCCCTCTACAGCAGACTGAATCTGCCACTCACCTATGCCGGGGAATGTTATCTCCATGGCATGAATATGGGCTTCTGATCCTATTCTTGCAGCTTCTTGCATGTGTTCAATCTCTCTGGACGATTTTATTCGCCGCATTGAATCCAGTATACCTTTTGGATCAGAAATGTCATCACGATTGATTAACATCTCATCTATAATCCTAGAAACGCCTAGTATAGCAAATATGTTTTGGGAATCAGAAATTTTTTCTGAAATATATGATTCGACACTTTCGATGGAATCTGTAGCATTTACTGGCCAAGATGTAGCGCCATCTACACCTATTCTTATTCCCTCCCATATCTCTTTCTTCGTATCACGTGGTGGTACGAAGAGAATGGTTTTCCAGCTACCAGATGTGTTATTGGCAACAAATATGCCTTCTTCCTCCTCCCAGCCACATAAGTACAGCATGTATGAATTGCCCCTGTAAGGGTAGCCAACATCGTTGGATCGGAATTTTCTGTCATTGGTCGGGATGATTAGTACACTAGATTCGGGCAACTTTGCAAACAGCCTTTCTTGACGGTTAATGTACTCTGATGTTTTGAAAGGCAGGATCATGTATCACCCCTCCGGATTCTGCCTTTTGGTCTTTTTACGACTAAGCCCATTTAGGAATTTCAGACTCGTTGGTTTGATCCCGGAACTTGACTGCAGAATAGGTCAAAAATACTGCTGATAAAATTAATACAATTATCGGTAGTGGAAATGTACCATTTGTGTCGATATCCTTAATCAATATTGAAATCATTGACGAGTTCGAGTCATCATCAATCACTTCGATGGTAAGTATGAATTCATCATCAACCCCCTCCGGCCAAAAAAACTCCCTAGATGCACCTTCGTAAGTAGGGATGTTATTGACTCTCCAGATATAGCGCAAATTATCTACATCATTTGGCGTATCAATAGAACCTGATGCATCGATAAGACATGTAGAATCCTTCGGAAGTATGAATTCATCATTATTCGAAATTGGAACGCCATCGATTGACAACCTGACAATTGGAGCAATATTCTGAACTTCAATAATTATAGAACTGCGACCAATATTTCCGGCTTGGTCCGTAATGGCCAATTTGATCTCATAGGTTCCCGAACTATTAGGATTAATGGAGATGCTTCTCCCATCGCTGTCCACAATAAAATCCGCACCGGACACAGAACCTGCTTCGACTTCAATTACAGACCAAATGTAAGTTAGACCTTGGATTCCCCAGTTCATATCATACGATGAAGATCCGTCTATCACTACCCCCTCCATTCCTTCCTGAATAGTACTCGGGCCTTCGATAAGTGCCACGGGTGCTGTGTTGTCTACCCTGATACTGGTACAGTCATGTGAGATTTCTTGATTCAAAGGATTAGTCGCGTATAATATTAGGTCATACCAACCATCAGAGAATTGGGCCAAGTCTATCTCGAAAGATAATGGCCCCACAGGGTTTCCATCCATGCTCACTCCAAATGATATCTGAGATGAATTTAGCGTTATTACATCGTCTGGCATATCAGACATATCCTGACTTGCTACATCTGAGCACTTCACAATTGTTGAGTTCCTGAAGGTGTATTCAAAAATTGGTTCTGCGTGGTGAACGGTCCTGGAAAGTGCATTTACTATATGCTCTTGGCTGGACCATGTGTCGGTAGATTCTCCATAGATATGGATAGTCGGAGGTAACTGGTGAGTATTAGGGGAAATGAAAATAGACATCAATTCTGTATGCGTATTTCCGGAGACATCTATTGCTGTAACGACAATTGTGCATGCGCATGGACCAACAACAAGGGGATTAATTTCTATGTCAAATGACCACTCGTTCCAGAGACCAGTTTCAGATGCGCTTACTAGATCATCTGTGAAATCGACGTAATGCCTTGTACCCGATGAATCCAGTAATTCCCATGTTGCAGAATCCGGAACCGTCTCATCCTGTATTGTGCCGGATACAATTGTACTAGACCCGTCAATCATTTCATAGATATAGGTCCCGTCAGCAATTTCAAGTGTAATTTGCGCAGGATAATCATCCCCTCCATCATCTGCAAAAGAGGTTGATTGCAAGATAGTCACTACCAGAAAGGCTGCGATGATGGGCAACATGCGGCCTCGAGATATTGCGGTGAACACGATAATCGTGCTGAACCAACACTATTCAATGCCATGGGCTTCTGCTCTATCTATCTGAGATTCTCATTTGCCAAACCAGCTCATCTAGCCATAATCTCAGTGTTTCGCGATCGATGTAGTCTTGTCCGGAATTTGCCGATAAAACGCATTCACATGCTGCCGAAGCCAATAATGCTGCATCAAATAGAGATAGCCCAGAGCCCAGTGCTGCGGCTAAGGACGTAGCAGCTGCATCATGCATCCCAATCTGTTGGTCGGCTGAAGGAGCCATGCATGGTATGTGGATGCTGGCATCTTCTCTTTGATGCAGAATGACACCATGAATTCCACCTAGTACGAGAATTCCGTCCCATGAGTACTCATCCATCAGTTGCTTTGCAGCATTATCATCATCCAATCCAATCCTTCTAGACAAAAGAGCCATTCCCCTCTTCTCAAATATAACAACCGTCGCCCCTCTACTCTTTTCCAGACCGGTCAATTTCGGATCCACTATCGCAGGGATTCCCAATTCATTTGCAGCGGATATCAGAGTCTGGGCCCCATCTAGTGTAACGACTCCCTTATCATAATCTGAGATAACTAAGGCGCAACTATTGGATATGGAAGAGTGGGCTGATTCTGTAAGAGAGTTAGAAATCTCCAAACTAAGAGTTTTGTTAGGGCCTCTGTCTGCCTGAAGTAGAAGCTGTCTTCTATCAAGAAGGCTTTCCCTACTGCCGAAGAATCTAATCTTAGTCAATGTCTTTCTATCTGATACTTCCATAACATTATCAAGGCTGATTTTCATATTCTTGAGAGTGGACATAATTGATTCGCCCTCGTTGTCATCCCCAATTGCTGTGTGAAATGAGACCTTCATTCCGAATGATGTTAGTCCAATAGCAATGTGAGCCGAAGCACCGGGCGATTCATCGGATCGGATTATCTTCAGCACTGGCACCGGTGCAGTAGAATTCAAATTGTTCGCGAAACCATGGTGATATCTATCCAGCATGGTATCACCGATTAGAGTGACCTGGGGACCATCTATCGATTCCAGTAAGACCTGCAGTCTCACTAAACTTTCCTCTCTGAGGGCAGTGGGATCGTTGCTCATAATGTTCGGGAGGGGGTTCGATGAAATGATATTTGGGGATAGCGTCTAATTTGTTAGCGTCTTGCATTGGGACATGAAGTCCGGGGATCGAAGGAGGCTATACGATGGTCCGGCCTATAGCAGGCTTTGGGAGAAGTCTGCAATCGGACTACTGACCGGGGATCAGGGACTTCTTCTCACCGATTCAGAAGTGATCTTCTGTAGAGAACATAGAGGTGTTGAGTTCGAAGATATTTTTGACCAGCGATCATTCGCATTATGGCTTTCAGAACGAGTTAGATTAAATCGAAATATTCTCAGAGAAGCAGCAGTCCTAGAGGCTCTAAGAGTTCCGGGAAACAAGGTTGTTCTATCGGAAAACTTTGAGCCATTGGGTCTTGAAAGCTCAGATTCCTGGGCCATGAGATGGTCTTCCGACAACCACCCCAGCAGAGATTCCCCCGTTTCTGAAATCCTATGGTATGAATCAAAGGATGTCTTACATGATGCTAACCAGGAACCTGAGAACACATTGGAAAACCTACTCTATTGGTGCGACGAGGTGACTAGGAGGGGGAGGTTGCCAGAAGTACTTGTCATTGACGAGGAACAATCAGTAGTCACATATCGCCTCAGTGAAGCTGATCCCAATGGTGATATGAATCAACCAACGGCACAAGTGTTTGAAAGCATATCAGAGAAGAGCGCTGAAAGCCTTGGCTGGAATGGTATTTTCATATCCGATGCAATCAATTGGCCGCTTGAGTCAATTGGCATCCCCCTCCACGACGGAAGACAATTGGATATTACTGAGGCGGAAATCGTCCGATTAATGGGGAAGAATGTACGGTCTACTAGAGAAGTTGAGATTTCAATATCGCATTTATCCACAATTAGAGATGATGAAATCGGGTTTCTTTCGGTATCGGCAAGCATACTACTCGATTTGTGGATGAGAGGTTTGAATACCAGATCCGGATTCAAGTATGGAACGGCTTGGAGGTGCTATTCGGGAGACATTGGAGAGGGGCATGCTCCGTGGTTGGTAGTCGATCCATCCAAGGAGGGACCTGCAAACTGGGCTGAGGCCTGTCTATCGTCTAGGCTTGCATCAGGCGTAAACAAGCACTGGCTTTACCCAATACACGATGGGGAAAGATGGAGGTATCTGCAGATCTCACGGCCACCATCGGATTCCCGATGGAGCAATCCCAAGCGCATCTAGATGAGTCCTAGCTTGGTGGAATCCAATCGGAATAGGCTATGTGGGCTGGATGGATATTCTTCCCCGCGTTGAATTCAATAATCCTCTCGGCTAGCCATTGGAACCACTCAAAATCACTCTCAACTCTCGATTGTTCCCTACTCTGGCTTAGAGACTTTTCCGACAAAATTACAGATCTGGTGACTCTTTCCTATTTCCTGTAGCTATTGACAGGGCCAAGAGCACAAGAACAGTTGAGATTGCATTCGAAGGAATTGCTAGCCAATTTAGGGGCCCGAATGGAAGATCTCCTTCAGAGTTTAGCACGATTGGTATTCTTTGCTCGATATTGTTTGAATCTACTATGACCAGCTCGCCCCTTGCTACCATTCTTGGTTCAAGCAGTCCAGCCGGCTCAATATTCAATATTATTGGGTCCCCAGGATAGAATTGTCCAGATGTCGGGGAATCAGAAATTCGTCCTGCTGGACCTTCAACTGTGATCGTGTAAATTCGAGGACCATTGCCTTCAGTATCAGGGAACATCCTCACGGTTGATGGTTCATCCCATGCAACCGTAGATTCCAAAGTATCGCTGGTGAATCTGTGGTTAACAACACGCCATTCGAGAGAGACTCTGGTCATGGGTCGATCGTGGCAACCTATTGTTCCCGAAATAGTGCCTTTCCTTGGTGATGAGTCGGATAATTCTAGTATTGGAATCGGGTTCGAATCATTTGTGGATGGAATCAATAAATCACCTGTAGTAGATAATTGAGACACAATCTGACAACCCGAATCGGTAATTACCTCTCCGTAAACAGACTCATTTGGCAGTAAAACGATTGGATTTCTTGGCATCGATACTATTGCATTTGCATCACCTACGAAGTCATATTCTAACGTTGCCGAATCATTTCCAACTGATGTGATGGTGATCGTCCATGGGGCTAATCGACCATGATTGTCCCAGATCTGCTTTCCAGTGTGGCCGAATCTATCGCCAACGGTGAACGTATCCCCTGCGGATCCATAGTCTCTCGCTCTCAGTAATGCATCGTTGCCATCTGCTTCGATGATCTTTACCCATGGCTTAAGTGGGTCGGTATTGACAAGGTTTGAGTCAATATCGCCGAATCCGAGATCCTGCTGTTCCACCAATATTCCATGTCCTGGCAATCCACTGTCAAACCCAACATCTGACCTTAGTGAAACCCAAATGTACTCTCCTTGGGCAATTTCAATCTTCAGTGGCGACCCACCTTGGGAAACAGGGTGCAAAGTGAAGTTTCCATCTAGATGAAGACTTGGTAGAATTGGGCTGACTGCCCCAATAAGATCCAAAGTAGAAGAAGACGGCAGCGATGGCCTGGCGCCGTCTCCAATCCAGTTTCCACTAGCCATAATGTCCCAGTCACCAAGCCCATACCAGCTATTCGTCGGAGACTCGCTATGTACGTCATAGAGGTCGACTGCTCCCATTTGATGGAGCATCTCATGGATCGTAACACCGAGGCCTCCGTGCACTGATGCCATGGTGTAGTGCTCAAACCTGTAGTCACCAATGACAACCGGATCGTGAAATAGTGAGAAATGACTCCAGATTGTGCTAGATGGACCACCCTCTTCCTGGGGCTGACCAGAATGTAGTATTAGGAGTCGGTCGACCACATAATCTCCATCCAGATCCCATCGGGAAGGGTCCTGGTCCTGCAATAATCCCATTATAGCCTGAGTTGCAAGCTCCCTAGCACCTTCTGAATCACTACCAGAATCCCTCTCTAAATCAGAATCCTCTCCCCAGTACGACTCATCATATTGAGACTCCCAGACTCCTTCTACTATGGTTGGATCTAGTTGTGACAGGCCACCACTCATTTCTGAGATATACTGCTGGGCTGACAAGTCTCCATCAAAGAGATCACCTAGCAGAGAATTCGGGAATGGCTTTCCGGGGAAGCTGATGCGAAGTACGGGCCATTTCTCCTCCATAGAGAGCCCTACCATCTCATAATCCACATGTTCTTGATCCCCAACTGTAGATGCTATTGCTTCATTTACCTTGGATGAGTTCATGGATACGAATACGGAGCTGACTAACAAAATGACTGTTACAACAACTCTGAGATAATGTGTTGATGATAGTTTGCCCACGGCATTAGGCCAATAGCACAGCCTTTCAAGTCAATGCCAAACTGCTAGATAGTTGAGTCATTATTTCCATAGGGGCTCCATAGCGACATCTTCACAGGTGCTGTTTGTGAAATCACATCCGCGAGGAGAGCCATCATAATGGCGATTATCAATTTCAGACCATCGTATTCGACTGGTAGAGTTAGTATTATGATGCCTGAAGAAATAGTCAGCAATCTGTTCCTGAATCTGGTCTTTCCGGATGATACCATTCCGAATATCCTTGACAGGGAAAGGGTGATTGTTGTAATTGACCATACCACCATGACCCAAGTGACCCCCAAACCGAGAGACAAAATTGAAGCAGCGTCGTATCGAACGAGAATCCCTTCTGGGGTACCAGAAATTCTAGAGAAATCAATTAGTGCTGGAATACCAAATGCCCAAATAATGATTATTGAAACCGGCACAACCGTAGTCGTAAGGATTAGCACCGCTGTGAGCCAATTCCTCTCTCTAGGGAATAGACCCGATTTAGCGAAATTGTAAGTCATAACTGAAACCATTGGCAGCATTGTTAACATCGAAAGTAGAATTACGACGCTCCAACGCATCTGAATCCAGTCAAATGGCCCATAAACGGATAAATTCTCGTTGTTCGGACCAATTGGCAAGGGGACTATCTCCAACCACATAGATACAACCTGATTGGCAGTGAATGACCAGAAGATGCATAGTAGTAACATCACAAATGCAGCTTTTCTGGCAATTGAGTTGAGTTCCTCCAAATGTACAACAAATCGTCCAGGATCCACCTTAGGGTTATGATCTGGGGTCACATTACATCCTTCACTTCGGGTTTCGATCTAGCTGCAAGGATAGTTCGGTATACCCCGTAAGCCGCCCATGCACTGATGAAGAATGCAGTTCCAGTAACGAAATCAGTGAAATCGACGCCTTGGAAGGTGATTGAGTTCTCTGAATTTGCCCAACCAACCGCGAAATAGAATGAAAGTGCGCATACAACGGCCCTGCGAAAGCTCTGAGGGTATGCCAGCTCACTAGCTAGGAACTCAGGCCCATCTTCGTATTTCCTCTCAAGAATCTCCTTCTGCAGAACGGCTCCGATGATTAGTGCAGTCAAACTTGTCCAGAAGAAAAGATTCCCCTGAGAGAAAACCCTGTGAGACAGTGCATCTTGTCTTTCTTGCTCGAGTTGTTCTTCAGACACCTCAATGAGGAACAGAGAGTCGTAGGTTCCGACGGAAATGGTCCTTGTCTCCAAAGTAGAACCGCTCTCGTCAGTAGTAATGGTCCCGGGGGGGTTTATCGAGAAGGATAGGAGGTTCCAGTAATCCATGTCGTCAGGTATTCCAGCACCATCGACAGAATTGCCAGCAAGCCAGAATTGTACCGCTCCGACGTCTTCGCTGGGAGACATCCAATTAATCGTCCAAATCCCTTCCAGACTTGGATCCGAGTGAGAGACGTCATCTGAGCGACCCTCAGCATAACGAATCTCTTCACTCTCGTCCCATGAGAAGTTTCCAATCGAGTCAGAGGATATCAGGAATCCTGCATGGGTATTTCCATCTGCTCCTGAGAGGGTGAGGGAGTCGGCCACACGTATGGTCAGTTGGTACTCCTCTGACGTATCGTACATCAGGGGGACGCCAGTGACCATTACCACTGCCCTATCTGATGGTGCGCCATTATTGTGGCAAGTGCATCCATACTTCACGGTTAGGTCGTCATTGGAATTGGATGCAGTAGGACCCTTGCTCATTCCCAAGGCTGGAAGTGATACTGCGACGACTACAACAAGACATGCCAAGACCCTTCTGGTATTCACTCGCACGATATCACCAATCCTTTCTCGAAGTCGATATCAAATAACGGTTGGGGGGACTTAACCTCAGAACTCCTTGATAGCACTATTTAGTTCGTTCATCATCTTCTTCCCATCACCGAATAGCATCATTGTCTTATCTTCAAAGAACAAGTCGTTATCGACACCCGCATATCCCACCGATAGGCTCCTCTTAATGATCACAACTACTCTGGCCTTATCCACGTCAATTATGGGCATCCCTCCGAGTGGCCCCTCACCGGACCTGGCAACTGGATTGATTGTATCATTCGCCCCGATTACCAGGGCGACGTCTGTCTCCGGGAGCTCTGAATTAATATCATCCATCTCAATCAATTGCTCATATGGAACGCTGGCCTCGGCGAGTAGTACGTTCATATGGCCAGGCATCCTTCCTGCTACAGGGTGGATGCCGTATGATATCTCGACACCTTGAGCTTCCATCAGATCGGCAAATTCCTTCACTGCGTGCTGTGCTTGGCTTACGGCCATTCCGTAGCCTGGTACGATGACGCATTTGGTGATGCCATCACAGACCATTGCAATCTCCACAGGATCACTGCCGATTTTGGTTCTAGTTACTGATTCCCTGCCTCCACCTCCGAAGGACATGAAGAGTACCGCCATCAGTGTCCTATTCATCGCCTTACACATGATGAATGTTAGAATAAGACCAGCTGCACCGACCATAGACCCGGCTATGATTAGGACATTATTCCCGATTACGAAACCAGTGAATGCCGCGGCAATCCCTGACATCGAGTTTAGCAAACTTACGACTACTGGCATATCAGCACCGCCGATCGGAATCACAAATAGTACACCGAGTATGCAGGAAAGAATTACGAGGGAATATATGTAGTCATAGTTGTGAGGATTCTGGACGGTCAGTCCAATGAGGGAGATACATGCTAGAAGCACCGCTCCTTTGACGAAGTTCATCCACGGTGGCCCCCATGTTGGGAAGTTTACCCACTTTCTTCTACCTCTATCGTCCTTCTTAGTGAAGGGGATATAGAATCCACCCCTGAGTTTTCCCATTGCCATGAGGCTGCCGGTCAAAGTAGCCCAACCAATAATTCCCGAAAGCCCAATTGCCACCCAAGTAGCATACAATTCTACGCCAGGATCGGGAACGTTAGAATTCTGAAGTCTCTTGAGGACCTCCGACAGGCCGACAAGAGCCGATGCCCCTCCCCCAAATCCATTGAATAGTGCCACAAGTTCAGGCATCTCAGTCATCTCAACACGTGTAGCCATGACGTAACCAATTAGTGTACCAATAGCCAAACCACTGATAATCAACTCATAGCCGATAATTCCTTCTGTGTACATCTTGACCAGTGTAACAAGTACGGCCAGTAGCATCCCATATGCTCCCAATCTGTTTCCCTGGGGTGCAGTCCTAGGGCTAGATAGTCGTTTAATTCCTAGGATGAACATTGCTGCAGAGACAAGATATCCAATGTCCCAAATAACTGGATCAACCATCAGTTGCCACCTCTGCGTTTCTTTCCAGCTATCATTTCTAACATCTTATTCGTAACCATGAATCCTCCGACTACATTGATGGTCGCCATTATCAGTGCGATGAACGCGAGCCAGGACGCAGTGCCTGGATCTCCACTGTTAAATTGGGCATTTGATAGAATCAGTGCACCGACAATAGTAATTCCAGAAATCGCATTTGCACCAGACATCAAGGGAGTATGCAAGGTTGGTGGTACTTTGCTGATAAGTTCGAATCCAAGGAAAATTGCCAGTACGAAAACTGTAATACTGGCCACAAGGGTTGCCAATGTCAGCATTATCCGACCACCTCCGAAAGTTTTGTCTGCTTTGGATGGATCTCTCCAGCGTGGCAGAGAAGTACCCCGCCCATCCCAGTAACGTAGAAATCATCGCCTTCTGGGGGACCGACAAGAATTGCATCATCCATATCGATTCTAAGTTCGCCATCATTAACCAATGTAGACAGAAAAGTCGTCATGTTGTTCGAAAAGAGCATGCTTGCAGTGGTGGCTAACTCTCCTGCGAGATTTTTTGTGCCAACTATGGTCACTCCGTTTTCGGTTGTGATTATTTCACCCGGAACAGTTAACTCGCAGTTTCCGCCCACATCTGCATTCATATCGACAACAACAGAACCTGGCTTGAACTTAGAAATTGCACTCGAAGGTACGGTAATAGGTGCCGGCCGACCGAATATTCTGGCGGTTGTCACAATAACATCTGCATCGCTTGCAACCTCGCAAACAGCATCGTTGACTTTCTGAATAAACTCTGGAGTTAGTGGTTTCGCATAGCCTGACTCGTCCTCGAAATCGTCCATCCCATCGACTTCAATAAATCTCCCTCCAACTGATTCAATCTGCTCAGCAGCTGATTTCCGAACATCAGATGCATAAACAACTGCACCCAGTCTCTTAGCTGTTGCAATTGCTTGTAGGCCAGCGACACCGGAACCCATGATTACGAATTTCGAAGGCCTAACAGTCCCTGCGCTTGTAGTCATCATGGGGATTCCTCGAGGAACGTGAGCAGCCCCGAGTAATACGGCCTTGTATCCAGCAAGGTTGTCTTGACTTGAGTTGACATCCATGGCCTGTGCCCTTGAGAGTCGCCGTGGAATCATGTCCATGCTGATCAAAGTAATTCCTGCATTTACAGATTCCTTCACCCTTTCTGGGTTCCTAAATGGGTCTGCTACACAGGCTACAATCTGCCCCTCCTTTGCATTGGAGATATCGGGCATAGATATTGATACCACTATGTCACAGGACATTGCATCCTCATGACTTGATACCGTACATCCTGCGGCATCGTAGTCACCATCAGTATTGTGAGAAATTGTGCCAGCACCAGTTTCAACAACTACTTCAAAGCCAAATTTATTCAACTTCTTTAACGAGCCAGGAACGATGGATACCCTGTTTTCTCCTTCTGCCTCTTTCAACACTCCTACTCTCATTTGAAACACCTAACTGATAATATGGATGAATCCAATTGAAGGCTGTTATTGAAACCGTCGGCCAGAAAATTTCACACTAGAGTCAGCCGAAAATTAGGATATATCCTATGCCAAAAACAGCCACATCACATATCGCATGAGATAACCAGCATACCCAGATTGATTTGTGTCGGAAGTACAACCACGACCAAATGGCGGCTGCAGAAAGTAGGCCAAAACATGCCATAATGGTTTGCCACCAAATGAAACCGTAGTAGTGCAGGGCTATTGCGTGATGAAGCGTGAATAGAGTGGCAGACAAGATGATAGCTGCAATTTCGCTACCGAGTAAATCGAGGCCCTTTGTGGTGACAAACCACCTGAAGACATATTCCTCAAGCAGGCTATTGAGGAAAATCCAGTATATTATTCCTGCAACGTAGATCCTAATGTCAGTTAATCCCGTTGTTTCCATTTCTGCTAACATGGCATCAGCATCAATGGTATCTCCGAACAAAAGCCACATTACAACAATAATGCTCGACATTACAATACCTGTGATGGCGCCCAGAATCAGCCCTTCCCTGTTTGGCATAGACCATGAAATGACATTTCCCTCAACACGAAGGAACCAGTATGCAGGGGCAATTAGGAGCCAAAATTTGCAAGCCATGAAGAACACTTGTGATGTCAATTCATCATCATTATAGTTCAACGTGAATAGGATGGAGATGGTCGGAACGAAGGCAACTAAACTGATTCCGATTAGTGGATTTGCCTGCTTTTGCATGATTTTCTGAGTAAGGACAACTAGAATACGCTTGCTACGTTAATGCACATTCTAACCAGCAAAGGGCTAAGACTGGTGCCACAGGCGCACAGTCATGACCAATGGGGCAAGGAAAGTTGCTGTAATCGGTGCTGGAAACGTTGGAGCTACATGCGCCTTCGTTTTGGCCGAGAGAAAGGTAGGGGAAGTCGTTCTTCTTGACATCTTCGAGGGCTTTGCGAAAGGTAAGGCACTAGATATGAGCCAGGGGGGAAGAATTCTGAACTATGATGGCAGAATTACGGGAACCAAAGACTATGCCGACATTGCTGGATCAGATGTTGTGGTCGTGACTTCGGGTTTCCCCCGGCAACCGGGCATGAGTAGAGAGGACCTCATTGGGAAAAATGCAGACATCATCTCACAAGTTGGCGAGGGAATTAGGGACAATGCTCCAGATGCTGTGATAGTTATGGTCACAAACCCACTGGATCTGATGACTTACCATATGCAGAAGATTACTGGATTTCCACACAGTCGCGTAGTAGGACAGGCGGGCATCCTAGATAGTGCTAGGATGACTCACTTCATCGCACAGGCTGTTGGCTGCAGCAATGAGGATGTGCAGGCAATGGTCCTAGGAGGTCATGGAGATACAATGGTTCCTTTGCCAAGGTACACGACGGTGAATGGGATCCCAGTCACCCAACTGCTCAGCGAGGACGAAGTCAAGGCAATCTGCGAGAGAACTGCTAGCGGCGGTGGGGAGATAGTGAAGCTGCTTGAAAGGGGCAGCGCTTTCTACGCCCCGGGTAGTGCTGCTGCGATAATGGCAGAGGCAATACTGGATGACAGGAAGAGGGTGCTGCCATGTAGCACATATCTCAGTGGAGAGTATGGAATGGAAGACGTATACATAGGAGTTCCTGTAGTATTGGGCAAAGACGGCGTTGAGAGAATCATAGAACTGGAACTTGAGGCCAACGAGCTTGAGAGTCTCCAAGGTTCGGGGTCATTCTACAAAGAGCAGTTGAGTACAATACTCGGATATTGAGATGTTACAACTGAGTTGAACAGAGTGGCTACGGAATATTTGCATCTCGAACATGATGGGAAGTTGCTTCTCGTAGACAAATCCGGTAATGGCCCGGTGAAACCCCAGATGGGGAGAAATTTTGTTCGGCCTGGTGATGAAACAATCAGGCTACCGACTCCCGAAGAAGTCGAAGGAATGGGCATTGAATGGACGTTGAGAAGGGTGAATCGAATAAGTCTAGGTTCATTTGACTACATTGTCACATATGGGGTACCAGATATTGCATGGCCAGAAAACTGGGCGTGGAAGGATTCGGTAATTAGTGATAGTACAGTAGATCCATTAGTTTGTGAGTCTGTCTATCGAACTCTTCACAGGGTTGTGAGCAAGGTCGTAATTACGAACTCAAATAATGAAATTCTGATGGTTAGGGCTTCTCGTGGATTCTTCTCTGGTTGTTGGACTCTACCGGGTGGTTTTGTCGATTATGGGGAACATCCAAGAGAGGCGGCACAGAGAGAAGCTAAGGAAGAGTTAGGCATCACAATTGTGATTCCAGACCCATTGGGTGAGAGTGGTGGTGTTGTCCTAGGTGATGATGGTGCCATCATTCAGAATGAGATTTTCAACGAAGAGGGAATAAATTGGCTTTCTTTTACCTATACTTGTCAAACGGACTTAGAGGGGCAGGAGATTATTCCAAAGGAAGGAGAAATAGATGAAGCTAGGTGGTTCTCGTTCGAGAAGGCTTTAGAATCAGCCGTATCCAAATTCGATATCAGTGCGATAAACAGAATCAGGAGCAGTTGAGGAGTTAGTGGGACTGCTTCAATGATCTTCTAACCACTCTGATAACTCATCGTTGAGATAGTTGATTTCAGTCTTGAGATCGGTTATTTGAGCGCTTGAAGCAGCTATATTGTCCAATTTCCTTACCATCGCTTGATAGGCATCACTGTGGTTTTCACAGGTAAAGGGGCCACCTTGGCAAATCCATCCTTCGTCGATCAAACTCTGAACCTTAGATTCGAGAGTCTCACCTACTTTGGGGTTGAGGCCCCCCGCCACTATCTTGTACTTCATAATCATCGAAGGGGGTGTCAGCCTTGAACGGTTGGTTCGAGGAGTGAAGGGGCTACGCCAAGATGCCACTAAGGGGGTTGTCTCGGAGCATGGAAGTCCTGCTGAAGATGATAAAGAGAATGAACAGGAAGATGAAAACGAGTCTTCCCACATTGAGGATTGACCTGATGTCCATGATTTGCAAAGAGGGGTACCAGTCTTGAACGGTTTGTCCAAACGTCTAATGTTCAACGTAAAAGAGGTCCAAAATCCAAGGAAGAATTCGCCCCATGAACAGACTATAAAACAGCACAACAGCCAACACCAAGCCGCAAGATTCAGCGAATCCGAGACTGAAACCGGCAAATTCACCGCTCACGACTCTCGAGGGGTGTGTCAGCCTTGAACGGTTGGTTCGATATGAGGTCAGAAGTCGCGCTTGTAGCGGTCATTGAGCAATTCGTAGTACGGGAGGTTGGCCTTCATCCACTTCACGGACTTGCCCCTCGCAGTCCCGTACACCTTCCGCCGCACCTTCAGAGCGAACTTCTCGGGATTGGTCAGTTTGGCCTTCGGTTTCTTGATTATGTGTCGACGAACCCCGCTAGCAATGGTCCGCCTCCTGCTTCTTGGAAATTCGGCACTTTCCTCCGCCTTCAGGGGACGAAAGACCCAGGACTTCGTCGTGATTTTGACCCCGTCAATAGTCGTCTTGGCGTAGCACTTAGACCGCCCGTGAGTGTCCCTGCCGCATCGATTACAGGGTCCCGAGGACATCTTTTCGGTCTTCTTCACCAGGTCCCGATATGTCTCCTCGGGGAGTCGGGCTTGGCACCACTTCCCGCCTCGGACGTTGGCGACCCCGTACTTCGCCATCATCTCCAGGGTGATCCGGTCCTCGTCGGAGAGTTTCATGCCGGACTCGACCCTCTCGTAGTCCACCGGGCGGTGCTTCTTGGTCCATGCCGCGCCCTTCCCGGCGATGTGGGCCTCAACTCTGTTCATCGCATTTCGAGACATCCCGACGTAGTACTTGCCGCCCTCCAACTCCAGGCAGTAAATCGTGACCACGTAAGGGGGAGAGTGAGTGCAGGCATAAGCCATCCGAGAGGGCTTATCTTGACCCTCTTGAGAAAACAACGTGGAATTATTATGGGAAATATGATGGAAAAATACATCCATATTAATTGATTAATAACATTATTCCTCTTCGTCTTCTTCATCACTTCTTCGGCCAATACCAGTTTTGGTACCGGCCAGTAAAATAATAGATATAACTACAAGAATTGGTGCAATTATAATAAGTGAATTCTTTTCAACATCTTTCTTAATACAATCAGAAGCATCGGAGGCTCCATAATTTGAACTATATGTTCCTTTAGCACATTCAGTTTGAATAATAGATGCACTAGTATCAACGTAGTATCCTGGATCTGCTTCGTTACAGAGTATTTGACCAGTCATATTTTGATACGTTCCTAGAGCACATGCAGTTTGATTTGTGGAAGAATTAGTGTCAACGTAGTATCCTGCATCTGTATCCTTACAAAAATTCTGACCAGTCTGATTTTGATATGTACCTAATTCACACGGAATTTGAGAAGTCTGCCCTATTGAATCGGTATAGTATCCAATTGATGCATCTTCACAGGATAATTGCCCTATACTCGCCTGATAAGTTCCTGTTGCACATACAGTTTGATTAGATTGGCCAGTTGATCCAACATAATATCCTGCATCTGCATTATCACAGGATGTTTGGGCCGTATCGGCCTGATATGTACCTGGAGCACATGCAGTTTGAGTAGTGGATGCATTAGTATCAATGAAATATCCTGCTGAAGCATCAGTGCAAGATGATTGTCCTGTAGACGCTTGGTATGTTCCTATTGCACAGGGTATTTGATTTGCGGATGCATCAGTATCAATGTAATATCCTACATCTGCATCGCCACAAGATGATTGTCCTGTTGCAGATTGGTATGTTCCTGCTGCACATGCAGTTTGATTAGATTGACCAGTTGATCGAACGTAGTATCCTGCTGAAGCATCAGTGCAAGATGTTTGTCCAGTAACTGCTTGGTATGTTCCTGCTGCACATGCAGTTTGAGTGGTGGATGCATTAGTATCAACGTAATATCCTGCATCTGCATCGCCACAAGATGATTGCCCTGTTGCAGATTGGTATGTTCCTGCTGCACATTCTGTTTGTGATATTTGTCCGGTTGAAGGAACGTAGTATCCTGCAACTGCTTCGATGCAAGATGTTTGGCCTGTATTTGGTTGGTATGTCCCCAGAGAACATGCAATTTGATTTGTAGATGCGTTATTATCCATATAATATCCTGCATCTGCATAACCACAGGAAGTTTGTCCAGTATCTGGTTGGTATGTTCCTGCTGCACATTCTGTTTGTGATATTTGGCCGGTTGAAGGGACGTAATATCCTGCTGAAGCATCAGTGCAAGATGATTGTCCAGTAGCTGCTTGGTATGTTCCTGCTGCACATTCTGTTTGGGATATTTGTCCGGTTGAAGGAACGTAATAACCTGCATCTGCATCATCACAGGAGGTTTGTCCTGTTGCAGATTGGTAGGTTCCTGTGGCGCATTCAATTTGAGCAGTTTGAGCAGTTGATCCAACATAATTTCCTGCATCTGCATCGTCACAAGATAATTGTCCTGTGGCAGATTGGTATGCCCCTACTGCACATGCAGTTTGAGCAGTGGATGCGTTGGTATCAACGTAGAATCCTGCAGAAGCATCAGTGCAAGATGATTGCCCTGTAGATGGCTGGTATGTTCCTGCTGCACATTCTGTTTGTGTGATAGAAGCTGTAGAATCTACATAATATCCTGCATCTGCAATATCACAAGATGATTGTCCATTATTTGGTTGGTATGTTCCTAATGCACAGGGTATTTGATTTGTGGAAGAATTAGCGTCAACATAATATCCTGCATCTGCATCATCACAAGAGGTTTGTCCTGTTGCAGATTGGTATGTTCCTGGAACACATGCAGTTTGATTAGATTGGCCAGTTGATCCAACGTAGTATCCTGCTGAAGCATCAGTGCAAGATGATTGCCCTGTAGATGGCTGGTATGTTCCTGCTGCACATG